>OGRH01002291.1_pt1 | contig 10363 bp, 7 predicted proteins | sample 1553461 | NCBI WGS metagenome assembly OGRH01 (sample SAMEA2580092, study PRJEB22360) | human gut metagenome | biome: human gut; feature: human-associated habitat; material: faeces | place: Denmark | collected 2008/2010
TCCGCCGCCGGGAGATAGAAGCCGACGGCTTCGGCCCCCTGTTAAAATACATAAATAGCCGGATTTCAGGAAAAATCGCTATCTTGGCCATAAATCGCACCCGCCCATGAAAAAAGCAGCGTTTCTGATTTCGGCGATTCTGGCAGCCGGCTGCGGCGCACCGGGAAACGCGTTCCTCGCCGAAGGATATGTCCCGACAGTACCCGACTGATCCTGACACGATTCGAAGGCGAAATACTGATCCCCGTCGACACGGCCCATGCCACGAACGGCCGCTTCTCTTTCCGCTATCCCGCTACGGGCAAGGGCCGGCTCGCCATCCTCACCTTTTCCGACGATGTGTCGGACATGTTCCTGCCCCTGTGGTCGGCCCCGGAGAGAAAGCCGTCATCACGAGAGACAACAACTGCAAGCGCACATGGAGCGTGAAAAGCCGAATCCCCGAACAGAGGGAAGCCGAACGATACAAACAGGCCGCAAAAAGAATACGAGAAATTGCAGCGGATTTCCATAGAATACCGCAAACTGTCGAATACGCACGGTGTCTCGGCAGACAGCATCGCCGATAAGAGGCAAGCGCTGAAGCATACGGAAGACAGGCTGCAATATCTGATCTACGACAAGACGCTCGAACAGCTCGACCGCTCGGAACCCGACTCGCCCGTTTTCACGGACGAACTGAGCGGCATCTACCTGACGATACGCCATTACGAAGCCTTCGCCGGCCTGAGAAAACGGGCCGAGATTCAATACGACCGGCTGCCGGAAGAAATCAAGCAATCCCAGGCAGGCAAGGAAATGTACGTAGCCCTCCATCCGCCGGCAAAGGTCCGTACAAACGACCGGATAGCCGATGCAGAGTCGGTCGATTCGGACGGGGAAACGCACCGGCTATCGGAATATTCGGGCAAATAGGTTCTGCTCGACCTTTGGTCTTTCGGGTGCGGTCCTTGCCTTCAGTCGCTGCCGGAACCGAGAGCCGTATCCGAGTCGTACCGGGACAGGCTGACCGTTATCAGCATCACCTCCGATCCGAAGGACCAGTGGCAAACGGCCTCCAAGGAGCACGGCATCACATCAACCTCAACGCCTTGGACGATCCGGCCGTCAGCGCCCGGTACGGGGTCAACGGCATCCCGCATCAGGTAATCATCTCTCCCGCAGGCATCGTCCTCGACTCGCGGGCCGGATACGGACAAGGGCTCCTCGAGCAACGGCTGAAAACATACCTATCCGATTGAAACGGGAAAGGTCCGGAAGCTGCCGCAGGACAACTTCCAGACCTGATTACGAAACGCACGGGAACCGTGACATTTTCAGGACGCCGGTCCGGCCTCGCATGCCCCTTTCCGCGCCGACCGACGGAGGATTCGGACAACGTACAGGCCGAATCGCCGATGTATCTTAAGAAAAAAAGCATAGCAGGGCGTATAAGCCGGGTTCTGTACCCTCTCTTTCGAAGGGCCTCTACCATTTATCTAGGCCGGCGGTCACCCGCACAGCTCGTCAGCAACCTACCCCCCGACATCGGGCGAGCAACCCTACAACTGCCGGTATACATGGTCTTGCAACCCGCGAGACGTACTGACCGGAACGTGTCGCCACTTCCGCGGTGGGCTCTTACCCCGCCTTTTCACCCTTACCGTCCCATTCGGGACGGCGGTCGTTCTCTGTTACGCTGCTATCCCCTCGCGAGGATCTTCCCGTTAGGAAGCGCGGCGCTCTGCGTTGCCCGGACTTTCCTCCCCTCCCGTTTCACGAATAGGTCTGAATTCCGCTTTTCGGGAGCAGCGGTAGAGCCTCCCTGCTATGCCGACGGCAAAGGTAATCATTCCTGCGGACCTGCGCCAAATTATCCGGCCGTCGGCCGAAAATATTTCCTTTGGAAATTCGGGTTCCCCAAAAGCAATCGTACTTATACCTTGCAGCACTCTCGGGCACAATCGTCCCCCGAGTCAGGCAATACGGAAACCCCTCTGCCGAACCGGCAACGATCCTGCAAACTGCCAGTACGACGGCATATCGAACGGAATACAAACGCCGCTCTATCTGTCGCGAGCATTTCGGACGCGCAGGTGCCGGACGGGTTATTTCCGCAGCTCGAACTCGGCGAGCGTCTTACCTTGCAGATCGAGCGCCCGGACACGCATCGTGCGTCCCGAGACGTCGACCCGCACGACAGTCCCCGTACCGTTGACGATCACGGGGAAAAGAATGTCTCCGGCCGAGGGCGGCGCATCGAAAGGCTTTTCGGGCGCATCGACGATCATCGGAACGCGCAGCTTCTCCTCCGTAGGCTGTATCAGCTCGTAGCGGTGCGTATGTCCCGAAACCATCAGATCGATCGAGGCGCGGTTGAAAAGCGGCAGGAACTCGTCGGTGATCTGCTGCACGCCGTGTCGCTCGGGATGATCGGGATCCATGCGGGAAACGGGCGGGAAATGGTTCATCACCACATGCCAGCGGGCCGTACGGTACTCCTTGGAACGGATCAGCTCGGCGAACCAGCGGGCCTGCTCGCTCCGGTAGGAATCGAAATCGTTCAGACCGGCATAGACGGGAAAGTCGTCGGGCTTGTCTTCGCCGCAGTCCAGTACGACGAACATCACGTCGCCCTCGCGGAACGCGCCGTAGAAAGTCCCGTTCGTGCTCGGAGCATAACGAGCGTACTCGCGCGCCTTATTACCGCGCGTCTCATGATTGCCGCGCACGAGCACGAAAGGCCGCTCGGAAGCGAACAGTTCGACGCTCTTGTCGATGAAACCGCGGAACGGAACCGCCTCGTCGTCGTAGTAGTTCATCATGTCGCCCACATAGAAAATCCGATCCGCGCTTTCGACGCCGGCCAAGGCGAGCAGGCGGGCGAGTTTGGCCGAGTCGCCGTGCATGTCGCTCAGAGCGACGAACGAACACTCCTCGGAACGAGGATCGGGCGTACGGAAAGCGTACCAGCGCGAGACGATGCTGTCGCCGAAGGTTACCCGATAGGGTTGGAAGTCATCGATCCGCTTCGAGCAGAGACGATAGTCGTAAGCCGTCGCCGGCCGCAGCGAGTCGGTCCGGATCGTACAGAACGTGTTGTAAGCATCCCTAAGCCCGTCCTTGACGGCATAATGGCGGGTTATCTCCCCTTCGGGCGAACGGAGCTCGACCCAAGAAAAGCCCTTGTCGGAAGTGGTGAACACGAAAGTCACGCCCGTAGGCGTCAGTTCCTGCAAATAGGGGCCGTGGCTAAAACCGTAGGGAGCGGCGGCCGCAACGGAAACAGTCAGAAGAAAAGACGCCAAGGCGAAGATCCGGATTTTTTTCATCGTGCGAAGGATTAAGAGGTTGATCTTTCAAATTTAAGAATTATTCGGAAACGGACGAGGACAAACCGTCCGTTTTTATTTCCTTTGCAGTAAAATTCCGGTCATCCGGACTGCCCATGGAACGCAACATCCGCATATCCGACTACGACTACCCGCTGCCCGAAGGGCGCATCGCCAAATTTCCGCTCGAGCGGCGCGAGCAGTCGAAGCTGCTCGTCTGCCGCGACGGCCGCATCGCCGAGGACCGCTTCGAGCGGATCGGGCGGTTTCTGCCTGAGGGTTCGATGCTCGTATTCAACAACACGAAAGTGATCCGAGCCCGGCTGATTTTCCACAAGGCGACCGGCGCGCGCATCGAAATATTCTGTCTCGAGCCGCACGTCCCCGCCGATTACGAGCGCGCCTTTGCCGCGCACGACCGCTGCCGCTGGCAATGCATCGTCGGCAATCTGAAAAAATGGAAAGACGGACCGCTGCAGATCGCATTCGGGCTCGGCGGACGGCCCTACCGGCTCGAAGCGACCCGAACCGGGGACGGCGGCGGGCATCAGATCGTCGAGTTCGTCTGGGACGCGCCGCTCGCGTTCGGGCAACTGCTCGAGGAGCTCGGACGGATTCCGATCCCGCCTTACCTCTGCCGCGAGAGCGAGGAACTGGACAACAGCCGCTACCAGACGGTCTACTCCCGGTTCGAGGGATCGGTCGCCGCTCCGACGGCCGGGCTGCATTTCACGCCGGAGGTGATCGGACGACTCCGGGCCGAAGGCCATCCGACAGCCGAAGTGACCCTGCATGTCGGCGCGGGCACGTTCCTGCCCGTAAAGGCCGGCAACGCGGCCGAGCACCCGATGCACACCGAACACTTCGAAATCACGCTCGACGCGTTGCAAGGCATCCTCGAGCATATCGACCGCATCACGGCCGTCGGCACGACGAGCATGCGCACGCTCGAATCGCTCGCGGCACTCGGCTGCCGGGTTCTGCTCGACGGAACGCCCGACGAGCGCAGGAGTGTCGGCCAATGGGAAATCTACGACATGCCCGAGTGGATCGGAGGGCGCGAGTCGCTCGAGGCGTTGGCCGGGTACATGGGACACGCCCGGCTGCAAAAGCTGAAAGCCTCGACGCAGATCATGATCGTACCGGGCTATCGCTTCCGCGTCGCGAGCAGCCTGATTACGAACTTTCACCAACCGCAGAGCACGCTGCTGTTGCTCGTATCGGCATTCATCGGCGAACGATGGAAAGAAGTCTACGACTATGCGCTCGCCCATGATTTCCGTTTCCTGAGTTACGGCGACAGCTCGCTGCTTTTCAGACAGAACGGGCAATAGAAGCAAGACAAACGAACCGGAATCCGACGAGGCCATGAAAGAAAACGCATACAAGCCGTCCGACTGGCTGCCCACGTCCGTCAAGGAAGTCCGCGCACGCGGATGGGACACGCTGGACGTCATTCTGTTCACGGGCGACGCCTATGTCGATCATCCGTCGTTCGGTCCGGCCGTGGTCGGCCGCCTGCTGGAGGCCGAGGGCCTGCGCGTGGCGATCGTGCCGCAGCCCAACTGGCGAGACGACCTGCGCGATTTCCGCAAACTCTACGGCGTCGAGTGCGCCGATATCGCCCGCCGGCTGATGGACTACGGATTCCATGCCCCGACGCTGTCGTTTCCGGTCCACGAGACGCTGATGATCGAGCCGACCGAGAGCGAGAGCCTCGCCGAGCTCGACCGCTTCGTCGAGTCGCTCGTGGCGATCAAGCGCGAGTGCGAGCAGATACGCGACGGCGAAGCCGACGCCGAGGACAATCCGGTCAAGATGGCTCCCCATACGGCGCAGGAGGCTTGCGCCGATACATGGACTCACCCTTATGGCCGAGAGCGGGCCGTGTTCCCGTTACCGTGGATTCGGGCCAACAAGTTTTTCCCTTACGTGACGAAAATCGATGGCGGATACGGCGACCGCAATCTTTGCTGCACTTGCGGAACGCTGTACGGGGGCGAGTAGGCCGGGGCTCCCGGGGGCGGCCTTTCGCTTTCCGGAAGCGGGGTAGCCGGCAGGTTTGTTTGTTGGAGGGAATACCTTCTGGAATCGGTCGAGTAGAACGGTTTCGTAAAGGGTGTTGAAGTGGGGGTTCGGTTCGCTCGTGAGAAACCGTTTTCCCGGACCGGACCGAGAAGATCGAGTCCGTCGTTTCCATCTCCGGGAGAGAAGGTGATGAGCCGCGATGGCAGCGTTCGGTCCGGTTTGGGAGCCCGGCATGCGGGGATTTCCCGAGGCGTTTTTTTGTTGTCGGACCGGTCGGCAAGCGTTTCGTCCGGATCGTTTCCGGTCGCGTTTTTGCAAGCGAATCCGGAGAACCCGAAGGCGGATTCCGGAGGGAATTCGTATCTTTGCCGCCGGATTGTCCGGATTTAGGAATACGACACTTTATTATTTTGACAGATATGAAAATCGGAGAAAAGACTTTTGTGGCTCTGAGCTACCAGTTGAAAGTCGACGGCGAAGTCGTCGAAACGGTTACGGCCGAGAGCCCGCTGAGGTTCGTATACGGCACCGGCTTCCTGCTGCCGGCTTTTGAAAAGCAGTTGGAGGGATTGGAGCCGGGCGGCGGTTTCGCCTTTCGTCTCGAGCCGGCCGAAGCCTACGGCGACGTGGTGGCGGATGCCGTAGTCGAACTGCCCAAGGAGGTGTTCATGATCGAGGGCAAGATCGAGGACGGCCTGCTCGAGGTGGGCAACCAGTTGCCGATGAGCGACAATCAGGGCAACCGGCTGGTCGGCGTCGTGAAGGCGGTCGGCGAGGACAGCGTGACGATGGACTTCAATCATCCGATGGCCGGCAAGGCGCTCGAGTTTACGGGGCAGGTCGTCGAGGTGCGCGAGGCTACGCCCGAGGATATGATGATGGGCCACCATCACGCGGGCGGCTGCGATTGCTGCGGCGACGGCTGTGGCGACGGTTGCGGCGATGGCTGCGACCACGATCACAAGGGTGGCTGCGGTTGCGGCTGTTGAGTTTTGGTATGCCGGTTTCTGCCGGACGGCCCGCTTGACGTTTTCGTCAGGCGGGTTTTGTTTTGGCCGCACTGGGCGATAGGCTTGGAGCCTTTGCTACCGAAATATGTGCGACGAGCGATCGGATGGTCGAACAAAATTTCGACCGACGCTATGTGGGAGGGCTTTTATGTGACCGTTGCAGCGATGCCCGCACGGTTCCGGGAAACGGTCGCAGAGTACGCTCGTCCGTCGTGAAAATTACGGGAAGAAACTACCTTGCGGCTTGTCGGGAGCATTCTTACCCGTTTATCGGCGAAAGTGCGGCGGAAAGATACCGAAAGCAAATCGGCCCCGCCTATCGTTTGCGGGGCCGATCGTTTCTGCCTGCGGACTGAAAGTCAGTATTTCCCTATCTGAGTCTTGATATATCCCTTTTCTTTCCAGATCGCCTCGATCTTTTTCAGGCGCTTGCGGAAGTCGGGGTACGACTTTTTCTCCGGAGCGGTCCAGCCGCTTTCGGCGAAGGCGGCGATTCGGGGATAGGTCTGGTAGTAGACCCGCTCGAGGGTCGGGGTGTACTCTCCCCACATCTGGCATCCGAGGCCGAGGATTTTCTTTTTGTCCTTCTCGGCCAGTCCTTCGGGAATCGGGTCGAACGAATAGGCCTTTTCGAACGGGGTGACTTCATAGGCATAGTCGACGTACGTGAAGAATCGGTTCGAGTTCACGACGTCGTAACCTTTGGCGATCGCCTTGTTTACCAGCGATACGTCGCCGTCCCAGAACTGGACGATCGTGCCCGGGGCGAGCTGCTCCGACTGGCTGGCCTGAATGCCCTCGCGCACGGTTTCGCCCGTGATCTCGTTCCAGCCGATCATCCGGCATCCTTTCGAGGCGAGGTATTTCGACATCCGGTTGATCGCCCACACCTGCAGGTCGGTGCAAGTGGGCAGACCGTTCTCTTTCATGAACGCCATGATCTCGGGCGAGTTCTTCCAGTGAACGTAGTTGGCCTCGTCGCCGCCGATATGTACGATTTTCGACGGAAACAACCCGATCACCTCGTCGAGAATGTCGTGCAGGAACGCCTCGACCTTCGGATCGGTCACGTTGTACAGGTCGCCCGTCACGGCCTTGCCTTCGCGGCGGCTCGTCGAGCCGATCCACGGATAGGCCAGAATCGAGGCGGAGGCGTGGCCCGGCACTTCGATCTCAGGTATGATCCGGATGCCCCGGTCGGCCGCATAGCGCACTACTTCGCGGATCTCGTCCTGCGTATAGTAAGTGCGTTCCGGATGCAGGCTGTCCCAGCCTTCGGGCGTAATATCCATGTGTGAGAAGTCGCGCTTCGAGCCCCGCTCGGTCAGCAGGGGATACTTCTTGATCTCGATGCGCCATCCCGGATCGTCTACCAGATGCCAGTGGAACGTGTTCAGCTTCAAGCGGGCCATTTCGTCGAGCAGGTCCTTGACGGCCGCCATGCCGTGGAAGTGCCTGCTTTCGTCCAGCATGAACGCGCGCCAAGGGAAGGCCGGGGCGTCGGTAATCACGCAGCTCGGCACGACGACGGTGCCGTTTTCCTGCTGAGCCAGCTGACGCAGGGTCTGCAAGGCGTACAAAAGGCCCTCTTTCGCGTCGGCTCTGGCGACGATCTGCTTCTTGCTGTCGGGCGACTGCACGGCCAGCCGATAGGCCTCGTCGTCGTTGTTCAGCGGCGTCTTATTGAGCCGGAATACCAAATCGGCTTTCTTTCGCTTATCGACGAAAATCGGCGAAAATCCGGTCTCGCGGAGCGTTTGCTCGACATAATTCCGATCGAGTCCCGCTTGCGGGTCGAGCCAGACCAGCACGGGGTCTTTGTAAACGGCCTGATTCTCGAATGCGACGATTTCGGCCGGTTTGGGAACGATCTCGATTCTTGCGCTCTGGGCTGCGGCGCTGCCCGAGGCCAGCGTCAGGACGGCCAGTAGTGCGATTAACATGTTTTTCATATTCGGGTCGTATTAAATTGTTGCGTAAAATTATGGACGGCGGAGCTTTTCGCGCTCCCGCCGTTTTTCCCGCTTCCGACGGTTATCCGCCGGCTTGCCCGGGCCGGCAGACCGTTCGGATGTTCAGGCGGGGGAGAAAGTGCCGGACATACCGAAACGTACTCGACCGGGAATTCTTACGGCAGGTGCCGAAAGGGAAAAGCCGGGAATGCACGGGCATCGAGTCAAAAACGGACCGGCCGGAGCCGGTCCGTTGACATTTTCGATCGTAAGATATTCCGCCGCGGCGTCTACTCGATCGTCAGCAGTACGTCCCCTTCTAGCACGGAGTCTCCCGTCGCGACTTTGATTTCCTTGACGGTTCCCTCCCGGTCGGAGTCGATGTTGTTCTCCATTTTCATCGCTTCGAGGATCATCAGCCGCTGGCCCGTGCCGACGCGGTCGCCGACGGCGACGATCGGGCGCTGGTTGATGCAGGTGCCCTGGTTGGAACGAGCAAACTTTGTAAGGGTATAATCGGCGGTGTTGCCGTCGTCATAGCTGACGGAAACATTCGTCGCGGAAACGCGGGTGACGACGCCGGGGCCTTTAGCTGTGATGCAGACCTCGGAATCGACAGCGCACTTGTGCTCGATGCCGGTTGCCACGATCGGGGCCTCCGTGACCATCAGCGGCACGGCCTGACGCTGCATATTCGCGCCCATCAGCGCGCGGTTCGCGTCGTCGTTTTCCAGGAACGGAATGAACGCGGTCGCGATGGAGGTCATCATGTTCGGGGAGACGTCGACATAGTCGATCAGTTCACGTTCGACAGAGATGATCTCGTCACGGTGGCGGCAGATGACGCGCGCGTTCGCAAAGCGGCCCTCTTCGTCCAGAGGCTCTGCAGCCTGCGCGACATAATAGTCGTCTTCGACGTCGGCGGTCATGTATTCGACAATATCCGTGACCTTGCCGGTTGCCTTATCGACCTTGCGGAACGGCGCTTCGATAAAGCCGTATTCGTTGATCTTCGCATAGGACGCCAGATAGTTGATCAGACCGATGTTCGGGCCTTCAGGCGTCTCGATCGGGCACATACGGCCATAGTGGGTGTAGTGAACGTCGCGGACCTCGAAACCTGCGCGGTCACGGCTCAGACCGCCGGGGCCCAGAGCGGACAGACGGCGCTTGTGCGTCAGCTCCGCCAGCGGGTTGTTCTGATCCATGAACTGCGACAGCGGGGAGGAGCCGAAGAACTCCTTGATGACCGCCGTGACAGGCCGGATGTTGATGAGGCTCTGCGGCGTGACGACGTCAAGATCCTGCACGGTCATGCGCTCGCGGATCACGCGCTCGAGGCGGGTGAAGCCGACGCGGAACTGGTTCTGCAGCAGCTCGCCCACGCAGCGCAGACGGCGGTTGCCCAGATGGTCAATGTCGTCCTTCGTGCCCGCGCCCTGCACCATGCAGCACAGATAGTTGATGGAGGCGAGAATGTCGTCTCTCGTGATGTGCATCGGAATGAGGTCGCTGCGGCGGGCCTCAATGGCCTCCTCCCAGCCGTCGGCGGGGACAGTCTCGAGCATTTCACGAAGAACGCTGAAGCTGACCTTTTCCTTGATGCCGTACTGTGCCGGGTCAAAGTCGACGAACTTCGCCATATCGACCATGCCGTTGGAGAACACGACGACCTCGCGGCCGTTCACGTCGATCACGGCGCGGCTGACGCCGCGGCTGGAGATCTCGTGCGCCTTGGCGCGGTTGATCGTCTCGCCGTTCATGGCGATGATCTCGCCGGTCATGGGATCGGTCACGGGCTGGGCCAGCGTCTGGCCGTTCAGACGGCTCCAGATGTCGAGCTTCTTGTTGAACTTGTAACGGCCGACCTTGCTCACGTCATAGCGGCGGGCGTCGAAGAACAGCGCCTCGAGATAGCTCTCGGAGCTTTCGACTGTGGGCGGCTCGCCCGGACGCAGGCGGCGGTAGATTTCAAGCAGGGATTCCTCACGCGTCTTGCACGGGTCCTTGTCCATGGTCGCCTTGATGAGCGGGTCCTCGCCGAACATCTCGGTGATCTGGC
>OGRH01002304.1_pt1 | contig 10329 bp, 7 predicted proteins | sample 1553461 | NCBI WGS metagenome assembly OGRH01 (sample SAMEA2580092, study PRJEB22360) | human gut metagenome | biome: human gut; feature: human-associated habitat; material: faeces | place: Denmark | collected 2008/2010
AAAACAAATGAAAGATATACGAAAGCTTAATCTTTTATTAGTGAATAAGATGAATGAAATTGATTCTCAATCACTGAATTTGCGTGCCGCAGTGAATTTTGCTCAAGCAGCATCAATAATGAGTCAACAACCTATTACTGCTTATAAAAGTCTTTTGGTTTCTCTTTATTATGGGTTGAAAGCTGGAGATTCTGATAGAGTATGTTCTGCTTTAGGAACGATGGAGAATATTTGTAAAGCTTTAGATACAATCGATAAAGAGCGGATTCCCAAAGATATTAACGATTCATTAGATGTTTTTAATGAAAAAGGGGAAAATGTTGTATGTGAAGTGAAAAAGCACAGTGAATATTTGCTAATAAAAGATAGATATGAAAAAGTAGAGGCAGAGATGAAAAATGTTGTTGAAAGATTGAAAACGTGTACAAAATAAATTAGCTCTACATAACGATTCCTATTATAGGGAAGGTGAAATTGTTATTGACAAGTACTTTGAGTGGGGATTTCTAATAGAAAGAAGAGAACCAATAGATGAAAAGCCTTGGATAGTCTGTTATGAAATTACTCCAAAAGGATTAAAAGCTCTAAAATGGAGAAAAATAGAGTGTTTTTAACCCAGAGTGGTTATCGGAGAATAGGAAGTGGCTGATACCACTGTTATTGCAACATTAGCTTTGCTTGTATCTATTATGGCTTTGATTAGAACATTTTGATTTGTTTTTTCTCTATAAGGACATATATCCCATAAATGGATGAGATAGGCACATAGTACTATAATATTTGCAATTAGAATAATTTGCAGAAAACTCATATCATTTTTATCTAAAAATATAAACACATGGAAGATAAAGACAAAATAATAGTTTCACTCCGGAAACAGCTCAAAGATGCTATTAGCCGGTGTAATGCCTTGGAGCAGGAAAATGCTCTACTGTCATATCAACTAGAGAAGAGGGAGAAGGAATGTCCGGAATCACGTTAAGGATAGACAAAGGCAAGTCTCCCGTTTTTACCGAGATCATGAGTTTGCTTCAAGCTTTCCCCGGATTAAAGGAATGCAAGAGGCTTTATTCGGTAAGGCTAACGGAAGAGGATGTTTTCAGGTTCCGGAGTGAGCTGGAGCGGATCATGCAACTCTTGCCTCATTTGAGCGAAAAGGAGTGGTTCGAGATTCCGAGGTATGGGACGGACGAATGGGCTAACTGGATGATAGACCTGCATCAAAAAAGACGACTATAAATGTCGTTTTTACTATGTATTTACAGTATCTGTTGTAACAAATTGATAATCAAATTGTATTATCCGCACTCGAAATGCGGTGAGCGGGTAACCGCTCCCTGGGTTCGAATCCCAGTCTTTCCGCTTGATAACTATAACTTATTCACGCAGAATACTAAATGAAGCATATCGATATTGCGATAATGTTTTATGAAATTTGCGATTTCCCTCATATCGTTTCTTAGTGCTACTTTTTGAGAGGGGATATTTGTGTCCCGTATGATGGAGTATACTTTGTCGAAGTTAAGGATATTGAAGGCGTATTCCTTACAAGCTATGGCGGCTTCGGTAGCATAACCTTTATGCCAGTATTCCGCCCTAAGCAAATAACCGATCTCCGGAACCTGTTGACCATTGAATTCTTGATAGGTGAGACCACATTGACCGATAAGCTCTCCGCTGTCTTTCTCTATCATCCCCCATAAACCAAAACCATCGTTTTGATACCTCCTTAATTGCTTATCAAGCCATTCTTGTACCTCTTTTTTACTGAACGCTCCCTCGTAAGCGTACATTACAATCGGATCTTGTAAAAGCTTACAGATATTATTAAAATCATCTTGTTTTAATTCCCTTAATAGGAGTCGCTTTGTCTCTAATATCATCTCTTTCATACGATATTTCTTTTTGTCTTCTCAAATTGTTGGATGACTAGTTAGAATATATCGCTCAAGGAATACCGGAGTTGATCCATCATCAACGGCACTTCCGCCTCCTCGATTCCCGCTACAAGAAGATCGGGAATATCTTGATTGAACTGCTCTTGGAACTTCGAGAAATCACCGGACTCTTTCTCCACGGCTTTTTTATAAAAAGCAAGCGCTCCCTTGATATTCTGTAATGCCCATTCCGTATGTCCCGCATTCAAGAAATCTTGGGTGTTGGGTTGATTATCCATGATCTTTTTGTAATAATTACGGGCCTGATCGTATTTACCGGTCAAGAAAGAACACCAAGCTATTGGACGCCAAGCCTTCGTACTTTTATTGTCCAGATAATCTACCTTGAAATAATATTTCAGCGCCTCATTATAATTCTTGAGTTCAAGATGGCAGTGGCCGATACATATTTGGATTGATAAATCATCCGGATTGAAAGCCTCGTAACGATGATAGTATTTCAACGCTTCTTCCGGTTGCTTTAAGGTACGGTAACAACCGGCGATCCGGCGAATAACCCATTTACTGTCTGGATTGATAAGATCCGCATGTAAATAAGCCTCCAAGGCGCCTTGTATATCGCCATTCATTTGTTTGCAGTAACCGATTTTCTGGAATAAGATATCACTTTCTTGATTTGCGTCGGATAAGCGATTGTAGATCGTGAGTGCGTCAAGGAAGTAATTCTTCCGGAGATAATACTCCGCTATAGTTGTCAAACTTTCCTCATCACTGACGTAAGGCTGCAAAATTGGCAGGTTATGAAAGTCTAGCGCAGATGTAAATATGTCATCAAAATCCAGATGTCCCGGATAAAGTTTGAAGAAACGATACAAGTCCTGTATGTACTGTCCGGATATGATTTCCAGTTTTCCCCGTTTACTGATTAATTCCTCCTTTGTTTGCTGAATCATCTCGGAGGCTTGACTACCAAACTGTCCCATCATCATTTGACGGGCTTGATCCGGCAATTGCATCATACTGAAATATAAGGAATATTTATCGGAATTACACATGAATACCGCAAGAGTCATGGAATCTAGCATATCCTTTTCCGTTTGATTCTTGCTCAACTGATTGCCAAAAGCGGAATGCTCGGTCGTGAATGGCATGAACCAGTTACCCAGTTCCCGGAAAAAGGGGAAATGCTTTAGATGCACGAAAGTAGAGTGCATTACGTCCGCGCCTTCTTGTTGCAGTTCGCTGAACTCCTCCATTTTCTTCCCTAAGGAACTGTTCGATAACATATTCTGCCACTCCGGATTCATCTCGTTTCCGAGAAGTTCCGGATTGATATCCTTTAAGTTTATCTTTTGACTGATTTTAGGGCCTAGCTTGATCATCTCCGGAATGATCTCGTCTTGTAGCTTACGGGTGATCTTCTCTGTCTCACGGGCTAGGATAAAACGAAGGGTAATCGTGCGGATCGCTTTCGTGAAATTAGGAAATCCCTCGGATAAAGCCGCTAGTCGATCCGCTATCTGCGGATATAACGCCGTACGTTTCCTATAGGTATAGAGCGTCAAGAGAATCCCGATCAACGCGCGGTAACGAATCTCATCTTCTTGGAGATTGGCCGCATCGAATAATAATAGCAGTTTCTCCTTATCGAAAGCGGCTTGCAATCCCAACATTAATGCCGATACGATTTGGCTACCGATGATAAAAGGCAACTCTTGGTCATTCAATAGGTTCCTGATGGAGGCTATTTCTTCCTTATTGAGAGGATTCGAGGTCCAGATCTTATTGAATAATAGGATCGTGGCGGATTCGATTTGCTGCTGCTCCGTGATGGTTCCGGTCGGAGTCTCTATCTTCACCAGAGAGGCGTTTCTCAAGACCTTGTGGAGCTGGTCATAGTTGGTAAGCTCCTTTTGCATCATTCGCCTACGGCTATAATAGGAGAGAGGCGAATCTACCGATAAGGCCTTGTGCTTCACTATATCCGCGAACTCATAGCTGGATGCGATCAAGTTGTTGTATATCTGGTCTTGCATCGGATCTTTAGCCCCCTCGATCCGGTATCGCAACATATATTTATAAGTATCTTGTAGCTCGTTCAACCTGTCTTGGAATGAGTACTCACGTATTCCCGCTATTAGACTTTGGAGAAAATCGAACGCGTTCTTTAGCTCCTTTTCGTCTAATGAACCGATAATTCGGTTGTATGCTTTATTTATTTCTTGTATTGTCATATACTATTAACAACAAATGGTATGCCAAAAGTATAGTATTTAGGCTAAATTTCCTATCTTCGCGTACCTAAAAATAAATTTAGCAGATGAAGAATATCCGCAATTTCTGTATTATTGCTCATATTGACCATGGGAAAAGTACCTTGGCAGACCGTTTGCTTGAGTATACCAAGACAGTAGAAGGTAAAGACATGCAAGCTCAAGTCCTTGACGACATGGATTTAGAGCGTGAGCGTGGTATTACGATCAAGAGCCATGCGATCCAGATGAAGTATAATTATAAGGGTGAAGAATATATACTGAACCTGATCGATACTCCGGGGCACGTGGACTTCTCGTATGAGGTTTCCCGTTCTATCGCCGCCTGCGAGGGTGCGTTGCTGATCGTGGATGCGGCCCAAGGTATTCAGGCGCAAACCATCTCTAACCTGTATATGGCGATAGAGAATGACTTAGAGATTATTCCGGTGATGAACAAGATCGACCTGCCTAGCGCCATGCCGGAGGAGGTAGAGGACCAGATCGTGGAACTGTTGGGCTGCCCTCGTGAGGATATCTTACGGGCGAGCGGAAAGACAGGTGAGGGAGTGACTGAGATCTTGAATACGATCGTGGAGAAGGTCCCGGCCCCGAAAGGTGATCCGGAGGCCCCGTTGCAGTGTCTGATTTTTGACTCCGTTTTTAATCCGTTCCGTGGTATTATCGCTTACTTCAAGGTGGTAAACGGCGTGATCCGTAAAGGTGACCATGTGAAGTTTATCGCTACAGGAAAAGAGTATGACGCCGACGAGGTAGGTATATTGAAATTAGATATGTGCCCCCGTGAGGAGATCCGGACGGGAGACGTAGGATATATCATTTCCGGTATCAAGACGTCCCGGGAGGTGCGTGTCGGTGATACGATCACTCATGTGTCTCGCCCGGCTAAAGACGCGATCGCCGGTTTTGAGGAGGTGAAGCCGATGGTCTTCGCCGGTGTCTATCCAATTGATAGCGAGGATTTCGAGAACCTTCGTGCGTCATTGGAGAAATTGCAGTTGAACGACGCTTCCTTGACTTTCCAGCCCGAATCATCGTTGGCGTTGGGCTTCGGTTTCCGTTGCGGTTTTTTGGGCTTGTTGCATATGGAGATTGTTCAGGAGCGTTTGGATCGTGAGTTCAATATGGATGTGATAACTACTGTACCGAACGTTTCTTATATCGTGCATACAAAGAAAGGGGAGGAGATCGAGGTACATAATCCGGGAGGCTTGCCGGACCCGACTTTGATTGATCATATCGACGAGCCGTTTATCCGTGCTTCCGTGATCACGAACACTACCTATATCGGCCCGATCATGACACTCTGTCTGGGTAAGCGTGGCGTCCTGCTTAAGCAAGAATATATTTCAGGTGATCGTGTCGAGATTCATTATGACTTGCCGTTGGGCGAGATCGTAATCGACTTTTATGATAAGTTGAAGAGTATTTCAAAAGGGTACGCTTCTTTCGATTACCATTTACATGATTTCCGTCCCAGTAAGTTGGCTAAATTAGATATCCTGTTGAACGGTGAGCCGGTAGACGCTTTGTCTACATTGACGCACGTGGATAATAGCGTTACTTTCGGACGTCGTATGTGCGAGAAACTGAAAGAGTTGATCCCCCGCCAGCAATTCGATATCGCTATCCAAGCGGCGATAGGCGCTAAGATTATCGCTCGTGAGACAATTAAGGCTGTCCGTAAAGACGTGACGGCGAAATGTTATGGAGGCGATATCTCCCGTAAGCGTAAATTGCTGGAAAAACAGAAAGAGGGAAAGAAACGAATGAAGCAGATCGGTACGGTAGAAGTTCCGCAAAAAGCGTTCTTGGCCGTATTGAAGCTGGATTAGAAAGTCAATGGAATCCGTTCGCTAACTCAATGGATTTATAAAGAAAAGTCAATGGATTCTGTAACGGATTCCATTGACTTTTTTTATATAAATGGGTCACTTCTCGTTCACGAGCCGTATCCCGCCATCTTCCAGCGTGATAAGATGTTGCTTATAGAGTGCCCCGATCGCTTGTTTGAAAGCTTTCTTGCTACAGCGGAATAAGGAATAGATCACGTCCGGATCGCTCTTGTCGTGTACCGGGATGTATCCCCCTTGTGTTTTCATCGCTTCCAGAATGACGCCGGCGATCCCCTCTACCTTTTGGTAGCCTTGCGGCGTTAGGCTTACGTCTATCTTATCATCCTCACGTACCTCTTTTATATAGCCTTTCAGATGCTCACCTTTCTCAAGACGCTGGAATACCTCATTATAATAGATCAATCCCCAATGCTGGTTATTGATGATCACCTTATAGCCAAGATCCGTCTCATCGGCTACCAATAACTGAACCTCTTGATTCTGCTCGTAATCGATAGGGGTATTGTTCAAGAACTTCTCGATACGTGCGGATGCCATGATACGTCCTGTCACATGATCCAACCGGACGTAGACTAAGTACCATTTTCCCTCTCTCATCGGCATTTTCTGCTCCTTGAAAGGAACGAGCAAATCTTTCATGATACCCCATTCCAGAAATGCGCCGGCATTATTCACGTCTTTTACCTCCATGAACTGGAACTCCCCGACCGTTGCCAGAGGACGTGCGGTAGTAGCGATCAACCTCCCTTCATTATCATGATAAATAAACACCTCGACCTCATCCCCGGGTTTCACGTTTTTAGGTACGTAACGAGTCGGCAACAAGATCTCCACCCCGTTACCTCCATCCAGATAAATCCCGAAGTCAAGGTCTTTCACTATTTTCAGCGTGTTGTATTTTCCTATCTCAACCATATGTTTTTGTTTTGTCACAAACTTACGCAATAATCATGAAAAAGCGGTAAAAACAACTATAATTTTGATTTAGCATGCAGCAATATCTAGACAATTGCATCGTTATAGAAGTATCTTTGGACTTACGGGTGCTTTATGCCCTTGAGTTCAACTAAAAATTGTATATTTGCATCTTATTTGAAGAAAACAAAGATTATGAGAATTAAATTAATATCAGTAGTGATATTGTTTGTCTTGTTGCTAGGGGCTTGTTCCGCACCTAAAGACGTAGTGTATTTGCAAGGAGTAGATACTTTGACTCCAGAACAGATTAGTCAAATGAATCAAACTTATACGTCTCGTATCAGTAAAGATGATTTACTGGCGATATCTGTTACAGCTCCGGATCCGTCCGTGACGACGCCATTTAATCCCCCTGTTTTTGCGTATGCGCAGCAAGGTGACCAACCTATCGCTGCCTCTCAATCAATGTATACTTACCTTGTTGATTCGGATGGTAATATAAATTTCCCAGTATTAGGGAAGATTCATGTCGCAGGTTTATCAAAACAAGAACTGTGTGATGAGCTACAAAGTAAATTGTCAAAATACATAGAAAACCCATTGGTTAACGTGCAGATTACAAATTATAGAATTACGGTAATGGGAGAGGTAAATCGTCCCGGTACTTTTACTATAAAGAATGATCGAATCTCTATTTTAGATGCGTTTGGGTATGTTGGAGATTTGGCGATTACAGCCAATAGGAAGAATATTTTGCTGATAAGAGATAATGATGGGCAAAAAGAATTTGTTCGTATGGATATAACTGATCCTTCGCTATTTACATCTCCCTATTTTTATTTAAGGCAAAATGACGTTATTTATGTTGAGCCCAATTTGGCAAAGCAGCGTAATTCTCGATTTAGTCAAAGCAAACAGTATAATATAACTGTGTTCTCCTCGATAATTAGTGCGATTTCTGTTATTTCTTCGATGGTGATCACGATTATTAATATTAAGAAGTAATTGTTTAGCTATGGATTCAACAAATATAGGAAATGAGACTATAAGTTTAAAGTCTATTCTAATAGGGTATCTGAGGCACTGGAGATTATTTCTAGGCACTTTTGTTATATCTCTAATACCAGCTGTATTATATTTGATTTATTATCCGACAACTTACGAAGTAATGGCTCGTTTTAAAGTTCAAGATGATACTTCCATGTCCTCAGGAAATATGTCTTTGGGAGATGCGGCAGGTTTGATGAAATCTTTTGGTTTGAATGGAGGAGGTAGTGCGGGTATTGTTATTGATGATGAATTAGCGGTGTTAAAATCTCATACTTTATGGTATGAGGTTGTTTCAAAATTAGGCTTAAATGCAGAGTATGTTGAACCGTTAACTTGGAAATATAAACAGTATGTAAATACCCCTTTTCTGATGGTTGCAGATTCTAGTACATTGAAATCTCAAGAGGAAACAATAGAGTTTTATGTCCGGGAAGATCGTGAGGGAAAAATAAAGATCGAAGGGAAGACAAAAAGTCAGAAGCGGTCTTATGAGTTTTCTTCATTACCTGCGATCGTTGAATTCGGTGATAATCGGTTTGTCCTAAGTTATGGAACTAACCATAAATTGGGAGAAAGCATGAAACTTTATATAACCATGAGGCCGGCTGGTTTTGTTGGAGATGATTTTGCGCAGGATATAGAAATTGAGACTTACTCAGATAATTCAAATGTTATAGAATGTACTTTGAGGGAATATGAGAAAAAACGAGGCATTGACGTTTTAAACGCATTAATGTTTGAATATAATAATCGTGCCGATTCAATAAATAATAAAGAAGCTCGTGCTACAATACAGTTTTTGGATGAGCGAATCAATAAGGTAATATCGGATTTAGCTAATGCTGAACGATCTATAGAGATCTATAAGAAAAATAACCAAATGACTGACTTGACAGCCGATGTGCAATTTTATGTGGATCAAATGAAAGAGATCCAAACGAAAATTGTTGAGATGGAGGCTCAAGGGCATGCTATTAGATTTATGGAAGACTTCGTGCAAAATCCTGCTAATAAGTATAATTTGGTACCCGTATTGATGAATGTCCAAGAAGGAGAGAAAGGCGGTTCCATAACTACTTATAATGAGTTGTTGGTAAATCGTCAGCGAATGTTGCAAAACTCGAAAGAGGACAACCCTTTATTTACTGTGATGGATAAGCAATTAGATCAAATGCGTAAGAGTGTTGCCCTTACGATCAAGAATGCGCAAGAAAGCCTGAATTTGACATTGAAAGATCTCAAGTCTAAGGAGAAGGCTATTTTGGATAAAATGGGTAACGTTCCAACTCAAGAACGAGAATTCATGAATTATAAGCGTGATCAAGAGATTGCTCAAGGTGTTTATTTGATATTATTACAAAAACGAGAAGAGGCATTATTGAAATTAAATAAAAGTATGAATAGGGCATTGATTGTTGATGAGGCATTTGTGAAGAGTACACCCGTGGCCCCTCGTAAACTATATGCTGCTCTCGCCGTGTTTTTATTGACAATTGTGGTTCCTGTCGTATATTTATTCTGTAAAGAGCAACTTATAGAACTAAAAAGAGAATACGATAAAATAAGGAAACAAGCTGGCGTGATATAATGGATACTGATATATATATATGTTCTAAGCCATTGCAATATTTTAATGTAAGAAATATTGGATATGGAAATGCATCTTCAAAAAAGGTTCTAATTATTTTAGGACATTTTAGGGATGCGGAATTGTTCTTTCATCAAGTTAAGACATTTGATGATACATGGAATGATATATTATATTTCAAAGATTTGTTTCATTTGGATTTATATTTGTTTTTTCACCCAGTAAATACGTTGTTCGTAGAGGTAGATGCTTCTTTTGTTTATGGAATATTTTTTAAGCTATCCCGATTTAAACGAATGTATATGTTTGAAGAAGGATTCGGAAGCTACAGAAGAGATCGTTTTGATAATTCAAAAGGCTTGAAGAATATAATAAATAAGCTTACGGGTGTTGGTGACCATATTGGTTTTTCAAAGTTTCTTACGGGGCAGTTTCTTTATTTGCCGGATTTGTATAGGTCTCAGTTCCCAGGATATTCAAAATCTTTGAAATCATTCCAGAAGCCCTTTGTTAAGAGGTTAAGGGAAGAATTACCATTGTTTTTGAATTTTTCTACGGGATATGAAGAATTTTTATCTGTGAAAAATAAATCGGTTGGAATTTATTTAACTAATCATCAAATTAATGTAAACATATTGAAAGCTCTGGATAAAGAGAAAAATGATTTTGATTATGTTTATGTGAAATTGCATCCTCATATAAAAAAAACAGAGGATTTGTATCAATATGGATTAAAAATAGTACAA
>OGRH01002305.1_pt1 | contig 10329 bp, 15 predicted proteins | sample 1553461 | NCBI WGS metagenome assembly OGRH01 (sample SAMEA2580092, study PRJEB22360) | human gut metagenome | biome: human gut; feature: human-associated habitat; material: faeces | place: Denmark | collected 2008/2010
AATCATACGGATTACATCAGAAGTAAGTTTAACCGCCCGTCCATTCTTTGAGAAAAGAGGCTACATCGTAACGAAAGAGCAGAAACGCAAAGCTAACCTGCTTTCTCTTACCAATTTTTGGATGGTAAAGTTTTTGAATCGTTCAAGATTAAGGATAAATATCTTAACACTTGAAATCGGATTATGAAGTACAAACATATAATTTTCGATATTGATGGAACAATGTTAGATTCTGCATACGCAGACCTCATGGCATTGTAAAAAGTTATTTGGGAGTTTCAAAACGAAAAGCATGAAATCAAATATTCAATCAAATGTTTTCAGCCGGATATTGTGATACGTTCATATATAAATAATTATAACATGTTCCAGTTTAACGAAGCAGATGTACTTGTCAAACAAAGCATTATTGCCGTACAGGAAAACAATAAAATTAAGGGTAGCATATTGAATGGATAAGTTACAGTTGATTGTTCTTTTATTTATTAACATATGAATCAATTATTACAACAGAGATTTTTCCGTTTATTATCGGAATACTCACAGCGTAAAGTTTCTGTTTCAGAGTTTGCAGAAGCTATTAAGGAATTGGCTATCTATATAGCCGATTTCAGTATAACAGAACAGGATTATAGTGTTTTACTCCGTTATTTTTCTTTTGGCTTACACAGACTTAAATCATACCGTGTATGGTTTGAGGGGGAAAAAAATACCCTATTTGTGCCTGATAGATGAAGCGATAGCACTTTTAAACACCGAGATACACCTTATAGAATGGCGTATCAAATACCCTGAACTACTTGGGCGACAAAGTAACAAACAAGCCCTTTCCCCTCTCTACCTCGCTGACAGAACCACTCTTATCAATATCATGGAAATAGTCAGCGGTCTGTTTCTTTCTCAAAAGATTGTATATCAAAATGGTAAACCTGTTTATTTGGTGGACTTGACGAAAGCCTTTGAATGGCTGTTCAATATCAAGATAGGCGACTGTTACCAAAAGCATGAGGACGTGATAAAGCGAAAGCCGGGCAAACTGACCGAGTTTCTTAATGGACTGGCAGACCTTATCAAAAAGGAACATGACAAGAAAGGATATAGATAATCAACGACTTATGATTTATTTATGGGGGATTCCATTAGTTCCCCCGTAATTTCTTTACGCTTGTTTTCAGAACTTTGCTTCATCAATCGATTGACAACCAATAATGTATAATCAGAAAAATGAAGCAATCATGTATATAGACAATGACGATTTCAGCGTATGGATGCAGAAACTGTACGCCAAACTGGAAGAACTCTGCAAGGATGTACGGGTACTGCGCAATGCCGACAGGGTACTGCCCGAAGATGACAACCTGTTGGATAATCAGGACTTGTGTCTGCTGTTCAAAGTGAGTATCAAGACCCTGCAACGTTACCGGGCTATCGGTGCGCTGCCGTACTTCACAATCAGCGGAAAAGTGTATTACAAGGCTTCCGATGTCCGGGAGTTCATCAAGGAGCGGTTTAGTGTTACCACCTTGCGCCAGTTCGAGAAAGAACACTGCACGAAGCAAAAGAAGTGAGTTTGAAAGTTGGGGCGGTGGATGCGGTTCACCTGCTCCTGCTTTACTTTGGCTTATTGAATGGATGTCCAAAGATTCAAAAAAGTATCACACTATAAACTATAACATCTTCTGTATAAGTTAACCCCGATATAATCAGTCATATAAGGTGAAAGTAGGGAATACTGTTTGGATTTTTGCATTCATCAATATAGAGTTCTTGAAAAACTTCAAGTGTTTTTTTCTCTGTTTTTCTTTATTTTGTCATTTTAAAATTAGCAACTAAAAGAATTATAATAATGATACGGAAGTTAACGAAAGAAGAATATCCCAATGCTGCTGATTTATCTTATCAAATATGCATGAAGTGTGGTCTCAACGACTTCACCAAAGAGGGGATTGAAACTTTTAAAAGTTTTATATCTAACATATCATTAATGAATGAACTTGATTTGTATGGAGCTTTTGACAATCAGTTATTGATAGGAGTTATCGGTGTTAATAGGAAAAAGCGACATATATCACTCTTTTTTATTCGGCAAGAATATCATCGACAAGGGTTTGGAAAATCTCTTTTTTACCATATGATAGAGGATTGTAATCTTACCGAAATAACGGTTAATTCTTCAACTTATGGAGAGCCATTCTACAAGTATTTAGGTTTTAAAAAGGTGAGGGAGAAAGAGGTTAATAGCGGAATAACAAGTATTCCCATGAGAAAAAATCTCTAATTAACTGCTACTGTACGGATAATTTTCAAATCGTAAGCATCAAGATGTTACAACGTTACCGGGCTATCGATACGTTGCCATACTTTACAATCAGCGAAAAAGTATATTATAAGGTTTCCGATGTTTTTTTTGGGGGGGGTATCAAAGAACGGTTAGGTATGGGCACATTTCGAAAATTCAAGAAAGAGCACGGAGCGAATAAATGATAGTGGGATTCATCCCGAAGTTATGCACATGGCGGCTTCGGGATTTTCCCTTTTGGCAAGCCCGTATCTACTTCTCTGCCAATATTACCTACTCCTTATAGGATGCTTTTAACTGTTTAGCAGGTACTTTCTTTTCACGTTTTTTTTCATCATCTGATTATACAGCATGTCTATATACCTGAACTATGAAAACAGTTGAGATAGTCGAATGTAATCTTTTCCTGTTCCATAATTACATTTATTTACTGGTTTTACGACTTCGGAGTAAAACCAACCACCTGAAAAGGTGGCAAGGTTTTGAGGCACAAAAAATGAAATGAGTGCCTCAAAACACACCTTGCTGTTATCATGTGATAACAAAAATCTTCCCTACGGTCAGATTGCCTAAACAGACAGTTCGGCTTCTTCCCATATCTGTTTTTCGGTTGTAAAATTATTGATAACCGTTTTTCCTTGAATTATGGACTACTACGTCAAATCGGGACAGCATAGGACAAAATACCCTCATTTTTAGAGGTGTCTGTTTTTACCCTTTTATTTGCCGGAAATTGATTGGATAGTGGCAATATATAATGCTGTCAAACAAGATTTGAATATGAACTTAAACCATGTTTGAAAACAGTTTATCAATATGGCAATGTCGTTATAAAATCAGCTTGCTCCCTTTCAATTAATATCAAGAATAAAGCAACCTATTTATGAACAATTAAATTTTGAATGTATGGAAGAAGTAAAGCAATTATTAGAGGAAACAAGCAATCAGAAACGAAAGCAAACCGACTATGAAACGGTATTCCTAAAAAAGCGGACAGTCACAAACCGCCAAAATGTGTATATCAGTGGAGATATACAAAGCCGTATTGCTCAAATTGTGGGCGTTATTACCTCCAAGCAGGTTAGTATAGGTAACTTCATAGATAACGTACTGGAGCAGCATCTAAACGCCTATAATGACGTTCTTTCAGTTCTCTATCGGGAAGAAATGCAGAAAGGAATATTCAACCAGTCCAAAGAGAAAAAACTATGAATATTGTCGCTATCGAAGAACAGACCTTTAAACAAATATGCGAACGGTTCATCAGCTTTGCCAATCAGGTAGAGTGTATTTGTAAGCAAAGTAGTCGCCAGTCAGATAAATGGCTTTGCGGTCAGGAAGTATGCGCTTTGCTTAATATCAGCATCCGAAGTCTGCAAAACTATCGGGATAGTGGCAAACTGGCTTACTCTCAAGTTGGTAACAAACTGTACTATAAATCTACCGATATTGAAAGATTGATTACTGATTGTACAAGAGACAACCAATTAAAAAAGAAAACTAATTATCCATCAACAAAGAAATAAGAAGTGTATTATGAAAATAAAACAAGATAGTTCTATTGAAACCAACCGGTCTTTCAGACTATCCGCCATTGTCGGAACGTGGGAAAGTCTAAATCTTCATCCTACGGTGCTGATATACCAGCATAAACGGATGTATATTCTTGCAATGCTCCATGTATCGGATAACGGTCAGGCATCCCCTGCCACCTATGAGATACAAAAAGAAGATAATCGTTATTTCATCGTATCGGCTTTTAAACGGCTATACATAGATTATCAAGTGGATAAGGATATACTTTCAATTTCCTTATATGGCGATTATCTGCGAAACTAAACTATATATGCGGTTGGTTGGATGCCTTTCTTTATTTCCGTGCAGCCAACCGCATATATTTCAATCAATATAAATGATAACAAGATGGAATTAATCAATTCAAACAGCACACAAGTAAAGGAGTTTTTTCAATCACTGGAAAGAATGTTGGACGGTATCAGCCGAATGGCAAAGGAAAACAAACCGCCTTTAAACGGTGAACGGTTCTTGGGTAATGGCGAAGTTGCCAAATTATTAAAGGTAAGTATCCGCACGTTACAGGACTGGCGGGATAACAATATTATCCCTTACATTCAGATAAAAGGAAAAATCATTTACCGCCAAAGTGACATTGACCGGATTTTGCAAAATTACTACAAAAATGAATAGAAACGAATTATTGAATAACTACAAAAATCAGTTAATGATATTGCAATCTTGTTTCTGTTGAAACTCAAATTCTTAATATGAATACTTGTAAAAACAGAAGATTTCTTTAACTTTGTTTCAATCAAGGTAAACAAAATGAAAATAAAACATAAAATACAGTTTGGCAGTGATGCCGATGAATTAGCTAAAAAAGTCCAGACAGGAGAAAAAATTGCAACATCTTCTCTTTATGACTATTATTGTATGAATTTGAAAGAAAGGATAAAAGAAAACGAATATGCATCTATACTGGATTCACATGGCAGAGAAGTATGCATCATTCAAATAAACAGGATTGAAACTATTGAATTTCAAAATATAACAAATGAGTTCGCTATAGATGAAGGAGACGGTGATTTAGAAAACTGGCTGAAGATACATACGGAATATTATTCTTTATTGTTAGACAAGATAGGGAAAAGGCTCACGGGAGAAACAAAACTACTTTGCGAGTGGTTCACTGTAGTAACTTCTGTCTAACCTTAAAACTACATTTTTTTCCGAAACGGATTAATAACATTAACCCTATCGGTGTAGCATTTAGTCTGTGCAAGTCTTAAGTTGAAAATACAACCCAAAGCGTAGCGCAGGTGTGAAGATTTTCAGCTCAACCCTTTAGGGCTTGGGCTTGAACGGACGAAATACGGGGCTTACCTTTGTTAATGATAATTTTCTTTCTCCCAAGAGTGACTTATAATATTCCTGTGCGCTCTAATGAAATAAACATTTCGATGATACATTATCCTTTAGCTTGGTTCATAGATGAAAATCATATTATTAAAAGATTTTTTTTGACTTAAATAAACTTACTTTCCGATAATTCACCACATCGTCCTCTGATAATTCACCTATAAGTAACGACGAATTCTTGTTATGCTTTGAAGTTTGACTTTTTACTTTTTCATTATTGAGATTTGCATAGCAATATGTACAAGCATGGCAACACGTATTATATGCACCAATATCTATACTCTCTACACATTTGCACTCTTTACGTTGATTTTTGTCTTTCTTAATATCTATATGATAGCCACAGATTTCTTCAATAAGGATAGGGTCTATACAACAACCATGTTCCACCCCCTTTTCGCTAAGGTCTATATTCTCTGCACAACTCAATACCTGAATGCCATATTTGCCTGCAATACCTGCTAAGTTTTCTGCAAGATACGTCATCTCTGATATTGACGGTTCATGCATATTAAGCGGTTTCGTATTTGCTACAGTCTTTTTATATAAATCGATAAAGCTGATAACGCATCTTGTAGTTAGGTATTCAAGTCTTTTAGCCAATTCTTCAAAATATTTGATGTGATAAGCAACATTAATTCTATCAGTAAGAAGGATTGGGTCAAACCTCCATATTACCCTATTGCTGCCTATTTGCTGTGACAATCTACGGAATGTCTCAATAATTTCTGTTTTGAAAGGAATATTTGCTTCAATCTGTTTATCGTAGGGATTTATTGTGAATTGAAAATAATAATTATAATCTTTGAGTTCATCTAGTCTTGCAAGCATCTTTTTGGGATTTTTTGTCCAAAACACAATGCAATCCACCACTTCGGGAGTAATATTAATTCTGCTTACCTGATGTGCATTCATTGGATTTCGCACATCTACAAATCCTGCATGTATTCGATTAAAGAACCAATCACAATAGAAAGCAGGTATGTCTGTTCTTCTTGAAACTGATAGTATCATAAATTGGAATTTGTTTTGAAGCAAATAAGACACTTTTGGTATGAGTGTCCTTAACTCAATACAAACTTATAAAAAATGCAGCAATCTACTAAAAAAATAAGCAGATTATTGTGCCTCTCTTTGAACTGTAGTTTTCTTCTATTTTGATATTGGCACTTCTATAGTTTATCTAAAGCCATTCATCCCATTTCTATACAAAACTCATATATGATATGCAGCTGATTTTGGAGTTAAATTCGTTATTTCCGTCCCCTTTATATAAGATAAGGGATATGTCGGGGTTCAAATATTTGGTTCAACTCCGAAGAATAGAGTTTGATTTTTATGTTGACCTCTTTGAATATGCATGATTTTCTAATGACATGTAGCTATGGCATAGAATATGGGGCTTAGCTTTGTTAATGTCTTATTCTACTTTGGAAAAAGTCGGAATGTAATCTCAATCCGGTAAATCTGTATTTCATTTTTTATCGGGAAATATCTGCTTTACTTTCAGCCATTGCGAAAATTTCTTGTGCGCTATGTCCGAAGTAATCTCACTTTCAATCACTTGATATTTACCGCTTACTTTGGCAAAGAGTTTCTTCATATCCTCGTTTACTTTTTGATTGGTGATTTTTGCGTATATCTGCGTTGTTTGAATGGAACGGTGCCCCATGAGTTTACTAAGTGTTTCTATCGGAACTCCCTGTGAAATACACGTTTGGGTCGCATAGGTATGACGTGCCATGTGGTAGGTCAAATTCCGCTCTATACCGCACAATTTGGCTATAGTTTTCAAGTTTTCTTCAATACCTGCAAGGTTTGTCATATTGAAAACCTTATCCGTCTTCCGTTCTCCCTTGTACTTTTCTATAATCATCAGGGGGATGCTTAACAGTTTGATGCTGCATACCGTCCCCGTCTTTTGGCGTGGTATCTTTATCCATGTGCTACCGTCCTGTTCCGTTATCAAGTTCTCCACCGACAAGGCGCACATATCCGCATAGGACAGACCCGTGAACGCTGAAAAGACAAACCAGTCCCTTGTACGGCAATATCTTTTGGATGCTACCGGAGTAGTGAGTAACTTTTGAAATTCCTCCTCTGTTAAATGCCTGTATTTTTTCAAGGGCTGTTCCGCTACATAGTTCATGAACGGGTTACGTCTTAACGTCCCCTGATTGATGGCACGTGTAATTATCTTTTTCAATGCAATCATACGTGATAAAACGGTACTTGCCTGCATCCGTTTTTCTACCCTCAAATAAAAATCGAAATCATTTATGAACTTATGTGTCAGACTGATTAACGGCACGTCTTCTGAATCGTATTTCATACGGATAAAGTTTGAAAGGTGTTTGTACGTCAGCAAATAAGAATAATAAGTATCATAGACACGGGTCACGCCTATATGCTTTTCAAATTCAGCGTTGTGTTCCCGGAATAGCTGTAACAGATTGGATGCCTTTTCGCCTATACCGTGCAGGGCGTTCTTTACCCTTTCGGCTGTTACATACCCCTCTGTTTCCACTATCCGGGAATAGTGATTTCTTACCTGCTTTTCCAAATGGTCAAGCGTCCGGTTTATCTCCGTAAATTCCTTTCTTTCTTTTTTCGCCCGTCCTTTCCTTGCATCCCAATAAAGGGAAGAAAGATTTATTTTCGTGCTGAACTGTACGGAATTCGCATCTACCGTTATACGTCCCACTACCGGACAAGTACCGTCTTTTTTACGCTTGGACGTATTGAGATAAAACAGGACGGCAAAGGTGCTTCTTTTGGCTTTTGTATTCTTTTCCATATTGACAGTTATTTAGAATGATGTATTTATTGTTCCACACCAACTAACCGGAATTTACCCTTTATCCGTTCCTCCAGTTTGTCGGTGTCCTCTGATATTTTGTCATTGCTGATTTTTGCGTATATCTGTGTGGAACGTAAATCTCGGTGTCCCAACATACGGCTCACCGTTTCTATCGGTACTCCTTGTGACAGGCAAATTTCCGATGCGTATGTATGTCTTCCGGCATGGAAGATGAGTTTTCGTGTCAGTCCACACAACCGGGCGATAACTTTCAGGTTCTTGTTCAATCTGCCGCAACTCTGCATAGGTAACAGTTTACCGTCAGGGGCTAATCCCTTGTATTTTTCAAGGATTTGCAGGGGAATTTCCATCAGGGGGATTTCACAGGGCGTTCCGGTTTTCTGCCGGGTAGTTTCTATCCATAGCACGCCATCGGAAGCCCTAACGATATTCTTTTCTGTAAGGTCGCAAATGTCCCTGTATGCCAATCCTGTGAAAACAGAAAATAAAAACATATCACGGGTCAAGTATCTGCATGGATGGTCTAACGGTGTGGTTATAATTTTATGCAGTTCTTCACGTGTCAGATATTTCTGTTCGGCTTTCGGTCTTTCAGGTGAATAGCCGTCAAACGGGTCACGGGTTATAATTCCCTCACCAATGGCAAGTTTTATCATTTTACGCAAATGGCGCATGATGCCTAATATGGTGTTTGGTTTTAATTTCAGTTCTACACGCAAATAAAAGTCGTATTTCTCGATGAAAGAGAAATCAAGCTGTGTAAATGGAATATCCGACAGCTTGTATTTTAACGCCATAAACCGTTTAAGATGGTTCAGGGAGTTTTCATACTGTACCTGTGTGGATAACTCACGGTTCACACCTACACGTTTCTTAAAATCTTCATTGTGGCGTGCGAAGTACCTGATTAGTGTTTCCTGCTGGGATGCGATGCCCTGAAATGCGTTCTTTACCTCGCTTGTTGTGACTGTGTTCTTTGTTTCCTGTAACTTGCGGTAACTGGTGTTGACCGCTACATTGATTTTATCCAATGTGGCGTTTACTTCCGATGCGTGTTTACTTTTGCCTATAACCCTGCCTGAAACAATATCCCAAAGGGAGGCTTTGGCGGTAACTTTTGCGCTGAACTGTACCACGTCTTTTCCGATGGTGATTTTTCCTATAACTGGACATTCACCGTTTTTCTTCTCATTGGTTTTTCTTAAATAGAAATGTACTTTCAAACCTGTTTTCATACTCTGTTTTTTAGTTGATAAAATTACATTTAACAGAGCTATTTGAAATGCTGCAAACCACTGACAAACAAACCGTTCAAAGGTCTAATAAAGACAGCGAAAAGAGAAAAAACGAGCAAGTTTGCAAAATTCCGTCCTAATTCCTTTTTTTTCTGCCTATTGCCAACCTCTGAAAAGGGTAACGGATAAGCAACGGAACTACTGCCTGAATACGCTCTTTTTTTCTTTTTCAAGGGTGGACAGCTAACGACTATAAACGACAAATACACACGATTATCTGCGCTTTACGTCTTGTTGCTAATAAACGCCTTTTCAGTATATACTTTTGCAACGACCACTACGCTTGCAAAGGGTGTTCCTATTGAAACCGTTAGTAAGATGTTGGGACACACCAATATAGAAACGACACAGATATACGCCCGCATTACCAATAATAAAATCAGTAACGATATGCAGGGGCTTGACAAGAAGTTTGTCGGCATTGAAAAAATCTATAAAGAAGTATCTATAAAATAGGTATATAGGGAAACTTATCACAAATTGTGATAAGTCCCTTTATTACTCACCATTAAATAATAACATTATGGACTTACAAATCATCCAAAGCAAGATTTATGAAATCAGAGGTTGCCGGGTTATGCTCGATAGTGACCTTGCGGCACTTTATCAGGTGGAAACAAAAGCGTTGAAACAGGCTGTGAAACGTAATATAGAACGTTTCCCGGAAGATTTTATGTTTGAACTGACAAAGGAAGAAGTCGAATGTTTAAGGTCACAAATTGTGACCTTAAAGAATAATCCCGATGAAACGGAAGAAGAAACCAGTTCAAAACGCGGTAAGCATACTAAATATTTACCCTATGTTTTCACGCAAGAGGGAGTAGCCGCCCTGTCCGGTGTACTGCGCAGCCCTATTGCCATACAGGTGAATATTTCTATCATGCGGGCATTTGTAGCCTTGCGTCAAATGATTACAGGTTATCAGGAGTTACTAAAGCGCATTGAAGAACTGGAAGAAAGTACGGATGCACAATTCA
>OGRH01002308.1_pt1 | contig 10309 bp, 9 predicted proteins | sample 1553461 | NCBI WGS metagenome assembly OGRH01 (sample SAMEA2580092, study PRJEB22360) | human gut metagenome | biome: human gut; feature: human-associated habitat; material: faeces | place: Denmark | collected 2008/2010
CGCGGAACACCCTCGTGCCGTCCGCGCCGAACTCTGCTTCATAAGCATTGATGGCGGCTTCTGCTTCATGGTCGATAGAGCGCAGCGTGTAAATGTGGCGCTCACCTCTAAAGTCTGGCGCTTCGGCGATCGTCACATCATACTTATCGCGCAATCTCTCTACATATTGCTCTAAATTGTGCGCCGGAACACCGCACATCTCCACACGGCCAGCACCGGGGATCGCTCTTGTGGTGAGGTTGAGATCAAGCAGCTCCGCCGCCTGTTTTGCGTCCTCGCCGTAAATCTCAAAGAAATCGCCCACCTGAAACAGCACGATGTCGTCCGGGTGGGCTTCCTTGATGGCATTGTAGTCGGTCTGTGCCTGTGTTGGCAGTTCACGCTCCGCTTCCTTTTCCCGCTGAAGCTGCTCAAAGCGCGCCTTTTCCTCCGGGGTCAGGAAACGGTCCTTCTGAATGAGGCTGTCAATCCTTGCGGCCACCTTCGTCCAGCTCAGCTCCACATTGGCACAGTCTGCCTTTTTCAGGACAATTCCGCGGCTGTCGTGGCTTTCATCACTATGGGATGCACCGGAAACGGCATGGGAGCGCCCGCCTATGCCGTACTCATCTTTGAGGAAAGCTGCCTTTTCCTTGCCGGTATGGTCGGCGGTGAAGTATTCGTAGATTCTGCTCTTGCCGCCCTCGACACCGCTGCCGCGATCCAGCGCGTGGTCGATCTCGTCCTCGGTGATAAAGCGCCCCAGCTCCGGCACTGCGGCCATTTCGGAGGAATACGCCCTGCGGGGCAAGGACAGGTTCCGCAGGCTCTGCCAGATGTTCTCCAGCTTGTGGTAATGGAAGCGCAGCAGGCTTCTGTCCTGCTCATGAGCGGCGTAAAACTGTGTGAACTCGCCGGAGAGCGTTTCACGGAAATCTGTGTTTGTCAGTTGCTCCGCCAGCCGCGCCGTTTCATCAGGGAATCCGCCGCCCCGCAGCGTATCCATACAGGAGAGATAGCCCTGTTCCCGCGCCTCGTCGCTGAGATCGTGTTTCAGATACCAGAGGGCTTGGGCAAGCTGCATCCGCTCATGTTGCCCTGCCTCGGCAAGCTCCACATTGGAGGCATACGCGCCGCTGTCCATAAGCTGGGAAATGTGCGCGGCGGCATCCTGCCATGCGATTACCTGCGCGCTGCGCACATACTCCGCGCTCCTGCCGGGGGCGATGTGGATGCCGTCTACGGCGTACCACGCGGAAAGCTCGCCCTCCGGCGTCTTAAAGCCGTTGCCGCCGTGAAAGGTGTTTTGCAGCAGCGCGGCAATGTCCTCCGTGGACTTCTGCTTCTGGAACGCGGCGGCAATGACCATGCGGGTGTTGTCCTCGTTGCCGCCCAGCCGCAGCACATGGTCAAGCTGCTCCTGAGAAACGGAAAAAGCGAAGGGCGTCTGCGCAACGCTCTCCGCTTCTTCTATGGCTGTAATCTGTTCCGCTTCGGTGGGGAAAAAGGATAGCTGACCGCCCCGTGCGGGGTGTTCTGTTATGCGTAGATCAGCTCCGCGAGAATCACTTCCTCCGCCTGCGCCTTGCAGGTGTTCATCAGGCCCACCCATTTCATTGGGTCGCGGGCTTTCAGAGCTTCCGTCGCTCCGGCCTCCGACGCCAGCTTCGGCATCATCTGCTCTAAGCGGCTCTGCGCTGCCTGCTCGATCTCCAGCAGGTGCGGAAACAGGGTCTCCTCCAAGATCATCTGGTTCCAGAGGATGGGGCGATGCTCCTTCAGGTACTTCTGGCGCATCCGTCCGTACTTGCCGAGGGGCTGCTCCGGCACCTCGATCTTCAGGTCGGGAATCATGTAATCTCCGTTCATCGTGTAAGTCAGGTTGTTCTCCATGCTCTGCCGTCCTTTCCGCGCTGTGTTCGCGCTCATAATTTCGTATGGTGACTTCGATCTGCCGCAAAACCTGTTCGTTGATCTCGCTGACCGCCGTGCCGAGTGCCGCCACCGTGCGCGGGGTGTTGAAATCAAAGATGCTGAAAAAATCCTCGTGTTCAAAGTGATCCTCCGGCTGCATCCCGCAGCGGGACATGAGGGAGTAGGTGATGCTGACCGCCGCGGCGTTTTTGAACGCCACTTCGATGTTGTAATCATCATACTCCTCCAGATAGGAATCCGCAACGATGCCGAGAATGTCACGGGAATGGTCGCGCCAGTATTCCGACGCAAGCCGGGATGCGACGGCCTCGAACTGCTCCGTCAGGCCGTTCCTGCCGGAAACGCCGTAATTGCGTTCCAACATGGCGCTCACGCTGTCCGTGTGCGCCTCCTTCAGCTCCCACAAGTTGACGCGGCGGGCGTTTTCCTTGCCGCCGGTGTCAGAAACGTCAAAGACGTATTTGAGCCTCGGCTTGTAGCCGGTAGCGTCAATGAGGGCGATGCCCGTGCTGCCGCGCCGGACATAGCGCCCCATCTTCTCGTTCCAGAAGTCATACTCCGCGCAGGCGGTGGCCTCCGGGCGCTGCATATAGATCATGAGCTGCTCATTGTAGGGGTACTTATACAGCCTTGCGGCGGTGGTCAGAAACGCCGTCCACGCCAGATGGCTGCCGGTGATCTGCCGCGCGGTGCGCTCCGCTTGCTCCGCGTAGGCTTGCAGTTTGTTTGGCATAAGCAAAATCCTCCCTTCTAAGAATCATAGAAAACACAAAGAGCAATCGAAATTCGATTGCTCTTTGTAAAAAAGTAGGGCACAAGCTGCAATTTCCTTTGCAACTATGGCGATAATCACTTCCTAAAAACTATACCATTCGAAAACGACTGTTAATGGCAATGAATAATCTAAAAGCTAATTTTTGTTATAAGTGCGGCTGAATTGTGTTCGTAATTCAAATTAGCAATTTCAGTAAACAGTTCGATTCCAGCATTACGCTTATAGTAATATCTTATTCATCAATCCTGCTTTCTGAACTATTCTCATACATGGAGTGATAGCGAGTTCGTTCACATTCCACTTCATCCCGAACGTATTCGCAATAACTCGAATACTCCGATTTCGTAGAATAGCTCTGCCTTTGGCTCAAATCCAACTCAATAGAGGAGTTCGGCATTCCCTGCCCCAGTCGCCCATCGGCTTCTGATGCAGCAATTAAGATATATGTTTTTCCGCTTTCAAGAAGTTGATCTCCCTCAAGCAACGAAATACTAAGTCCATCATAATTAACCCCGCCGTGTTTGAAAAACTCAATAGGCTCGTTTTTTCGTAGCTCACCTTTAATGTTCTCTAAAACGGTAATGGAGTAAACTGTATATGGCTTTCCTGTGATTGTTCCATCCTCGTTTTGTCTCAGATTCGTATACTCAGTTCTTAATTCTGATTCCACTCTGGCAACAAACACATAGTCTCCCCAACCTACAATCTCCGCAGGATTAGTCACGTCAACCATAAAACTTCCATCATCATAAATGGTGGGGACTTCAGCACTTAATGCAATGCTGTCGTATGCCTTTTCAGTTTCCATGATTACGGTGCTGCTGCACCCCACAAGTGCGAAAACCAACAGGGCACTTAAGCCCACTGTGATAACTCTTTTCATCGTATTACCTCCTCGAGTGATAATCGTTGCATTCTGTCGCTTCCCGTCAATATAACTCTGCCGCAGCATCGTAGGAGTCTTTATCATCTTGATGTAAAGAGGTCGGGAAATAGTGTGCATCTGTCATTACCGCAGAGGTATTATCTGAATTATGTCCCAACCCCAATGCATGTCCCAGCTCGTGAGCAGCAACGGATTTTTTCTCACTTGTTGACAAATCTTTCATGCTATAGATATTGAAGTAGATTTTTGCATTTACTCTATCCCTGTATCCATAATATCCTGCGGTCGCTGAATTAACATCGGTAACAAAAAGGTCTTGAACAACCCATGGGGAGTCCTCTCTAATGACCCCGCTTTTGTATCCGTTCCACAGATTCATTCCCCAAACAGTCTGACTATAATATGTAGTATCATAGTCCCAATCCAAGTGACCACCAGAATCAACATTGTCGCCCGTACCCAAATACACCGCGGCATGTGCTGTAAGGGACAAGCACATGGGAAGCAACAACGCAGCTACTAATGTGAACAGCAATCCTTTTTTCACAACAGCGTACCTCCTTTTTATCGACTTGTAATACTCCACCGCTTTTTCATGGAATAGCTACTAATAGGGTATGCTTTGAAAACTATGCACGATATACTCGAACATCATCCCCTACAGCACGGTAAACGGTAAAGTTACCAATGTAATCATCGTACCATACGTCATCGTCCCAAACTTCGCCAGTAGTCTTTTCATAAACGGGATAGACCCTAATTTTTACAGCATAAGAATATGTCGCTTCCCATTCAATTCTAAATGTGCTTGTTCCCTCAACTTCAAAGCCGAGACTTGCTTCAAGGAATTCTGCTGAAATGCCAGCATCAGCGGTATAGGTTGTTGAAATATTTATACCCTCATCAATTAGAACGCGGCCTGCAGGTCTGCGATACTCTTTCAAAAGAGTTCCTGTATCAGTGTAGGTTGTGGTTCTTTTATTCCTTATGACATATTCTCTGATGAATGTGTTAGGGGATAGATTCCTATTATTAGGGCTATCAGGGGAAATGGGAGTGTTTCTTACTCTGCGTTGGATGCATAGGAGTGTTGGGTCATACTCCTCACCGACAGAGGCTAAGTACCTACGTATATTTTCTTCACCTGAGATTGTAACTACTGTCTCATAGGCATTTTGCTCGGCATCTTGCCCGATTGCGTATGCGGGGAAAGCACAAAGGCTGAACATGGTCAATGCGCTTAAAAACATAGCAATAATTCTTTTCACTTGATTTCCTCCTTGTAATGTTGTGTATGTGTTATGTGTCCTTTCTTCCAAGGTTTCAGCGATTACCTCCTCCCATAGTAGGTTGCAGCGATTAAACTTGTGGCAATCATCAAAAGATATATAACCACAGCAATGCAGATTCCTGATGTCCACATAAATTTCCACGGTTTGCAAATGCAAATGGCTCCAATAACTGTTCCTGCCAGATATAAACCCCAGCTTATAACGCGGCACACGGTATACTTTGTGTTTAGAACATAGCGATGAATAAATAATTGTATATACACTCTCGCTGTAATCGATAGCTCCCAGATTATCATGCATAGGAATACAACAGGTTTTAGACCATAATGGTCAACAAAGCCACCAAACCCAGTAAACCACATACCAGAAGCTAAATCCTGACGATAAATTCCTGTCCCTGCAATTTTAGAAATAATCCAAATTGTCAGAACAGCAATGAAAGCGACCAGCGCCGTGATAAGGCTCACTGTTTCCGGCTTGAGTTGGATAATCTTTTTCACGTTATATTCTTGTACCGAGGAAACTTTTCCGTTTACATCATCAACTGCATCGTTCATAAGATAATCCAAGGAGCAGTCGAAATAGTTGCTGATTTTTATTACGTTTTCCATGTCTGGGATGGCACCCAGTTCCCATCTTGAAACGGCCTGCCGGGAAACATTCAACTTTTCAGCAACTTGCTCCTGAGAAAGGCCATTATGCTTTCTGAGAAATTGCAATTTCTCGCTAAACGTCATTCAACGAACACCTCCTGTTTTTATAGTAATAATACTGGATTATGGCTTCTTTTTCTACCAGACAAAGATGGAATCTGCGCAATTCTGTGTTACATCTCTGCAAGTTGCTCAGTCAGTTCCCCAAAAAAAGTATTAGAGGGAATCCTACCGTGTTATACCGTAGAGATTGGATAGCAAGACCAGCAGAATCCAGCCGCAATAATTTTACCATGTAGTAGGAGAGAGTTTCAATTTGTTGAGTCTATATTTCTGCAACTTTTTTATGAATGCAGCTTGTTTTTGCCGCCTCCCTCGCCGCCTGTTTCCGTTTCTCACTGTACGGCGCGGTCAGGCGGAAGGACAAGCGCCCCTTGCGGATGGTGAACTCCATGTCGCCTGTGTCGGGGTCTGCGTCCAGTTGACAGCACTCTGCGGGGTGCTGCACGGCGTAGGCGGTAAGGCGGTTCTTGAGGTCAGTATTGTGGGTGCGGATATGGATAAGGGATTCTTTCTCGTCAAAGGTGATCTCCGTGATTTTCTGAGCTTTTGTCAGTCCTGTTCTCATAAATGGCCTTTCTGCGTTTCCTGCGCGAAGCAGGCGCGATTTTGGGGTATTTTCTCCGGCTCATGACTTGGGAAAAACGGCGATTTTCAAACAGAAACGCGCCGGATGATACATTCCTCATCCGGCGCGCTCCCAGCGGCGAATCTGCGATTTTTCCGGCTCTTGACCGTAAAACAGTCAGCTTTGCTCAGAGGTCAAAATCCGGCGTCAGGTCAAGGGCAGCGTACTCCGCGTCGGTAATGTCGCGCAGCTTTGCGAGGGCGCTGTCCGTCAGCTCCCGCAGCTCGGCCTCCTCCGCGTCCAGATACCCCCGCATTTCTGTGAGGGCTGCGATCAGGCCCTCGCGGGTGCCTGCCGCGTTGTAGATGCTCATAAGGCTGACTTCATCGTGGGTGAAATGCTTGTCGTTCATATCAAAGCTCTCTTTCCGCGCTCCGTTTGGGCGCTGTTTTATTCTTCGACTGCTCCGGCGTCTTTTCCCTGAGCTTTTCCAGCACGGAGGGCTTCTTCTGTTCGCGGTGGGAGGCCGCAGCCAGCTCCGTCAGGGAGATGGAAAAGCCCGCCTTGACCTGCGCCTCCAAATCGGCCACGGTGGGCTGCTTAGGGCCGTTGTTGATGATGCCGTCGATCATGCCATAGTCGTCCTCCAGCAGCATCTCCACATTTTTGAGATAATTCTCCGGCTTCAGAAAATTGGGAAGCTCCCGGAAGCCGATGCTGTCAACGTAATGACAGGATACTACGCCGTTTTGCTTTAGGGCAACGATGTCGCTGACCGACAGGCTGTGTCCCTTGAAATCCGCGGGGTGATCCACGTTGAACCGCTGATAAATCATATCCAGATTGGTTTTGTTGTCCCCATAGTCGGCAAGCCCGCCGGTGTAGATCGCGTCGTAGCCGCCGCGCTCCGGCGTGACGCCCTTGCTCTGCAAGTAGTCGTAGTTCATGAAGCGGTAAGCGTCCAATTCACCGCCGCGCCGAATCTGATAGATGAGGAAAGCGTCCTGCGGGTTTTCCAGAAACAGCTTTTCCGTGTCTGCCTGTTCGCTCAGCGTCACAACGCCGCGCACCGCGTCCCATTCCTCTCGCTCCACGCCGAACACGCCGGTGTGGGAGGAAATGTCATCTGCGTCCAGCGCCATGGCCTCGGTGTTGTCGCCGTAGAGCAGAAACACGGGAACGTCCTGCATGAACAGCTCCATGGCGCGCTCCTTTGTCAACGGCAGCATGGCGTTGCCGTCCGTGTAGCCGTACTGATACATCTCTGAAAAGCCGATGCCGGTATCCGGCATGGGATAGCCCTGCTCCAGCTCCGGTAGGGGCGGCATCTCATCCTCAACATTCGGCGTTTCTGTTTCAATCTCCGGCTGCGGTTTCTCCTTTGCCCGCCATTCCTGACGGGACAGGCCGTTGAAGCGTTCCAGAAGCCCATGAGAGCCGTCGTCAATGCCGATCTCGTCTGCCAGCTTGACGAAATCCTCCAGCTCCTTCCGCAGCTCTGCGCCCTCGCCGGCAAGCAGCCTGTCCGCCACCGCCTCCGCCGTGGGTTTGTCCGCGCTGTCGGGAACGTTCAGACCCCGGCGCAGGAACGCCGCGTAGTCGGCGGCAAATGCCAGCGCGTCGGCGCGGGAGGGCGGGATGGTGACAAGCTCATATTCCGTGTCCTTGGGAAGCTCGATGCCGCGCTCCTTGCAAACCTCCGCAAAATGCTTTTCCACGTCGGTGATAATGCCGTTTGCGGTCTTGCTGATGGTGTCCAGACTGGCGCGGAACTCCGGCAGCTCGGCGTTTTTTGACCATGTTGCCACATAGCCGAAGCTGTTCGCGCCGGTTTCAATGCCGAAATAGGCGCAGACCATAAAGGAGATGCTTTCGGCCTCCACCTCCTCGGTATTGCGGCTTTTGACCTTGCGCTCCGCCGCCTGCTGCAAGCCGTAGTTGTGGAGCTTGGCGTGGGCGATCTCATGGACGGCGGCGGATACCGTCTGCACCTCGCTCATGCCCTCCCGCAGCGTGATGCTCTGGGATTTGGGGCTGAAATAGCCGTCCACATCGGCGGACAGAGGCTTTACCTCCACCGGCACGGGCGAGGAGCGGCGCAGCGCCTCCATGAACGCCTCATAATTCTCCACGCTTCCGGTCAGGTTGGCGACGGGGCTGGCCACGCGCTCCGGCAGGGGCTTTCCGTCCGTCTGGGCGTAGTCGAATACCTTGACCGGGCGGAACATGGGGATCTCGATCTCCTTTTCCTCGGTGACGATTTTGCCGTCCGCGTCCAGAATGGGCAGCTTGGTGTCCGGGTCGAGCTTTTCCTGCTCGATTTTCTTCTTATACGGCGTGGGCGCGATGATGGTGATGCCCTTCTCGCCCCGCAGCACATGGCGGGAGAACTTGTCCCGCCAGCGGTTGTAGCCCGCCACAAGTGTGGCGTCCGGGCGCTGCAAGTGGATGAGCGCCTGATTATTGAGGGAATAGTTGTGAAACCGGCTCATGGTTCGCAGGTAATTGCGGTACTTTTCCATATCGCCGGATTCAAAGATGTCGCGGATGCCCGCCTCGATGCGGTCGGTGATCTCCTTGAGCTGTTCTCTGTTTTTACCGGGTTTCTCTGGCATAGGTTCCTCCTTCCGTCAGGTCGATACGCAGGAGCTGAAGCCCCTGCGAAAGATATTCCCGTAAATCCGTTTTTCCGCAGAGATAGCGGATGTCGCCTGCCTTGTCCTGCTCACGCAGCGTCCACAGGTCCGCCGCCCACCGGGCAAAAACCGCGTCCGGCGCGTTGAAGGGCTTTTTGCGGCGAAGATAGAGGCTGTGCCGCCCCAGCACCATGATCGTGCAGACGGTATTGACCACATCGAGAGAACATTCGTTGAGAACGGCGATCCTCCGTTCATACGAGGCCGCTTCCATCAGCTCGCGCAGCGCAGGCTTGGCATTTTCAATCAACGCCGGATAATCCGCTCTTGTCGGATACGGAGATTTTCGTGTCATAGGCACCTCCTTTCATTTCATGGGCTGTTTGCCCCTAAAATGGCAGCGCCCGCGCAGGGGTAGGCTTTCCTGTGCGGGCGCTCGGTTCTTATTCGTTTTCGGAGTATATACTCCTTGCGGGCGGCGTATATCCGGCGTTTTTGGCGCGTTCGCTGGCGGCTCCGGGGCTCTTCGTCCCCATGAAGCTCCGCTCGTCGCTGAACGGCTCCCGTACGCTGACGCAGCTTTTCGGCACGGCGTAGCTGACCGCTCCGGCGTGGACGGCTTTATCCGGGTACACCTTGTCCGGGTATTTCTCCGCAAGGCGCTTGAGCTTGCGCTTCAGCTTGGGGTCGTGGGTGTAGATGCTGGCGGTGGATTCTTCCTCGTTGTAGAGGATGATACTTTCCTGCTCCAGCTTGGAGAGCTTCATGTCCTCGCCCCCTTGTCAAATTCCAAGCGGAAGCGGACGCTCTCGCCGGTGTCCTCCAGCACGGCGGTGGCGTCATAGGTGCCGCCTGTCTTTTCGGAATAAAGGCCGGTGAGCTTCACCCGCCCGTCTGCCAACAGCGCGGCGGCGACCTTTTTTGTCAGAGCGGCGCGCTTGGCGGCAAAGAACTTGTTGTCCCGCCACAGCCCGAAGCGGCAGTCGTTTTTCTCGCAGAAGAAGCCCTTTTTGCTCTCGGTCACGTCGCTGCCGCAGCGGGGGCATTTGCCGATGATCTCCCGGCCGGAGGGGAACAGCACCTCCGCGCCGGAGATGACCTGATAGGTTTTCACCAGCTCCGTAAGCATATCCGCAATGCCGGTCATGAACTCGTCCGGGGAAAGCTCGCCGCGCTCCACCTGCTGCAAGCGGTATTCCCATTCGGCGGTGAGAAGCGGGGACTGTAACTGCTCCGGCAGCACGGTGATGAGGGAAACGCCGGTATGGGCAGGCACAAGACTGACGGCCTTCTTTGCCCTTTTGCGCTCCACAAAGCCCGTGGCTACCAGCTTTTCGATGATGGCGGCGCGGGTGGCGGGCGTTCCCAAGCCCTTTCGCTCGGCGTCCTCCGGCATATCTTCCTTGCCCGCGTTCTCCATAGCGGACAGAAGGGTATCTTCCGTATAATGCTTGGGCGGCGTGGTCTTGCCCTCCTTTACGGCGGGATGGGTGGAAGGCAATAACGCCCCCCCCCCCAGCGCGGG
>OGRH01002314.1_pt1 | contig 10286 bp, 8 predicted proteins | sample 1553461 | NCBI WGS metagenome assembly OGRH01 (sample SAMEA2580092, study PRJEB22360) | human gut metagenome | biome: human gut; feature: human-associated habitat; material: faeces | place: Denmark | collected 2008/2010
TCAGCCCCCGCTCGGCGGCCAGCCGCTCCATCAGCGCGTAGGCCGCGTCGTATTCGTTGGGAATCTCGCCGTCCAGGATGGCGTTCTTGATGATCTCCTTCATGTCGCCGATCACGCGCCCCGGGCCGATGCCGTAGGTCTCCATGATCAGCTCGCCCGTGATCGGAGGCTGGAAGTTGCGGATGCGGTCGCGCTCCTCCAGGTCCTTCATCTTGCGGCGCACCAGCTCGAAATTCGAAAGGTAACGTTTCACTTTGGCGTCGATGCCCGAGGTGATGTCCGCCTCGCACAGCGTCATCAGCGCCTCCACGTCGTCGCCCGCCTCGAACAGCAGCCGGCGCACGGCCGAGTCGGTCACGAGGTCCTCCGAGAGGATGATGGGCCGCAGGTGAAGGAACACGAGCTTCTGCACGAACTTCATGTGCTCGTTGAGCGGCAGTTTCAGCTGGCGGAAAATCGCCGGGACCATCTTCGAGCCGAGCACCTCGTGGCCGTGGAAGGTCCAGCCCACACGGGGATCGTAGGCCTTCGTGAGCGGCTTGGCGATGTCGTGCAGCACGGCGGCCCAGCGCAGCCACAAATCGCCGCTGCGGCGCGCCACGTTGTCCACGACCTTGAGCGTATGGAGGAAATTGTCCTTATGGGCGTGGCGGCCCCGCTTCTCCACCCCCTTGAGGTTGTGCATCTCGGGAAAAATCCGCTCCAGCAGCCCGGTGAGTTCCAGCAACTCGAAGCCCATCGAAGGGACGGGCGAAAGGACGATCTTGTTGAGTTCGGTGACGATGCGTTCGCGCGAGACGATGCGGATGCGTTCGGCATTGCGGCGGATCGCCTCGAAGGTCTCTTCCTCGATGGTGAAGCCCAGCTGCGAGGCGAACCTGACGGCGCGCATCATGCGCAGGGGGTCGTCGGAAAAGGTGACGTCGGGATCGCACGGCGTGCGGATGATGCACTCTTCGAGGTCCGACATCCCGTCGAAAGGATCGACCAGCTCGCCGAACGTGGCCCCGTTCAGCGACCACGCCATGGCGTTGATCGTGAAGTCGCGCCGCCGCTGGTCGTCCGCCAGCGTGCCGGGTTCGACCTCGGGTTTGCGCGAATCGCGGGTGTAGGACTCCCGGCGCGCGCCCACGAACTCGACTTCGACATTCCGGGCGCGGACCATCGCCGTGCCGAAAGTCTTGAAGACCGAGACCTTCGCCTTCAGTTCGCGCGCGAGCGCCTCGGCCAGCGCAATGCCGCTGCCCACGACCACCACGTCGATGTCGGTCGAAGGCCGTCGCAGGTAGTGATCGCGCACATAGCCGCCGACGACGAAAGCCTGCACGCCCTGCTCGTCGGCAAGGCGCGAAATCCGCCGGAATATGGGATTCGACAACGGCACGCGGCTACTTCACGTGTTGCTTGATCGCATCCCGCCACACCACGTAACCCTCGCCCGTCAGGTGCAGGCCGTCGTTGGTGTAACGCTTGTCCAGCCGCCCCTCGTGGTCGGCCAGCGCCCCCCAGACATCGAGGTAGGTGACTTCCTTCTCGTCGCACAACGCTTCGAGCCGCTTGTTCAGCGGCACGATCTGACGGCCGTGCTCGTAGTGGTTCCTGAACTTGGCGAAAGACTCGCCATTGACGGGCAGGATGCTCTGCACATAGATCTTCGTCCAGCGCGACTCGGACTGGAAACGGTCGATGAGCCGGGCCACGTTGGCCACGATCTCGTCGGGCGAAACGCCGGCCGCCAGGTCGTTGACGCCGATCATCAGAAACAGTTTCTTGGGATGCCCCCCGACGATCGGGTCGAGACGGTCGAGCAGCCACCCCGAGCGGTCGCCGCTGATGCCGCGGTTCTTGACGTGGCGGTTGTTGAACAGCTCGGCCCACTCGCAGCCGTCGGTGATCGAGTTGCCCAGGAACACGATGTCGCTCGAATAGACCGGGAGCACCTCGAAAAGGCTGCGCCGCTGGAGGTTGTATTCGCTCTGCGCAAAGGCCGTGCACACGGAGAACAGCGCGGCGGCAAGGATCAGGATGCGTTTCATAGTCGTCAGAATTTAAGTTCGCGCCGGTAGAGCTGCACGGTGTTTTCCAGCCCGTAGTAGAGGGCGTCGCAGATCAGCGCATGGCCGATCGACACCTCGTCGGTCCACGGAATGCGTTCGGCGAACCAGCGCAGGTTCTCCAGCGAAAGGTCGTGGCCGGCGTTCAGCCCCAACCCCTGCCGGCGAGCCTCTTCGGCGGCGGCCAGATAGGGGGCGGCGGGCCCGCGCGGGGCCCCTGCCCAGATAGGGAGCGACGGCCCGCTGCGGGTCGTCGGGATATTCGCGCGCATAGGCTTCGGTGTAGAGTTCCACCCGGTCGGCGCCGCAGGCCTTCGCCCCGGCGACCATCTCGGCCACGGGGTCCACGAAAACCGAGACCCGGATGCCCTTCGCGTGGAAGCGCGCCGTCACGTCGGTCAGGAACGCGCGGTTGGCCAGAGTGTCCCACCCGGCGTTCGAGGTGATGGCATCGTGGGCGTCGGGAACCAGCGTCACCTGCGCAGGGACCACCTCCAGCACCAGGTCGATGAAACCCGGGATGGGGTTGCCCTCGATGTTCAGCTCGGTCGTGAGCGCCCGTTTGAGATCGCGCACGTCGTTGTAACGGATATGCCGCGCATCGGGACGCGGATGGACCGTGATGCCCTCGGCGCCGAAACGCTCGATGTCCAGCGCGGCGCGGACCACGTCGGGCAGATTGCCGCCCCGCGAATTGCGCACCACGGCGATCTTATTGATGTTAACGCTTAACTTTGTCATAATTCTACGCTGTTTCACGGAATGCGGAACGCGATCCGGACAAGCTCAAATAAATTTGGCGCATCGCTCTCCTTTCCGTATATTTGCCGGAGATATGCCACATCCCGGCGCCTTGCCGGGCCGAAAAGGCCCCGGATCGTTCCGGCGTGGTAAAGTTACTTATTTTTTCGAAACTCCGCCGATGAAAATCATACTTTTTTCCCGCGCGCAGATCGCCCACACCCCCGAGGAGATCCGCCAGCTGATCGGAACGATCGGAGCTTTCGGCTTCGATTACGCCGTCAACGAGGAGTTCGCCCCCCTGGTGGAGCAGGCCACGGGAACGGCGCTCCCGCCCGAAAGGATCTACGGCCGCTACATCGGCAAACAGCCTGCCGAAACCGTCATGGTCTGCTACGGAGGCGACGGAACGCTGCTCGAAGGGGTGCACCGTCTCTGCGGCGCGCCGATTCCCGTCATGGGCATCAACGCCGGGCACCTGGGGTTTCTGACCAGCGCCCCGAGCAACGGGCTGAACCTGATCTTCCGCGAGATAGCCGAAGGCAACATCGCGACCGAGCCGCGCTCGATGCTGCGCGTCACGGGCGAATTCGCCCGACAGCCCGAATCGCAGCTGGCGCTCAACGAATTCACCGTGCAGCGCCACGGCGCAGGGATGATCTCGGTGGAGACCTACGTCGACCGGCAGATGGTGGCCACCTACCACGGAGACGGGGTGATCGTCTCGACGCCCACCGGATCGACGGCCTATTCGCTCAGCGCCGGAGGTCCCGTCGTGGCCCCGACGTGCCAGTGCCTGGTCATCTCGCCCCTGGCCCCCCACAACCTCACGATGCGCCCGGTGGTGATCCCCGACACGGGCGTCATCACGCTCAACGTGGACGCCCGGCGGGCGGACGCCTTCGTCACGCTGGACAACCGGACCTACCCCGTTTCGCACGGCGCGTCGTTCACCGTGGAGCGGGCCGAACAGACGATTTTTTTGGCCGTGCCGCACAATATATCATTTTACGACACGTTACGGAATAAGATGATGTGGGGAATCGACATCCGCAGTTAATCATTTATCGCATTTTTCCACAAGTTAACAGAATTTTTCCCTATATTTGTGCCCTAATATGAGCGATCAGAAACGCATACCGCAACACGTCGCCATCATCATGGACGGCAACGGCCGCTGGGCCGAGTTGCGCGGCAAGGAGCGTTACGAAGGTCACGCAGCGGGTGTCGAACCCGTGCGGGCGTCGTTGCGCGCCGCGGCGCGCTGGGGCGTGAAGTACCTGACGCTCTATGCGTTCTCGACCGAAAACTGGGGACGGCCCGCGGAGGAAGTGGACTCCCTGATGGAGCTTTTCTGCAAAAGCGTCGTCAACGAAACGCCCGAACTGATCCGCCAGGGCGTCGAGGTGCGCATGATCGGCGACCGGAGCCGTTTTTCGGAGAAGGTCCGCAGCTACCTGGCCATGGCCGAGGAGCAGACCGCGGGAGGACGGACGCTGACGCTGATCCTGGCGCTCAACTATTCGTCGCGAAGCGAAATAACGCACGCCGTGCAGCAGATCGCGCAACGCGTGGAGGCCGGCCAGATCGCCCCGTCGGAGATTTCCGAAGAGACGATCAGCACCGCGCTCTACACGGCCCCCTACCCGAACCCCGACCTGATCGTCCGCACCAGCGGCGAACAGCGGTTGAGCAATTTCCTGCTGTGGCAGGCCTCCTACGCCGAACTGTGGTTCCCCGAAGTGCTGTGGCCCGACTTCACGGAGGAGGAGTTCGACCGCGCGATGGAGGAATACGCACGGCGCGATCGCCGCTTCGGACTGGTTAAATAGATGACTTTAGACTATATTTAATAGATGAATTATTCCGGTAAGATATTCACGGCAGCAGCTGCCCTCGTGCTATGCTGCTCGAATATATTCGCCCAGGAGCAGAATCCGCAGGACACGACGGCGGCTCCGAAGCCTGCGATTTCAGAAAACGCCCCGATGTTCCGAAGCGAGGGCGAACCCAGGCTCTATTACATCCGCGACGTCAACGTCCACGGCGTGCAATACCTCAACCCCGAGATCCTCAAGTCGTCTGCCGGACTGATCGCAGGCGACTCGGTCTACCTGCCGAGCAACTTCATCTCCAACGCCATTTCACGGCTCTGGAGCCAGCGGTTTTTCTCGGACGTGAAGATCGGCGCCGAGATCGAGGGCGACAGCCTCGACCTGGAGGTCTTCCTCAAGGAGCGTCCCCGCGTCTACAACTGGGAGTTCGAGGGCATTTCGAAGGGCAAGAAGAAGGACCTGCTGGAAAAGCTCAAACTCAAGCGCGGAAGCGAACTCTCGGACTACGTCATCGACAAGAACAAGAAGCTCATCCATAACTACTGGGCCGAAAAGGGATTCCGCAATACGGAGGTGGACGTGCGTATCGACAACGACACGCTGCGCCCGGGACAGGCCGTGACGGTGACCTTCCTGATCAACCGCAAGGAGAAAGTGAAGATCGGCAAGATCAACTTCGTCGGCAACGAGCAGTTCAACGACAAGCGCCTGCGCCGCACGTTCAAAAAGACCCACCAGAAGTCGATCAACTTCTTCAAGGGGACCAAACTCAACGAGAACGACTACGAGGCGGACAAGGAGCTGCTGATCGACTTCTACAACTCGCGGGGCTACCGCAATGCCACCATCATACGCGACTCGATCTACCCGATCAACGAAAAACGGCTGGGCATCGACCTCGAAGTGTCGGAAGGCAACAAATACTACATCCGCAACGTCTCGTGGGTGGGCAACTCGGTCTATGAAACCGAAGGGCTGCAACAGATGTTCGGCGTCAAGAAGGGCGACATCTACGATAAGAAGACGATGCACAAGCAGCTGGGCATCGGCAAGGAGACCGATCCCGAAGCGACATCCGTGTCGTCGCTCTATCAGAACGAAGGCTACCTGATGTCGCAGATCGAACCCGCCGAGACGATCATCGCCCCGGACTCGATCGACATCGAAGTCAAGGTCTTCGAAGGCAAGCAGTTCACCATCAACGAAGTCGGCATCACGGGCAATCAGCGCGTCGACGACGAGGTGATCCGCCGCGAGCTGGACACCCGTCCGGGCGAACTCTACAACCGCGCGCTGCTGATGCGCACCATCCGCCTGCTGGGTTCGATGGGACACTTCAACCCCGAGGCCATCATGCCCGACATCAAGCCCGTTTCGAACGAGCTGGTCAACATCAACTGGCCGCTTGAAGAGCAGGCTTCCGACCAGTTCAACATCGCCGGCGGCTGGGGTTCGGGAACCTTCGTGGGTTCGGTCGGCATCACGCTGAACAATCTCTCGATCAAGAACACCTTCAAGAAAGGTGCATGGCGCCCCTACCCGATGGGCCAGAACCAGCGGCTCTCGCTCTCGGCACAGACCAACGGTACGTATTACAAGGCCTTCGCGTTCAGTTTCACCGACCCCTGGATGGGCGGCAAGAAACCCAACTCGTTTACCCTCTCGGCACACTTCTCGGAGCAGAACAACGCCTATTACGTATGGCAGACCAGTACGCAGTATTTCCGGACCTACGGCGTCGCCGCCGGTCTGGGCAAGCGTCTGAACTGGCCCGATCCCTATTTCACGTTCTACGCCGAAGCCAGCTACGAACGCTACGCGCTGAAAAACTGGTCGTCGTTCGTGATGACGAACGGCGCGGCCAACCTGGCATCGATCAAACTGGTGTTCGGCCGCAATTCGGTCGACCAGCCGATCTACCCGCGCCGCGGTTCGGAGTTCAGCGCCTCGGTGCAGGCCACGCTTCCCTACTCGCTCTGGGACGGCAAGGACTACAAAAAACTGGAGCAGATCGCCAACAGTTCCAACTCGACCTCCGCAGAGGCGGACCGGGCCAACCAGGAGCGCTACCGCTGGGTGGAGTTCCACAAATGGCAGTTCAAGGCGCAGTGGTTCCAGTCGTTCCTGAAAAACTCGAACCTCGTGCTGATGCTCAAGGCCGAAATGGGATACCTCGGCAGCTACAACAAGTATAAGGTTTCGCCTTTCGAACGCTACGAAGTCGGCGGCGACGGCATGTCGGGATACAATATATACGGTATCGACATCATCGCGATGCGCGGTTACGAGGACGGCGCGCTCGACCCCGGCAGCAACTACTCGCGCGGCTACAACAAATACACCGCCGAACTTCGCTACCCGATCATCCTCAAACCCTCGTCGCAGATCTACGTGCTGGGATTCCTCGAAGGCGGTAACGCATTCGACTCGTGGAAGAAGTTCTCGCCCTTCAAGATCAAGCGTTCGGCCGGTTTCGGCGTCCGCCTCTACCTCCCCGTGGTGGGTATGCTCGGTATCGACTGGGGTTACGGATTCGACGCTCCGGCGAACTCCTCGACCAAGAGCGGCAGCCAGTTCCACTTCGTTCTGGGACAACAATTTTAGCATGATCCGAACGGCCGCACCCGCGGACCGGCATTCAAAATCCCCTGAATCCCCCTCGCCAAAGGGAGCTCAAATAAAACGGGGCGTGGCAATAAATTTGAAAGAAAAGAGTTATATTTATAGCAGCAATCCGGGAAACCGGCTGAATATTAACTTAAAAACAACAGGATTATGAAACGGCTGATTTTAATTGCGGCATTCATTCTGACGGCAGGGACACTCGCGGCGCAGAACTACATAATCGTCAACAGCGAGAAAGTGTTCAAATCAATCGACGCCTACAATACGGCTATTTCCGACCTGGATAAGCTCGCCAAGCAGTACCAGGACCAGGTGGACGCCAAGTTTGCCGAAGTCGAGGCGCTTTACAACAATTACGTGAGCCAGAAAACCTCGCTCTCGGCCGCTGCGCGCCAGACCCGCGAAAACACCATTCTGAACAAGGAGAAGGAGGCGCAGGAGTATCAGGAAAGCCTGTTCGGACAGGAAGGCACGCTGATGAAAAAACGTATCGAGGTGATCTCCCCGATCCAGAAACAGGTCTTCGACGCCATCGAGGCCTACGCCAAGCAGGCGGGCGCCGACCTGGTGCTCGACTCGGCGAACAACCCCACGCTGCTCTACACCAATCCTTCCGTAGAGCGGACGCAGCAGGTGATCGACGCGCTCAAGAAATAACCGACATCAAAACATTAACTGATAAAACTGTATGAAAAAAGCAATCAAACTGACCCTTGCGGTTGTGCTGGTGATGGGCGCCACATCGCTCTTCGCCCAGAAATTCGGACGCATCAACACCCAGGAAATCATCATGGCGATGCCCGAGACCAAGACGATGCAGGAGAACATGGACACCTTCGCCAAGGAGTTGTCGGACAACATCGAGACGATGAACGTCGAATTCAACACTAAGTTGCAGGATTTCCAGAAAAACTACAACACCTTCAGCGACGCCATCAAGGAGGTGAAGGAGAAGGAACTGAACGATATGCAGACCCGCACCCGCGAGTTCCAGGAGCGCGCACAGCAGGATTACCAGAAGAAACAGAACGAACTGCTCGCCCCGATCATCGACAAGGCGAAAAGCGCCATCGACAAGGTAGCGGCCGCAGGCGGATTTCTGGTCGTGTTCGACACGTCGACGGGATCGCTGGCTTACTTCGACGAGGCTACGCTGACGGACGTCGCGCCTGCCGTGAAAAAGGAACTGGGCATCACCGACGCGCCCGCAGCAGCGCCTGCCGCCAAATAAATCTTCATGCGGATCGGTCCGCCGACAGAGCATCGAGCGCCGACCCGTGAGGTCGGCGCTTTCGTTTTCAGAGACCCGCAGGTCGAAAAGCGCGCGGTAGTGTTCATAAGGTTGAAGAATCGAACATTTTGAATGATACCCGACTGATCATTATTATATTTGTCGAAATTTAAGCGAAACTATGAACCAGACGAATTCAGAAATGCCGATATCGAGTTTTACCCTGAACGAACTCATCACAATGGCCGGAGGCGAAAAGCGTCCGGGAATTATGGGCGAATGCATCGCCGCAAACAGCGCATCGGAAATGGAGATATTCCGGTTCCCGAGCCGCCTGAACGCTCTCATTATCGGCGTCGGAACCGAAGGCGAGACTTCGCTCACGTCAAACCTGCAGGAATTCCGGCTCAAAAAGGATTCGCTCTTCATCTTCAGCCCCAAGCACATCCTGCAGGTACAATCCAACAACCGTTTCAAGGCCCATCTTATCGTCATCGCCCCGGATTTTCTCAAGCGCATCAACATCGACACCAAACGCATGATGCCGCTTTTCCTGCAATTCGGCTCGCTCTCCTGCATGGAACTCACGCAGGCCGAGAGCCAGTCGCTCCGGAGTTTTATCTCGATGGTCGAACAGGAACTGAAAGGCTCCGAGACGGATTTTTCGAGCGAGATCATCGGCGAACTGATCGCCGCGACGATCTACAAGGTCGGGGACATCCTGACCCACTACCTCACGGAGCATCCCGAGGTCGACAGCCCGATACACAACCGTGCGGAGGAGTATTTCAGGCAGTTCACCGAGCTGCTCGGCGAACACTACAAGCACGAACGCAGCGTGGGATTCTACGCCCGGCAGCTATGCATCACGCCCAAATACCTCACCACGCTCATCAAGCGCATCAGCGGCAAATCGGTATCGGAATGGATCGACAACTACGTGATCCTCGAAGCCAAGACGCTGCTCAAATATTCGAACATGAGCGTGCAGGAAATCGCCTATTACCTGAATTTCCCCAACCAGTCGTTCTTCGGCAGTTACTTCAAGCGCAATGCCGGCATGTCGCCGTCGCAGTACAAGGCGAAGAAGTAAAAGCCGAACGTTAAAACGGGTAACCCACGCCGAAGTTGAGCGCCGTGTTCTTCCACTTGAAATTGTGAATCCACCGCTCGCCCGAGGGGTTGTTGGGGTTGTGCAGCTGAATACCCCAGTCGAGGCGCAGCACGGCGAACTTGATGTCGAAACGCAGGCCGAGTCCCGTGTTGAATCCCAGCTGTTTGTAGAAACGGTCGAACCGGAACACCGTATCTTCGGACTCACCCGAATAGTGCCGGATATACCAGATGTTGCCCAGATCGAAGAAGGTCGCGCCGTGGATCATGCCCCAGACCGGGAAGCGCAGTTCGAGGTTGGCTTCCAGCTTCACGTCGCCCGTCTGGACCGGAAAATCGTTGTGGGGATTGGCCACCGAACCCTGCCCGAGGGTTCGGGGCGTCCAGCCGCGCATGCCGTTGCTGCCGCCGCAATAGAACTGGCGGTCGAAAGGTACGGACGAAGAGTTTCCGTAAGCCATCGCCACACCGCCGTAAAGCCGTCCCACCAGCGCCGTAGCGCCCCCCAGCATGATTTTCCGGCTGACGCTCAAATCGGTGCGGAAATACTGCGAATACTCGATGCCGAAAATCGTATACTGCTCCTTTCCCTTGGCCGGCGAGAAGAAGGCGTGCTCGACGGCGTCGATCAGGTTGCCGGCGGTCTCGGCGTTGAACCGGATGTTCGTGGCGTTTCCGCCGAGGTTC
>OGRH01002320.1_pt1 | contig 10276 bp, 10 predicted proteins | sample 1553461 | NCBI WGS metagenome assembly OGRH01 (sample SAMEA2580092, study PRJEB22360) | human gut metagenome | biome: human gut; feature: human-associated habitat; material: faeces | place: Denmark | collected 2008/2010
CTGAGTGACTGCGCAACAAAATGAAAACTACAAAAAATAAAAAATGTATAAAAAAGAAGAATTTTCTGCACCGGAAATTCTTCTTTTTTTTGAGGAAAACTATAGAGACATACATGGGAGAAAGAAAAAAGAACAAAAATATAATGTGTAAATATACATCATATACTGGAAAATATACACTATATACAGGAATTGAAAAACAGAGACTATTTTTAATGAAAAACTTTTTCATAAATATACAGACAAATGTGCGTAGCACACGAACACGGTGGAGATAAATCAGGAATAAGAAAAACACGGAAACTGGCAGATGCTTCATATGTAATTCAGTTGACAGCCTTGAAAAAGTGTTGTAATATAACAAAAGTCGTTGTCGGAAAAGTAAAGTACATTTTACGTACGTGTATACTTGCATACAAATACGAAAAGTGTATTTTATGAATGTCCGTAGGCAAAAGAAAAGCAAGGAGTTGAAGAGATGCTTAAATATATTGCAAAACGTATCGGTCTGGCGCTGATCACGATTTTTACAGTAGCAACACTCACCTTTTTCCTGATGAACATGGTCCCCGGTGGTCCGTTCCTCTCGGAGAAAGCAGTAAGCCCTGCTGCACAGGCAGCCCTGGAGGCAAAATATGGACTGGACAAGCCTTTGTCCCAGCAGTATCTGACGTATATGAAAGATGCTTTGCACGGTGATTTCGGAGAGAGTCTGAAGCAGAGAGGAAGAACCGTTACTTCTATTATAGTATCCAAGTTCCCTGTATCTGCAAGAGTAGGTGGACTTTCCGTTATCGTAGCGCTGTTGGTAGGTATCCCTCTGGGATGTCTGGCAGCTACCCATCGTGGCAAGACGCTGGACAGCGTGATCTCCGTGATCTCCACTTGTGGTATTGCGGTACCAAGCTTCGTTATATGTACTCTGCTTCTGTATTTCCTGGGAAGTAAGGTAAAGATACTGCCCACTTACGGAATCGGCACCTGGAAGCATTATGTGATGCCCGTGATCGCACTGGCATTGTACCCCACTGCTTATATTATGAGACTGATGCGTTCTTCCATGCTGGATGTTCTGGGACAGGATTATATGAGAACCGCTACGGCGAAGGGAGTAAAACCTTTCTTCCGTCTGTTCAAGCATGCACTGAGAAATGCACTGCTCCCCGTTATCACCTATGTAGGTCCTATGATGGCTTATACTATGACAGGAAGCTTCGTAGTAGAGAAGATTTTCACGATCCCCGGTCTGGGCAATGAATTTGTCAGCTCGATCATTAACCGTGACTACACCATGATCATGGGTACCACCATTTTCCTCGCAACACTGATGGTTGTCATGAATGTGCTGGTGGATATCGTATATAAGCTCGTCGACCCCAGGATCAAGTTGAAGTAAGATTAACAGGAAGGAAGATACCGATGAAAGAACCGAATGCTATGAGCTTTCATGTAAAATATAAACCGGAAGATTTTATGCCGGCGAACGAAGAAGAGAAGCAGAGCCAGGTCATCATGCGTGAGAGCGTGGGCTTCTGGCAGGATGGCTTCCGCAGACTTCGTAAGAATAAGGTTGCAATGGTCAGCCTCTTCGTTATTATTGTAGTTATGATCTTTTCCTTTATCGTGCCGGCATTTTATCCCTATGATTACAAGACACAGATCAAAGGAAGCGAGAATCTGCACCCCATGCAGTATTCCGAGAAAGAGATAGAGCGTATGGATGCGGGAGAGAAGGTATTCCCCCATGTGCTCGGTACCGATAAAATGGGCCGTGATTATGCCATCCGTGTTATGATGGGAAGCCGTATCTCCCTGCTGGTTGGTCTGATCGCTACTGCCATTATTTTTGTGATCGGTTCCCTGATCGGTTCCATCTCTGCATTCTTCGGTGGATGGGTGGATCTGATCATCATGCGTATTGTGGATATTATCTATACGATACCGGATTTTCTGCTGATCGTGCTGCTGTCCTTCGCGTTAAAGGATCCTCTGGCAAAGCTGGCACAGCTTCCCGGATTCGGATGGATGCAGATCGTAGGATCTAACCTGATCAGTATCTTCATCGTATTCGCATTGCTGTACTGGGTAGGAATGGCACGTATGGTACGAAGCCAGATCCTGACCCTGAAGGAAAATGATTATGTCATGGCAGCCAAGGCTCTGGGAGCCAAGGATGGCCGTATCATTAAAAAGCATCTGCTGACCAACTGTATCGGTACGCTGATCGTTACCACCACACTGCAGATCCCTTCCTCTATTTTTACCGAGAGCTATCTGAGCTTCTTAGGCATGGGTGTGGCAGTTCCCCTGCCTTCCCTGGGAAGCCTTGCAAGTGATGCCATTAACGGAATGATCACATTCCCGTACCTGCTGTTTGCACCCTGTCTGCTGATCAGTCTGATCATCTTAAGCTTTAACCTGTTTGGTGACGGACTTCGTGACGCATTTGACCCGAAGCTTAAGAATTAATGGAAGGAGTAGTGAAGATGGATAACAATTATCTGGTAGATATACAGCATGAACGTCTCTCTTTCTTTACTCCTGCCGGAGAAGTAAAGGCACTGAACGATGTCTCCATTCACCTGAAGGAAGGGGAAGTACTGGGCATCGTAGGAGAGAGTGGTTCCGGTAAATCCGTAACCGCATACAGTCTGATGGGACTGACCGCTTATCCCGGTAAGCTGATCGGCGGAGAACTTCACTTCAATGGACACGAAGTGGAGAAAATGACCGAAAAAGATTTTTCCAAAATGCGTGGTAAAGAGGTTTCCATTATTTTCCAGGATCCTCTGACCAGCTTAAATCCCGTATATACCATTGGTAATCAGATCATGGAAGTAATCCGTCTGCATACCGATGCGGATAAGAAAAAGGCATATGCAAGAGCAGTGGAGCTTTTGTCTCTGGTAGGTATCAATGAACCGGAGAAACGTATGAAGCAGTATCCCCACGAGCTGTCCGGTGGTATGAGACAGCGTGTCATGATCGCAATTGCGCTGGCATGTGAACCGAAGCTTCTGATCGCCGATGAGCCTACTACCGCACTGGACGTTACCATTCAGGCGCAGATCTTGGAGCTGATGATGGAGCTGAAGGACAAGCTGGGCATGGCGATCATCATGATCACCCATGACCTGGGTATCGTGGCGAGCATGTGTGACCGTATTGCAGTCATGTATGCCGGTCGTATCGTGGAGACCGGTACCTGTGACGAGATCTTCTACCATCCGAAGCATGAATATACCAAGGGCCTTCTGGAGAGTATCCCCCGTCTGGACAGCACGAAGCATGAGAAGCTGATCCCCATCGAGGGTAACCCGGTGGATCTTCTGAATCCTCCCGAAGGATGTGAATTCGCCCCCCGCTGTAAGAACTGCATGAAGATCTGCCTGAGAGAGAATCCTCCCAGAACGGATTTCAGCGAGACGCATTATGCACACTGCTTTATGAACCAGAAAGCTGAGATGGAGGGAGGAAATACCAATGAGTGATAAGTTACTTCAGGTTGAACATTTGAAGCAATACTTCCCCGCAGGCGGCATGGGTAAAAACCGTAAGTTCGTGAAGGCCGTGGATGATGTCAGCTTTTTTGTGAATAAAGGTGAGACTCTCGGACTGGTAGGAGAGAGCGGCTGTGGTAAGACCACCACCGGACGTTCTATCTTACGATTATACGAGCCCACCGGCGGTAAGATCACATTTGACGGCAATGTGATCCTGGACGTTGAAAATAAAGTAAAGGTAGATATGCTGCCTTACCGTCAGAAGATGCAGATGGTATTCCAGGATCCTTATGCAAGTCTGGATCCCAGAATGACCGTAGGAGATATCGTAGGGGAAGCCATAGATATTCATAAGCTGGCTGCCAATAAGAAGGAACGTCATGATATGATCATTTCCATGCTGGAGAAGGTTGGACTGAACTCTGAGCATGCGAACAGATATCCTCATGAATTCTCCGGTGGACAGCGTCAGCGTGTCGGCATTGCGAGAGCACTGGCAGTGAACCCGCAGTTCATCGTCTGCGATGAGCCGATCTCCGCACTGGATGTATCAATCCAGGCACAGGTGGTGAATATGTTCGAGGAGCTGCAGGAGCAGATGGGACTGACCTATCTGTTCATCGCACATGACCTCTCTGTCGTAAAACATATCTCCGACCGTATCGGCGTTATGTACCTGGGCAAAATGGTAGAGCTGGCAGACAGCTACGAGCTGGTAGCACGAAGCCTGCATCCTTATACCAAGAGCCTGATCTCTGCGATCCCCATTGCAGATCCCATCAAGGCAAGAGCAAGCAAACGTATTGTTCTGCAGGGAGATGTACCCAGCCCCTTAAATCCTCCTACCGGATGTCGTTTCCGCACCAGATGTCCTTATGCGGATGAGTGCTGTGCACAGAAGGAACCCGAATGGAGAGAAGTGGAAAAGGGCCATTACGTGGCTTGCCACCATGTGGAAAAGATCAATGCCTGAAATTAGGTATTGACAGCTGAGCAATTTAGCTGTTTAATATAAAGCTATACAAAGCATAGTGCTTTTGTATGAAAAGAAAGAGGAGGATAACTTTATGAAAAAGAAGTTAGCTATGCTGCTCACCGCAGCAATGCTGGTAGGTTCTCTGGCAGCATGCGGCAGCAGCGACAATGGTTCTTCTGCAACCGGCAGTGCCAGTGCAACTGACAGCACCAAGACCGATGCAGCAGCAACCGAAGTTAGTACCGAAGGCAAACAGCTTACCGTTCAGATCGGTCCCGATCCCGAGACCATTGATCCCGCACTGAACAGTGCAGTAGATGGCGGTAATATGCTGCTTCACTCTTTTGAGTGTCTTCTGACAATTGACCAGGATGGTAAGATCGCTCCCGGACAGGCTGAGACCTGGGAAGTATCTGAAGATGGTCTTACCTGGACCTTCCATCTTCGTGATGGATTAAAGTGGTCTGACGGCAGTGATCTGACCGCAGACGATTTCGTATACAGCTGAAAGCGTGTATGCGATCCCGTAGTAGCAGCTCCTTATGCTGAGACTGTTCTGGGTATGGTTAAGGGCTTTGACGAGGCACAGGCAGGTGATCTGGATGCTCTGGCAGTATCCGCTCCCGATGCTAAGACCTTCGTTGTAGAGCTTTCCAATCCCTGCCCTTACTTCGAGTCTCTGGCAGCATTCGCTACCCTGAGCCCTGTTCAGCAGGCAACCGTAGAGGCTAACGGTGATGCATGGGCTACCGCAGCTGAGACCTATATCTCCAACGGACCTTTCTACATTACCGAGTGGGTACCCGGTTCTCACATTACTATGTCCAAGAACCCTAACTACTGGAATGCAGATGCGATCAAGCTTGGCAGCATCAAATTCGTACTGATGGAGGATTCCAACGCAGCTTATACTGCATACCAGTCCGGTGATGTACTGTTCATCAAGGATGTTCCTACCCAGGAGATCCCCAGCTTACAGGGTAACCCCGAGTTCCATGTAGAGCCTAACCTGGGAACTTACTATCTGTCCATGAACCTGGAAGATCCTGCATTCGCAGATGTAAATGTTCGTAAGGCTCTGAGCCTGGCAATTGATCGTGATTATGTAGCAAATACCCTGATGCAGGGAACCTACTCTCCCGCATACAACCTCGTAGGTGAGGGTTGGGTAGATACCGACGGCAGCTCCTTCAATGCAAATGCTAACGGTGGTCAGAGCTATATCTCCGAGGATTTCGATGCTAACCTTGAGGAAGCTAAGCAGCTCTTAGCTGATGCCGGCTACCCTAACGGTGAAGGACTTCCTACCATCACCTATACTACCAACGATGCAGGTTACCACAAGGTTGTTGCTGAGTACTTACAGCAGGCATGGGGCGAGCTTGGTATTAACGTAGAAGTAAATATCGTTGAGTGGTCCAGCTTCACTCCGATGAGACGTAACGGTGAGTACATGGTAGCACGTAACGGATGGGTAGGAGATTACAGCGATCCTTCCAATATGTTAGACCTGTTCTGCACCGGCAACGGTAACAACGATGGTAAGTTCTCCAACGCTGACTTCGATGCAGCTATGGAGAAGGCAGCTTCCACCATGGATACCGCTGAGCGTTCCGCAGCTCTTCATCAGGCTGAGGATGTTCTGATGGAGCAGGTAGGATGCATCCCTGTTGCTTACTACAATGACTTCTGGCTGCAGAGCGAGAAGATCACCGGTATCTGGCATTCCGCTTATGGTTTCTGGTACTTCATGTATGGTGACATCGCAGAGTAATCTGTGGATCTGATCATTCAGAATAAAAACGAAGGCCCCCTGTGAGATCGTAAAGATTTCCGGGGGTTCTTTTTTGTGCCGCCTTTTCGGTACAGTCTTGTAAAATGTTGTTGCAATTGTGTACAATATATGGTAATATAAAATCTGCTTGACATTAGGAGGTGTGAAATGGAAGCATTAAGAGTAGTAATCAACATAATTTTTATATTGGTATGTGTAGCACTGACAGTGTTAGTATTGATGCAGGAAGGTAAATCCGCAGGACTGGGTTCCATCAGCGGCGCTGCTGAGACCTACTGGGGCAGAAATAAAGGACGTTCCATGGAAGGTATGCTGGTGAAGATCACGAAGATCCTTGCAGTATTCTTCATGTTACTTGCAGTCGTACTGAATCTGAACGTATTTTAATCATTACGAAGGATGACACTCTTGTGTGCATGGCATACAAGAGTGTTTTGTTTTATAGATATTTATTGAGAGAGGTTACATGAGTAATAACGAAATCAGAGAGAAGAGAAAAAAAGTAATCTGTGATCTGGTGAAGGATGATTTTTATGTTCCGATGAAGGAAAAGGAACTGGCAATGTTTCTTCAGGTCGCAAAAGAAGACCGGGAAGAGTTTCGTGAGATTTTACGGGAACTTTTAGCGGAAGGAAAGCTTACCCTGACCGTTAAGGGTAAATATATGAAGTCCAACGGTAAGGTTCTGACGGGAACTTTTATCAGCAATGCCAAAGGCTTTGGATTTGTGGAAGTGGAAGGAAGGGACGAGGATCTGTTCATTCCGGAGGACAAGCAGGGGGGAGCATTCCATAAGGATACCGTGGAAGTGGCACTTCTGCCTGCGAAGACCGGCAAACGCCAGGAAGCGCAGGTTATCCGCATCATTGCCAGGGGTATGACTCAGGTGGTGGGAACCTATGAGCAGTCCAAGAGTAATTTTGGCTTTGTCATTCCGGATAACACGAAGATAGCACAGGATATTTTCGTGCCGAAGGAGTGGTCGAAGGGGGCCATGACCGGACATAAGGTCGTGGTGGAGATCACCGGATACGGCACGAATACGAAGAGTCCTGAGGGCAAAGTCGTGGAGATCCTGGGACATATCAACGATCCCGGTGTAGATATCATGTCTATCGTACGTGGCTTTGATCTGCCGGTGGAATTCGGCGAGAAGATCATGAACCAGGTGGAGAGGGTATCCCAGGAGGTATCCGAGGCGGACTGTGCCGGCCGCAGGGATCTGCGGGATGTGACTATGGTGACCATCGACGGAGAGGATGCCAAGGATCTGGATGATGCTGTCAGTGTATCCTTTGATGGGACATATTACCACTTAGGAGTACACATTGCAGACGTGACGAACTACGTGCAGGAGAATTCCGCACTGGACAGAGAGGCATTAAAACGAGGCACCAGTGTCTATCTGGTGGACCGTGTGATCCCTATGCTGCCCCATGCATTGAGTAACGGTATCTGTTCCCTGAATGAGGGCGTGGACCGTCTGGCATTAAGCTGCCTGATGAAGGTGGATGAAGAGGGCGAGATCGTGGACTATGAGATCTGCGAATCTGTGATCCGGGTCAATAAGCGGATGTCTTATACCGTGGTGAAAAAGCTGCTGGAGGAGCCAGAGTGTGTAGAGCATAACGCCGGTATGCCGGACGGAACCTCCGGGGAAGGCGTAGAAACCTCAACAGACTATTCACAGTACAGGGAACTGCTCCCTATGTTCCAACAAATGGCTGAGCTCGCGGACAAACTGCGGAAGAAGAGACAGAAGCGGGGATCCATTGATTTCGATTTTCCGGAGTGCAAGATTCTGTTAGATAAGGAAGGACATCCACTGGATATTAAGCCTTACGAGCGGAATATAGCGACTATGCTGATCGAGGATTTCATGCTCGCAGCGAATGAGACAGTGGCACAGCATTTTTACTGGCAGGAGCTGCCCTTCGTCTACCGCGTCCATGATGTACCGGATCCGGAGCGGATCCAGAAGCTGTCTACGTTCATCAGCAATTATGGCTATTACATGAAGGCGCTGGGGCGCAGGAACAGCAAGGTCTCCACGGAGGAGATCCATCCCAAGGAGATCCAGAAGCTGTTACAGAAGATTGAGGGAACTCCCGAAGAGCCTATGATCGCCAGACTGGCCCTGCGCAGCATGAAACAGGCGAAATACAGCACGGAGTGTACCGGACATTTTGGACTGGCATGTCAGTATTACTGTCATTTTACTTCGCCGATCCGTCGTTATCCGGATCTGCAGATCCATCGTATTATCAAGGAACAGCTGCGGGGACGTCTGAAGGAAGAGCGCATAGAGCATTATCGTGAGATTCTGCCGGAGGTGGCGAAACATTCTTCCGAGATGGAGCGCCGTGCCGATGAGGCAGAGCGGGAGACGGATAAGCTGAAGAAGGTAGAATATATGGAGCAGCACATCGGAGAGGAATACGAGGGTGTGATCTCCGGTGTCACCGGCTGGGGACTGTATGTGGAACTGCCCAATACCGTGGAAGGGCTGATCCATATTTCCACGATCCCGGGCGACTATTATCACTACAATGAGGCAGCCTGTGAGATGGTGGGGGAAGCCACCGGACGTTGCTTCAAACTGGGAATGCCGGTACGGATCGAAGTGGAAGACTGCGACCGTTTTATGCGCACCATCAATTTCCGGCTGGTGGATAAATGAACTGTTAGTTCATTGACAAATACGGAAAATATAGTAAACTGTAACTATTCAGAGCCGAAAAAGAAGCTCCGCAGGGGCGTTTTGCGAATGGGTTTCTGAATAGTTACAAGGTTTTAAGAGGTAGCCATGGCAAAAGGAAAAGAGTCCCAGAAGCTGATCGCGAACAATAAAAAAGCATATCATGATTTTTTCATTGATGAGACCTATGAGTGCGGCATTGCCTTGCACGGCACGGAAGTAAAGTCCATGCGTATGGGCAAGTGCAGTATCAAGGAGGCGTTCGTCCGCATTGAAGACGGAGAAGTATTCGTCTACGGAATGCATGTAAGTCCTTATGAGAAGGGGAATATTTTCAACAAAGATCCTCTTCGTGTGAAAAAACTGCTGCTGCATAAGTACGAGATCAACAAACTGCTGGGCAAGATCAAGGAAAAAGGGTATACATTAGTCCCTTTGCAGGTATACTTTAAAGACGGTAAGGTAAAGGTAGAGATCGGGCTGGCACGTGGTAAGAAGCTCTATGACAAGAGAGAAGCCATTGCCAAAAAGGATCAGCGCAGAGAGGCAGAGAAGGAATTCAAGGTCCGCAATCTGTGATCCACAGGCTCTGATCCTGCAATGCTTTACTGCAAGTGCTTGACAGTGTGTGTGCCATCAAGTATACTTGGTCTGACAATTGAATAAGGGGTAGTAAAGGTTTCGACAGGGGTTTTGCAGCTGGAGAAGCGAGTCGCATGGTAATGCGTTAAATGGCCAAATTAAAATTAAACGCTAACGATAATTTAGCATACGCTGCCTAATGGCAGCAGTCGGCCCTAGGGCACTCACACCTTAGGATCCCGGCTTCAAACATGTGAGAAACGACATATGCAAAGCTTTGCGCATATGGGCGTAACATGAAGCTACTGAAATGCTCAGGGTGTTTATTCCCGGGGCGCGGAGGGAATGTCAAAGAATAAACTACACTCGTAGAAGGACAGGGAATAGGCTTTTGGACACGGGTTCGACTCCCGTCTACTCCACTAAACCGTAACAAGTCGAACACCCTGTATAACATTGTGGTATACAGGAATATGTTCTGCTTGGTTTCACAGAGGGAATGGTAATTGTGAGAACGGTTATTGTAGATAGAATCTACAGGAAAGCAGCGATATTGTAGGTAGGTGATTACACCTCGTACAGTATCGCTATTTTTTGTAGAAGCATCCCCATGCCTGACGGCACAGAAGGAGCAGAGATGCTTTGAAATTTTTAGAACAGTGCAAATAAAAGAAGAATATATCAAAGGGCAAGCCGCCAGGAAGACGTAGAGCAATCTATTA
>OGRH01002328.1_pt1 | contig 10233 bp, 7 predicted proteins | sample 1553461 | NCBI WGS metagenome assembly OGRH01 (sample SAMEA2580092, study PRJEB22360) | human gut metagenome | biome: human gut; feature: human-associated habitat; material: faeces | place: Denmark | collected 2008/2010
TCCGAATGTTTTACAGTAAATATTTAACAGGTGGTGAACGCAATGTTTTCAAAAAAATTATTAATACCTCTGCTATCGCTCAGCCTTCTTGTTACTCCTGCATACAGCAGTCATGCTGCTGAAAATACAGAGGCCGTGGAAACATCCGTAGAAGGTCAGGGAATGCTTTCCCCTTCTTCATCTTCAGAGAATTCTGAAAGCGTCTTTAACGGTTCCGGGGCAGGCACATCTTCAGAACCGGTCACAGATGAGAAACTGGAGACAATTTTAAAACAGGTTCAAAGTCAGCTTCCCGCTGAAAACGGAACCTGGGCTGTTTTCATATCCGATCTTGTAAACGGAACCGAGGGCAATCTTAATGATCAGAAAATGCAGGCTGCAAGCCTGATCAAGCTCTATATCATGGGAGCTGTCTACGAGAATTATGATCAGATAACCGGACAATACGGCAGGGATTCTGTAGACTCCAATCTGTACTCCATGATCACAGTCAGCGATAATGATGCAGCCAATACCCTGACAACTTATCTTGGCGGCGGCGATTCCGCAGCAGGTATGCAGGCTGTCAACAGTTTCTGCCAGGCACATGGCTATGACCAGACTCACATGGGACGTATGCTCCTTGCCAGCAATGAGAATGATGATAACTACACATCTGTAGGAGACTGTGGTCATCTCCTGCAGGAGATTTATAAACAGGATACATCCGGCTACACCCATGCCACTGATATGTTTAATCTGCTCAAGGCACAGACACGCTGTAACAAAATTCCCGCACAGCTTCCGGAAGGAGTCAAAACCGCAAATAAAACCGGAGAACTTGACAACGTGGAAAATGATGCCGGAATCATCTATGATTCCAAAAATGACGTAGTAATCGTATTTATGTCCCAGAATCTCTCAAGTGCCGGTTCCGCACAGAATACGATCGCTACCTTAAGCAGAACGATTTACGATTACTATAATTAAATAATGTACTCTCAGAGTACATTATAACCCAAAGGAGGGATTCACTATGAAAAAAAGAAAAAATATTGCAATTCCCATGATTCTTGCAGCTACGATTGCTGCTGTATCTGTACCCTGCAGCTCACAGATCGTTATGGCATCTGACACTTATCAGGTAGGTGTAAGTAAAGGGTATCTGGCTCTGCGCTCTGCCATGGCTTATGATTCCTCCAACGAGATCGGCGAGCTGTATTCCGGTGATACTGTTGAAGTTACAGAATATACCACCAGTGATTACTGGTACGTCTATTCTCCAAAACTGAACAAATCCGGATACGTAAATAACGATTACCTGTATTTCCTCTCATCACAGCCGACAAGTTCGTCCGGTTCTTATACTGTCAGTGTTGCCAAAGGTTATCTGGCTCTGCGTTCTGCAAAGGCTTATGACTCTTCCAACGAAATCGGACAGTTATACTCCGGTGATACAGTAACAGTTTCTGACAGCAGTGATCCTCAGTACTGGTATGTCTATTCTCCGAAACTGAACTTATCCGGCTATGTAAATAAAGATTACTTATATTACAGTGGCGATACTGCTGCCAGTGCACAGAGTTCTTCCGGCGATTCAAGGACTGTCAGTGTTGCCAAGGGTTATCTGGCTCTGCGTTCCGCAAAAGCTTATGATTCCTCCAATGAGATCGGACAGCTGTATTCCGGCGATACAGTTCAGCTTATCGACACCAGCGATTCCCAGTACTGGTACGTTTACTCTCAGAAGTTAGGAAAAAACGGATATGTAAATAAAGATTATCTGATTGGCGGAACAACCACATATGCCACCAGAACAGTCAGTGTTGCTACCGGTTATCTGGCTCTGCGCTCTGCGAAGGCTTACGACTCTTCCAACGAGATCGGACAGTTATATTCCGGCGATACAGTTCAGCTTGTGGATACAACTGATGCACAGTACTGGTATATTTACTCCCAGAAACTCTGCAAATATGGTTATGTAAATAAAGATTATTTATATTAATCTTTTTCGTAACACTATAAACAGTTACGCTTCTTTACATTCACCATATACAACAAAACAGAAAGGACTCACAGTTATGAGCCCCAAACGACAGGTTAACCATAACATTCGTAAACACTTTAACACAATCATTTACAATATTTCACGTTACGCGGAAATTGCTCTTTCTATGGTAATTCTGCTGGTGATCGCACTGGCAGGCTTCCGGCTGATCATGGAGGTTGCAGATACTTCTGTTATGTCCATGGATACAGAATTTTTCAGCACTTTCCTTTCCCAGGCTTTGTCTCTGGTAGTAGGCGTGGAATTTGTAAAAATGCTCTGCCAGCATTCCGCACAGACAGTTGTTGAGGTTCTGATGTTTGCCACAGCACGTCAGATGGTAGTCGAACACCTCGGGCCAGCAGAAACTCTTCTTGGCGTACTCAGTATCGCAGTTCTGTTTGCGATCCGCAAATATCTTATGACAGACAACGATGACATGAATGCTCATAACTGTCCGAAGAATACTGAAGAAAATTAAAGAAAACAAAAAACTGCATATCAGATACGATCTGTAAATTTTACCGGTCGTATCTGATTATGCAGTTTCTTTTTATTTCCACATGCTGATAAACGGGCGTCTCAAAAAAAGTAATTTTATATGATATATTCTATAGTTATGGTTATCAGCATGATGGGCGCTTATTTAATAATTACCACTAAAGAACTTACTGTCCTTCGGCAGTTCATAGCCCTTGAAGTAAGAGCCAAAATCAACCTTCAGATAATTGCAGAGGTTGGCAAGCTCAACCATAGTGTTGTCATTTACAGGAATGCCATTCTCTCTGCGCTCTTTTTCTGCAAATACTTCCTTCTCACCATGAGTATAAATCTGCTCTGCGCCTTCTGCCTTTGGACTCTGACGAAGAGTTTCCAGATATTCGGAAAAATGTGCCCTGATATCATCTGCATTTCCGAAGATTGCGGGATCAATGGCAGCAAATCCATGACAGATACCTGTCTTGTCTTTAAATGTACAGCATTTATCAGAAGTAACACCCATGGAAAAGATGGAGCTGAAAATCTCGCAGAGCATTCCATAACCGTAACCCTTATGACTTCCGTTTACCTCTTTATTACCACCAAGTGGCATGATTCCGCCGCCCTTCTTGGCAACAATATTGGCAAGTACATCCGGGGCATCTGTGCTTTCCTGACCATTTGCTCCCAGAGCCCAGCCCTGTGGAAGTGGTTTTCCCATCTTATTATACATTTCCAGTTTTCCTCTGGTAACTACTGTTGTGGAGCAGTCAAAAAGGAATGGATAAGGTTCTGCCGGCATTGCCACTGCAATGGGATTGGAACCAAGCATTGCTTTTCGTCCAAAGGTAGGTACCATGATTGCTTCCGAGTTGGTACATGCCATACCAAGTAAGCCCTGTTTGGAAGCCATTTCCGCATAATATCCTGCAATACCGAAATGATTGGAGTTTCTTACAGATACAAATCCAACACCTGTTTTCTTCGCCTTCTCAATAGCTTTCTCCATTGCAAAATGGGAAATCAGCTGTCCCATACCGTCATGTCCGTCGATCACTGCTGATACAGGTGTCTCAAATACGACCTCAGGTTTCGCATCCGGATGGATGGTTCCCTTCTCAATTCCTTTATCATATCTTACCATTCTCTGCATTCCATGGCTTTCAATCCCGTACAGATCTGCGGTAAGCAAAACATCCTTGATGATATTCGTCTCTTCTTCATTAAAACCAAATTTACGAAATACGTCGTGGCAAAAAGTATTTAATGTGTCATAACTCCATTTTACATATCCCATAACTGCAAAGCCCCTCCTTATAGTATTACCTCTTCTTATATTGGTTATACCAATCAATTTGTTAAAATGATTATATTACCATCGCTTTTAAAAATCAACTGTTTTTTCTGATTTTATTTTTCTTTTTTTCTATAATATAAACAGGGCGAGTAATTCTAAATGAATTGCTCACCCTGCTCTAGAACTGCCTGCTTCACAGCAGCTCCCCTTCATTATTTTTTTAATTTGCTTCTTTTAAAATTGCAACATCATATGGTTTTAATTCAACAACATTCTCCACTGTTTCATGTGTGATCATATTCTCATATGACTGCTCCATTGAAACTATAACTGAATGGTCATTATAGTTCAAAATAAACAATGCATCATTTGTTCCATCTGTAGCATCTACAACTTCTACACCATCAACTTTATATAAATCCATATCAATCCCTGCTTTTCTTCCCAGATAAACAGCCAACATTTTCATGGCTTTTTCATCCAGATCGCAGCCAAGGTAATATACCTCACCTTTTCCTGTCTGATTTACAGTCATGCATGCTTCACCTGCATAGAAATCAGAAGTATATCTGCCAAGTATTTTTGCAGTAACCGGTTTCACTATATCACACCACATATGTGCAGTTCCGTTGCCAAATACACCGGATGCAGCTGTTGTTTTCTCAAGAAGCGGATCATAATCTTCAACTTCTACACCTGCCAGGTCTGCAAATACACCTGGTACAGTTTCTGTAAGCATGTTATTGTACATATCTTTGATTCCACTTCTGAATGAGAACAGAATTTTTCCACCTGCCTGTGCATAAGACTCAATGTTCTTCTTTCCTTCATCTGATACCATCATCAGCATTGGTGCAAGAACAAGATCATATCCATCTAATTCTTCTTCTGCTGTCACGAAATCTACCGGAATTCCCATATTCCAGAATGGGCGGTAATAATCAAGCAATAAGGAATCATAGTATAATCCTTCTACCTGACGATGGATGGACTGGCTCCATTCACTGTCAAAGGATTTAATGATCGCAACACGTGCTCTCGGCATCAGTGCCTGATAGCTCTTACTTAATTCTTCCATTTCTGCTCCCACCTGGGAAATCTCAGCATATCTTCTGTTTGGTTTTCCATCATGATTCAAAATACCATGCCAGAGCTCTTCTGTTCCAAACGGACATGCTCTCCAGCGGAAGTATACAACTGTATCAGCTCCATTTGCTACAGACTGATATGTCCACAGACGGAGTTTTCCAGGTGTTGGTGTCGGACCCATCTTGCTCCATCCACAGGGACCGGACTGCTGTTCCATAACCCAGAATGGTTTCTTTTTATAACTTCTTAGTAATGCATGGTCTCTTGATACTGTTTCCGGTTTTGCTTTTCCCCACTGGAATTCAATGTAATTATCCCATGTTACGAAGTCAAATTCTTTGGATAACTTAAAGTAGTCGATTCCTGTTCCTGAATTAATTGCAGCATCCAGAAGATTACTGGTTATCGGAAGATCAGAATATTCTCTGATCGTCTTTACAGATTCTTTTGTAAAATCAATTACGGAATCGCTGCAGAAACGATAATAATCTAACAACAGTGCAGGATTCTGTCCCTGTGTGTCATGGCAGGTATCATAGCAGGCTCCTGCCTTCGGGATGATCAGTTCATCGAAGCTTCTGTATATCTGACTCCAGAAAGTAGTTCCATATGTTTTATTCAGATTATCAATGGTACCATATTTCTCTTTCAGCCAGTTACGAAAACGATTTTCGCAGGATTTACAGTAACATCTGGTTGTATTTGACCATCCCAGTTCATTATCTACCTGCCATGCTTCAATTGCAGGATGTTTTGCATATCTCTTTGCAATAAGGGTATTTAATTTTTTTGTTTTTTCTCTGTATGTCTCACTGTTAAAGCAGTAATGCTTTCTTGTTCCGAAGAGCTTCGGATTTCCATGAATATCATTCTGAAGAATATCTGGATACTTATCTATCATCCATTTAGGAGGGGTAGCTGAAGGTGTACACATTACTACCTTGATTCCGTACTTTCCAAAAAAATAGGAAGCTTTGGTTATTCTGTAGTTCAGGCAACAAGAAGAACCTTTTTCTATGGAATACTATTCATGATCCCGGCATTATTTATATTTGATTTTACTTCTTCGGGCTCATAAAGGCTCCATGCAAATTCACCAATTCTGATTACTTTGATATTTGCTTTGACCATCATCTCTGCATCTGTTTTCCAACGCTCTTTTTCCCAATGTTCTGGATAATAATCCGCACCAATTCTCATAGTATTTTCTCCCTGTTATTTTCCAAATTCAAATTTCACGGATTTTAATGCTTCTTTACAGCTGCAATCACCTGTATATGCAATATATGTAATATCCTCTTCTACAAAATCATCTTTTTCTTCTGAATAATAAGCCATATCCTTCGAACTTACCTGAAGAGAAACTTTCTTTTCTTCTCCCGGCATTAATTCTACTCTTGCGAAATCTTTCAAGATTTTAACCGGACGATCTACAGCACTTCCCTCACATCCGATATAAAGCTGTACAACTTCTGCGCCTTTTACATCTCCTGTATTCTTTACATTAACAGAAATCTTTGCTGTTTTATCAAATACTTCAACTGTCGGCTCGCTGATGTCAAATGTTGTATAGGATAAACCATAGCCAAACGGATACAGAACAGGAATGTTTTCTTTATCCATCTTGCAGTAGCCATGATAGTATTCATACTCTGCATATGTGCAGTCAGGATCAAAATCAGGATAGCTGTCTTCGGAAAGTGCTACTGTATATGGAAGTTTACCGCTTGGGCAAACATCACCGAACAGAATATCTGCCAGTACATTCCCGCCTTCCATTCCACTGTAGAAGGAGAAGATAATTGCAGGAACATCTTTTTCCCACTCATCGATCAGGATCGCACTGCTTCCGATAATGGAAACGACAGTATTCGGATTCACACCCTTTACACCATGAATCAGATCGATATCTCTCTGATGAAGTCTCATGCTTGCTCTGTCTCCGCCCATTCCGGCAATATCACTTCTGTCAGCCAGATATTCTCCTTCATCGCTATGGATATAACCGGCAACGATCACTACTGCATCAGCATCTGCTGCAAGTTTTTTTGCACGTTCCAGATCACTTCCGTCATTATAAAGGATCTGTGCTTTCGGCATTTTTTTCATCAGGCCTTTAAATGGCGTAACTGTATAATATGGATGAACCTTACTGGAACCATGGTCACCGATATTTTCTGTATCTCCCAGTACTCCAAGAACTACGATCTTCTCTGTTTTCTCTTTATCAAGCGGAAGTACATGATTTTCATTCTTCAGAAGTACCATCGATTCTTCTGCTGCTCTCTTTGCTACTGCTATATGTTCCGGGCATGCAAGAATATCTTCTGTATATTCCTGCGGATCTTTTCTTGTCTCATAATAGAGTACAGTACGAAGAATGTAACCAACTGCTTCATCTACATCTTCCATAGCAAGAGTTCCGTCTTCAATTGCTTTAGGGATCTGTTCTGCATAATGACAGATACATGGCATTTCAACATTCATTCCACTCTTTACTGCCTTTGGACCATCTTTTACAGCCCAGAGGAAATCAGATAAAGTAAATCCCTCGAATCCCCATTTATCTCTGAGGATATCTTTTAACAGATATTTACTCTCAGATGCCTGTTCTCCATAAACTTTATTGTATGCTCCCATTACAGAAGCCGCGCCTTCTTCAATACATCTCTTGAAGTGAGGAAGATATACTTCAAAAAGTGTTCTCTTATCTGCATGCACATCAGCTTTAAATCTCGCATTTTCAATACTGTTCATTGCGAAATGTTTAATGCACGCCATAACATTCTGGCTCTGAACACCTCTCGTCAGAGCTGCCCCCATTTCTCCCAGATGATAGGTATCTTCTCCGTAGCACTCCTGCGCACGGCCCCAGCGTGGATTTCTTGGAAGATTGATGCACACACCGCCGTAATAGTTTCCGCCCACTGCACGAACCTCTGCACCGATCACTTCTCCAATCTTCTCTTCCAAATCACGGTCAAAGCTGGCACCTCTTGCCATAGAAACAGGAAAGCAGGTGGCAGATCCGGCAACAACACCTCTTGGTCCGTCTACGAAACGGATATTCGGAATTCCCAGACGTTCTACTGCCTTTGTCGGATATGGCTTTACATTATAGTGTTCGATCAGGAACAGATCATCCAGTAATTTCTTCTCTGTAACCTGGCCTGACATTACACCGATCTTCTCATCCAGTGTGAGTTCCTGGATCACTTCATCTACATATTTCTTTATTGTTTTTTTTGAACAATTTTCTGTCAGTTTTGTTCTTTTTACTACATCCCTCATCCTTTACTTCTCCTTTCATAATTGCACTTGTCTGATGTTTATTTTTATTTTCTCTTTGCATATTTTCTCATGTCAATAATAACAGCAAGAAGAATGATCAGACCTTTTACGATATACTGCCAGTACATGTTTACACCGATGAATGCAAGGCCATAATTGATAACTGTGAACATCAGAACACCAATTACGATACCGCCTACACTACCAACACCACCTGAAAGAGATACACCGCCGATTACGCAGGCAGCAACTGCATCCATTTCATATCCGTTACCGGTTGTATTGGAAGCACTTCCGATACGTCCTACTTCCAGGGCTGCTGCAAATGCATACATCATACCTGCAATTGCGTAAACCATAATCTGTGTCTTTATAACATTTACACCTGATACTTTTGCAGCTTCCGGGTTACCACCTACTGCAAACATATATTTACCAAATTTTGTTTTATTCCATACGATCCACATAACTACACATACTGCTGCGGCAATGATGATCAGATACGGAATCTGGAAGTCTCCGATTCCAATGGAACCAATTGCAATCTGAGTTACTTTTGAATCAATACCACCAATTGGCTGTGCACCATATGGCGGACGGTCAAAATAAATAGAAGATGCACCATATAAGATCAACTGCATACCAAGCGTTGCGATAAACGGCGGTACTTTAAATACTGCAACAAGCACACCGGATATTCCACCAAGTACAAGACAGATTGCCAGTACCAGTAATAATGGAACGATCAGCGGAAGCTCTTTTAAATTCGGATACATTCTGTATGCATAGTCCGGATTCTGAACTAAAGATGCGAAGATAACTGCTGCCAGACCGATCATACGTCCTGTGGAAAGGTCAACGCCCTGCACTACCAGTACCATTCCGGCTGCTAATGCAATAATAATCTTAGTTGATGACTGCGCAAAAATATTTTTAAAGTTATTGAATGATAAGAATCTTGGTTCTACTACCACAATTGCAACTAACAGGATAATAAAAACCAGATAAATTGCTTTTTCAGCAATAAGTTCTTTAATTGAAATGTTCTTTGAATTTTTCACCAGAATCCCCTCCTGAGTTCGTATTGAAAGATCAGATAAATCGGGCCGCTGCCTGCATAACATCTACCTGTCCTACTTCTTTTGAATCAAATATAGCTGATTGATGTCCATTGCTCATAACCAGAATCCTGTCGGAAATTCCGAACAGTTCCGGCATTTCTGAGCTTACTACGATAATTCCTTTTCCTTGCTCAGCCAGCTGGTTGATCAGCTGATAGATTTCAAATTTAGCACCTACGTCAATACCCCTGGTAGGCTCATCCAAGAGCAGGATATCAGGGTCTGTCAGCAACCATCTGCCCAGAATTACTTTCTGCTGATTTCCTCCTGAAAGGTTCGCGATCTTGGACTTCATTGACGGAGTTTTTACTTTCATGGCATTTATCATTTTGGTAATATCTGCTTTCATTTTTTCTCCGTTTAAAAGTCCCGTCTTCTGATATTTCGGTAAATTGGAAATTGTCATATTAAATCCAACACTCAAACCTCCAAAAATACCATCCGATCTTCGTTCCTCTGTCAGCATTGCAAATCCATTCGCCATTGCCTCTTTTGGACTTCTGTTCTGAACTTCTTTTCCTTTTACCAGTATCTGACCTTTGCCTTTCATTCTTATGCCAAATAATGTTTCAAGGATTTCCGTTCTCTTAGATCCTACTAATCCGGCGATTCCAAGGATTTCTCCCTTATGTAATTGAAAATTAACGCCCTCAAATCCTGGATTTAATGTACCGAGGTCTTTTACTTCCATTAATACATCACCTATCTTGGCTTTCTTTTCCGGATAGCGGTCTTTTAATTCTCGTCCAACCATCATTTTGATGATCTTATCAATGGTCAACTCACTGGCAGGTTTTGTATCGATCCACTTGCCATCTCTCATGACTGTTACATCATCAGAAATACGCAAAATTTCTTCCATTTTATGTGATATATAAATAATACTGGTATTCTTTTTCTTAAGCTTTTCTATAATCTTAAAAAGATGC
>OGRH01002339.1_pt1 | contig 10212 bp, 4 predicted proteins | sample 1553461 | NCBI WGS metagenome assembly OGRH01 (sample SAMEA2580092, study PRJEB22360) | human gut metagenome | biome: human gut; feature: human-associated habitat; material: faeces | place: Denmark | collected 2008/2010
ATGATGTCTATGAAACAGAACATGCTGATAATGTGCATGCTAAAGAGGAGGCTGTAGTTCTTACAATAGATAATGATGAGAATACAGTTACGAAGAAAGAAGAGCCTGAAAAATATGGATTTGAGCTTAAAAAGAGCGGCACGGAGCTGACACAGATTCATATATATGCAGATGCAGAATTTATCGAATTAGAGAGAAATGATATATCGACAGATGATTTTGCAGGCGACAGACTGGATATTAATTACATAATTAATCCGGCAAAGATGCACGCAGGCAATAATTATGGATATATTCATGTTGACAGCTATACACAGCATCTTAAAGTAAAGGTAAGTGCTGTTGCTTCTAAAGCTGCTGGTGAAGAGTTTGAGGTAAGATGGGAAGAAAGACAGGCAGAATATAAGCTTACAAAGCTTTATCTTGATTTCAGAATGAAAAAGATAAAGAAAGAAAAATGGCTTTCATCATCAATGCAGATAGTAGACCGCATAAGAGGAATAAAAGGACAGGATCCGTTCTATGACCTTGTACAGGTCCAGCTTCTTGCCATGTCAGGACGGGAAGAGAGCGCAGTCCAGATATTTGACGGACTTAAGAAAGATATAATGGGAAGGATAGGCGATAATGTAGAATTATACTGTTATTTCCTGTATGTCTCAACACTGATGGTAAAGGAAGAAGAATATACAGCACAGGTATATTCGCAGGTTAAGAAGTTCTATGAGAACGGATATGATACATACAGAGTACTGTGGATATTGTTCTACCTTGGCCCTGATTCAGAAAGCAACAAGAGCATTAAACTCATAAGAATTAAAGATACTGTCAATACAGGCTGTACAAGTCCCGTAATGTATATAGAGGCACTTAATATAATTAATGCACAGCCGGTATTGCTAAGAGTCCTTAACCAGTTTGAAATGCGTGTGATTAATTACGGCTGTAAGAATGGCATTATAACTGAAAAGCTTGCAATGCAGATTGCAGATGTTGCAGCTAATGAGAAGAACATTAGTATTAATACGCTCATTATCCTTAAGAAATTATATGAGCAGTTTGATAAAGACGAAATATTAACAGTGCTTGTGACCCAGATGATAAGAATGGGAATGACAGGTGACAACTGTTTTGAAATATATGAAAAAGGTGTGTTAAGAGGTTTGAGAATAACCCGTTTATATGAGTTCTACATAGCGAGCATGCCAAAAAACATAGAAAGACAGCTTCCTAAGATAGTTCTTATGTACTTTGCATATGATAATATACTGTCAGATTCAGATAAAGCATTTTTATATGCAAATATTGTGACAGGCAGGGATTCATATTATAAGAACATCTATGAAGGATATGACAGAAATATAGAGATATTCGTGTATGAGCAGCTGAAAGACGGAAAGATAAGTGATAATCTGGCTGTGCTTTATAAGGCACTGCTAAAGACACAGCTCATTAGCAAGGAGACAGGCAGCTTCATAAGCAGGATGCCATATATGCACAGGGTACGATGCTTTAGTGATGTGGTGAGCAGAGTACATGTAAGACACCCTGAGTTTGCAGAAGAGACGGTGTATGAACTTTCTGAAAAAATTGCATATATATGCATGTATGCAGGTGACTGTGAGATAACATTTGAATGCAGCGATGGGGTTATCAGGAAAGATACTATCGATTACGAGATAGAGAAAGTATTCGATGCAGGGCAATATGAAGAAGTGTTTGGCGCGGCAGCTGAATATGGCATGGATAATGATGGTATTATCATGAGCCGCATTAACGACATGCATAAGAAGTCAGAATATACTCCTGAATTATTAGACTATTACAAATGTATCAAGAAGTCTGACAATATAAGCAGTGCTTACAGATATCAGATTAATTCATGGATGATAGAATATTATTACACATATTACAAGGATAATGATTTCTGGCACGAATATGTCAGTGTGGATACAGATGACCTTTCAGACAAGGATGCGCAAAGACTTATAGAGACACTTACAGAGGCAGGAATGTATTCACAGAGCTTTGAACTTGTAAGCAGGTATGGATGCTGCAAGGCGGCTCCAGCCAGGCTTCTTAAGATGGCAGATTACATACTTACTAATGTGTCGGATGAACATAACAAAGTGCTTGACGATGTTACAGCGTATGTATTTGGACAGCACATATATAATGAACCTGTTCTTGCATATATGTCCGATTATTTCAATGGAACGAATGACGAGATGTACAATGTGTGGAAAGCCGCTATTAATTATGGTGTAAATGTATCGCATATGTCCGAGAGACTTCTTGCACAGATGATGTACACGGGCGTTCATACAGGAAGATTGACAGAAGTATTCACAGATTATTACAGTAAAATGCCTGACAAATTGATAGTTAAAGCATATCTTTCATACAATTCACAATTCTATCTTCTCAGGCAGAAGAAAGCGAATGACATAGTATTCCGTGTTATAGAGGAATATATGAAAGAGGGGTATGGTCTGCCAGAGTGCTGTTATGTGGCATGGCTTAAGAACATCTCCAAGAATCCGCTGGCACTTAAAGAAGATGACAGCGAAAGAGAGCTTGCACAGACAGTTCTTAATGAATTGTGTGAAAATGACAGAATATACAGCTTCTATAAGAAATTTAAGGGAGTGCTTGATATTCCTTATAATATGCAGGGACTTACAATTATTGAATACATATCAGCTCCGGCAGATAAGGTTACAATATCGTACACAATTAACGGAGGCGACAGGCTTACACAGGTTATGAAATCCAACGAATGGGGCATATTCACATGCAGATTCCATCTGTTCTATGGAGATGTTCTTGAGTACACATTTTCAGTCAATGATGAAGACAATGATATGCAGCCGGCAGTGTATGAATTCAAAGATGTATCTGGAGAGAATACGCAAGGACGCACAGACATGCTCAATGAGTGCCTTGCAAGCAGACAGCAGCACGAGCTTGCTGCCCTTAAGAAACAGATGCACAGCTATAGTGTCGAGGAATACGTTACAAGAGAAATGTTTACAATTGCGAAATGAGGATAACAGATATGGATAAGGAGAGAGGGCTTATAGCAGGAATAGACCTGAGCGGGACAAGAATTCAGGCAAGTGTATATTCGCATAATTCTGGCAGTGTCCAGTCTGTAAAGCTTACAGAAGATTCGCATGAGAAGACTAATCTTATTAATGTTATTGCCGAGTGCATGCGTGCCACAGGAGAGTCACAGATTAAAAGCATATGTGTGACAATTGCTGATTACAATGGGGATGATATTGCAGCAGTGATGGCAGACCTTGAAAAATGTGGTGCTATGAAAGGACACTGGCAGATATTAAGCAGGGTTGAGAGCTTTGCATATTATGCATATAAACAGAAAAGTGAACTTCATTCCATGGGAGTTGTACTTATGGATTATACGCAGGAGGGGCTAAAGTGTGACCATCTTGCCATAAGAAAGAGTGACAATACAAGTTATCTTCTGCAGGAGCATACAGGATATACATCGGATGTATTAAAAGAAGTATACGGAAGTAAGAATATTGACGGGGCTGAGAATGAATTATGCACATTTGCAGAAGATTACTTTGCCAGGAGGCGAGTGTCAGCTGCGTATCTTACCGGCGAGGGATTCGACATTGAAAAGCTGCCGGAAAGATTCGCCAAGCTTATGGTTACAAGAAGAAAAGCATTTGTAGGACAGAATCTTTTTGCAAGAGGTGCATGCTTTGCGGCTATTGATATGTTACGACCTGAGATATTCACGAATGTCGTCGTGCTTCTTGATAACCATGTCAAATGTGGTATAGAAATTGACATATCATCATATGGAAAGCCTATGAGATTCAGAATGGTAAGACCGGGCGTTAACTGGACTTTAGCCGGGCGTACAATAGAGTGCATACTTGAAGATATAAGAAGTATTACTTTTAAAGTGATTACCACAGACAACACAAGTTATGATGAGGTTGTGGATATAAGTGAGATTCCATTCAGGGAAGGCAGAACAACGAGAATATCAATAGATGTGGAATTCATGGATGCAGACAGATGTAATATTACAATTAAAGACCTTGGATTCGGAGAATTTGTGAAGAGTTCAGGTAAAGTAATACACAGGGAACTAACATTAAGAAGCTGATAAATGTGAAAAACATTGCAGAATGGAGAATACAATGGGGAAAATAATATTGTGCAGGGGTCAGAGAACTGATAAGCCATATGTCACACCACAGACTGATATAAAGCTGTATTCAGCCGAAGAACTCTGTTACTACATATACAATAATATATACCTGATTGGGCAGGACCTGATAGACGATAACCTTATAGAATTTCTGCAGGCTGCGGGTGAAGGTGAGCTTGCAGCAAGAGTTAAGAAGCTTAAGGAATCGGGTGCTCCGCTTGCACAGATACTTGTGACTATTCTTAAGTCAATAGATTATTATTCTGTTGCAGAGATTGAGCAGTTAAAAGGGATTCTTAATACTCTTGGAAAGCAGAGCGTATGCGAAAGGCTTAAAGCAAGAGGAGACGGATATCTCAATGCTGGATATTATTTTGCCGCGGTCAGATGTTACGAGTCAATTATAAAAGATTACAAGGGAAAAGATTTGTTGGCAGCTGATTATGCAAAAGTTTATCATAACCTGGGAACTGCCTATGCAAGAATGTTTATGTATGATAAAGCAGTGATATATTATGATGAGGCATATAGGACGGGTCAGCATGAGGAATCAAAAAAATGCAGTATAGCAGCTTTAATTATGGCAAAGAAGGATAAAGAACCTGTTAATGTTGATGCGGATGAAGATGAATATGTTGTCCAGAAGGAATTGGAAACTTTAATGGATAATGCCAGATATAGTGATGAATATAGGGAACTTGAAGATATTGCCAGATTAAAAGCAGACGGCAATCTGGCACAGTACAACAGGGCGGTAGATGAAAGACTTGACAGGTGGAGAACGGCATACATTAAATATAGCAAAACATTTTAAAGAATTGTGGTGGATATATGGGAATATTTAAAAAAACTGAAAAAGAAACGATATATGATGATTATGATGATGAATCGTACAGAGATGAGGAACTGCTAGAAGAGGCAGAGAAGGAAAAAACTGCCAATAAAATGTTTAATATATTGAATATATATGAAACGTTTGATAAGAAGAATAAGAAAAAACATGAAGACCGCAAGAGCGGAGAACTTGATGAGAAAACAAAGGAAAAACAGCAGCAGGCCAAGATAGAAGAAGAAAAATATGATCATCTGTTAAACAGTATGCAGGCACAGACCCTTATCAAGGCAGTTGAGAAATATGGAAAGGATGAGGAAGACCGCAAAGAGATTGATGCTATACCTATTGAGCTTCCAAAGGAAAAATCCGAACTTGATAAAATTGCAGAATATGCGATGAGCAGGAATATAGACAGTGTCAATATAAAGGATTTCAGTACACATGATATTGAGGTTTATGTAAGAGAACAGTGTGATATCATGGAAGAAGCAGCGACACATGTAGAAAATGCTAAAGCTGAGTATGAGGCTGTTACTGAAGAATATAATGATATACAGATTATGGAAGAAGCTCCCACACAGATACGTGATAAAATATTGAGCTGTGCAGAGACCATAGACAACATGATGGTTGACAGGCGTATTCTTAAAAGTACAGAACATAAGCTGTCAAATGCGGCATACAGGCGCATGGAAGCTGTGGAAAATGAAATGCCAGGTGGAATAAAGCTTTTGAAAGCATCCGAAGATTATTATGATACTGTTAAGAGAGATTTAAGGATACTTGAGGCAGAACAGCTTAATCTTAGAACTGATGCGGATGTTCTTGTTACAAGACAGATTAAGATAAGAAGGCTTGCGAAAACAGCAATCTTTGCGCTTGCGGCAGTGTTTGCAGTATTTCTTATATCGATGACACTTGTTCAAAATGACAGTGATACGGCACTTTTTATAGGAATATCTTTATTTGCAGCAATTCTTGCAGTTGGAATGTTTGCTTTATTAAAGGTTACTGAAAGAAATGTGATTATAACTGAAATAAAACTTAATAAAGCTACAGCACTGCTTAACAAAGTAAAGATTAAGTTCATTAATGCAGCAAATACGCTGGATTATGAATATACAAAGTTCGGAGTTAAAAGTTCATATGAACTTGATAAGAAATACAGACTGTACGAGGAGATGAAAAAAGAGCAGATTAGAATGCTTGATATGACATCATCACTTAATTCTGCTGAAAATGAGCTTGAGAATATGCTTAAGAATTTAGGACTTTACAGTCCACATATATGGCTTGGAAGAGTGAGGGCAATCATTAATCCTAAGGAAATGGTTGAAGTGCGGCATGAAATAAATACTCGCCGTTATAAATTAAGGCAGCAGATAGAGTACAATGAAAAACGTATTGATGAAGCAAAGGAAAATATTAAAAAGATAACGCTTTCAAATCCGGCACACAGCGATGGTGCAATGCGCGTAATTGAAATGTATGAGAAGCGACATTCACGGGTTGCAAAATAAAATTGATATGTTACAATAAACAGTGGCTTTTTACGCATATGAATGATAAAAAGCGAAAGAAGTATGGAGGCTATAAGGATGAAAGAAAGACTTGAAGCAATTAGAGAAAGAGCTTTAGCACAGATTAATGAAACTGATTCGCTTGATAAACTGAATGATATCAGAGTCGCTTTCCTTGGAAAGAAGGGTGAACTTACAGAAGTACTTAAAGGTATGAAGGAAGTTGCACCAGAAGACAGACCTAAGGTTGGTCAGATTGTTAATGAGACAAGACAGGCAATTGAAGAAGTATTAGATAAGGCTAAGACAGAATTAGCTGCCAAGAAGAGAGAACTTCAGTTAAAGAGTGAAGTAATAGATGTTACTCTTCCGTCTAAGAGGGATGAGTTAGGACATAAGCATCCTAATACACTTGCATTAGAAGAAATCCAGAAGATATTCATCGGAATGGGTTATGAAGTAGTTGATGGACCAGAAGTTGAGTATGATTACTACAACTTTGAGGCACTTAACATACCAGCTAACCACCCGGCTAAGGATGAACAGGATACATTCTACATTAATGATAAGATAGTACTCCGTACACAGACTTCCCCTGTTCAGGCAAGAGTTATGGAGAAGGGCAAGCTCCCTATCAGAATGATTTCTCCAGGACGTGTATACAGAGCAGATGAAGTTGATGCTACACATTCACCATGCTTCCATCAGGTAGAAGGTCTTGTAATTGATAAGGGAATCACATTTGCAGACCTTAAAGGAACTTTAGCAGAATTCGCTAAGGAGCTTTTCGGACCTGATACTAAAGTTAAATTCAGACCACATCATTTCCCATTCACTGAGCCTAGTGCCGAGATGGATGTAAGCTGTTTCAAATGTGGTGGTAAAGGATGCCGTTTCTGTAAGGGCGAGGGATGGATTGAAATCCTCGGCTGTGGAATGGTTCACCCACATGTATTCGAGCTTTGCGGAATTGATAAGGAAGAATATACAGGATTTGCCTTTGGTGTAGGACTTGAGAGAGTTGCTCTTCTTAAGTACGAAATCGATGACATGAGACTTCTTTATGAGAACGATATCAGATTTATAAAGCAGTTCTAAATCGATTCATATAGTGGTCTAACGACTGGAATAAGATAAAGTATATTTAAGGAGAATGACGATATGAATACATCATTAAATTGGATAAAAGCAATGGTTCCAGGTCTTGAGTGTACAGATCAGGAATTCAGAGATGCTATGACACTTTCAGGAACTAAGGTGGAGTGTTTTAATGCATTTGACAAGAACCTTGATAAAATCGTAGTTGGGCAGATTCTCTCAGTTGAGAGACATCCTGATGCAGACAAGCTTGTTATATGCCAGGTTAATGTTGGCAGCGAGAATGTCCAGATTGTAACAGGTGCACCTAATATTGAAGTTGGTTCAAGTGGACAGAAGGTTCCTGTAGTATTAGACGGAGGTAAAGTTGCTGGAGGACATGACGGCGGCGCACTTCCAGAAGACGGAATTAAGATTAAGAAGGGCAAGTTAAGAGGCGTGGAGTCATGCGGTATGATGTGCTCTATCGAGGAACTTGGTTCTTCAAGAGAATTCTTCCCGGATGCACCAGAGGAAGGAATATATATATTTGGAGATGATGCTGTTGTTGGTTCAAGTGCGGTAGAGTACTTAGGACTTAATGATACAGTATTTGAATATGAGATAACTAATAACCGTGTAGACTGCTACAGCGTTATCGGTATCGCAAGAGAGGCTGCTGCTACATTCAGAAAGCCTTTCAATCCACCGGTTGTTACTAAGACAGGTAACGATGAGGATGTTAACACAATGGTTTCAGTTGATATTGAAGCTAAAGAACTTTGCTCAAGATATGTTGCAAGAGTTGTTAAGAATATCAGACTTGCTCCATCTCCAAAGTGGATGCAGCAAAGACTTATGACAGCAGGTATCAGACCAATCAACAACATTGTTGATATCACTAACTATGTTATGGAAGAATATGGTCAGCCAATGCATGCATATGACTATGATACTATTGCAGGTCACAAGATTGTTGTAAGAACAGCAACTGATGGCGAAAAGTTCGTAACACTTGACGGACAGGAGAGAACTCTTGACGCACAGACACTTCTTATCTGTGACGGTGAGAAGCCAGTTGGTATTGCAGGTATCATGGGTGGCGAGAATTCAATGATTACTGATGATGTCCAGACAATGCTTTTCGAAGCAGCTACATTTGACGGAACTAACATAAGAAAGACAACTAAGAAGATTGGTTTAAGAACAGACGCATCTGGTAAGTTCGAGAAGGGACTTGACCCAGAGAACGCTATGGAAGCTATTAACAGAGCATGCCAGCTTATCGAGGAGCTTGATGCAGGTGATGTTGTAGGAGGCGTGGTTGATGTATATCCTGACCCTGTAACTAAGAAGAGACTTCCATTTGAGCCGGCTAAATACAATGCTTTACTTGGTACTAATGTATCAGATGAAGATATGCTTTCTTACTTTGAAAGACTTGAAGTTGAATATGATAAAGATGCTAATGAGCTTATTATCCCAACATTTAGACAGGATCTTAACAGAGACGCGGATATGGCAGAGGAAGTTGCAAGATTCTTCGGATATGACAACATTCCTACAACTCTTCCTAAGGGAGAGACAACAATGGGTAAGATTTCATTTGAGCAGAGTATTGAAGATGCAGCTTCTGAGGTTGCCCAGTTTACAGGATTCTCACAGGCTATGACATACTCATTCGAGAGCCCTAAGGTATTCGATAAGTTAAAGCTTCCTGCTGATTCTGTATACAGAAAGACAGTTGTAATCTCTAATCCATTAGGAGAGGATTTCTCGGTTATGAGAACACTTCCAATTCACGGAATGCTTACATCTTTATCTACTAACTATAACAGAAGAAACAAGAATGTTAAGTTATATGAATTGGCTAAGATTTACCTTGCAGCAGATGATGTTAACGAGCTTCCGGACGAAAGAGTTGAATTCACACTCGGAGCTTTCGGCAGCGTTGACTTCTACTCAATGAAGGGTGTTATTGAAGAATTCCTTGAGAAGATTGGAATGAAGAAGAAGCCAACATATGATGCTAAGGCTGGTATTCCATTCTTACATCCAGGCCGTCAGGCTGATGTATATTATGCTGATAAGAAGATTGGTTACATCGGAGAACTTCATCCGGATGTTGCCGATACTTACTCAATCGGTGAGAGAACATATATTGTTGTTATTGATATTCCAACAGTTACAGAAATGGCAAGCTTCGATAAGAAGTTCACAGGAATTGCAAAGTTCCCAGCTGTAACAAGAGATATCAGTATGGTAATGCCTAAGGAACTTCCAGTTGGTGAAGTTGAGAAGATTATTGAAAAGCGTGGCGGCAAGATATTAGAAAGCTACAACCTCTTCGATATCTACGAAGGAAGCCAGATTAAAGAAGGCTTCAAGTCAGTTGCTTACTCAATCGCATTCAGAGCTAAGGACAGGACACTTGAGGATAAGGATATCACACCAGTAATGGAGAAGATATTCAAGGATCTTGAGGCTGACGGAATCGAACTTAGAAAGTAATACAGACCCGGATGTTGCAGTGGTCGATAAAGGGGCGGCGTGTGGCGCCGCCCCTTTGCTTTGAAAGGAGTAGT
>OGRH01002341.1_pt1 | contig 10201 bp, 10 predicted proteins | sample 1553461 | NCBI WGS metagenome assembly OGRH01 (sample SAMEA2580092, study PRJEB22360) | human gut metagenome | biome: human gut; feature: human-associated habitat; material: faeces | place: Denmark | collected 2008/2010
CCAGCCAATGGAATTGCTATGTTTAATTATGAGCCTGAAAGTGAATATGGAATCTCTTTAAATGATGTTAGAAAATGGTTTGAGGCTTATAAAAACACCTTAGCCCCTTATTTGGCAGAATATGAAAAAGTTAAGTCTGCAATGGTTGAAGTTGAAAAAGCTGAAGCTATAAAATACAGGAATGATTTGCTTTCAGCTTCAAGAAAAATTAAACAAAAATACCCCGATAAACTAATAGGTGATTTTATTAGCGATAAACAGAAAAATGAATTAAAAAACTCTAATCCCGATTTTGGTAAGCATTGGGAACTTTCACTAGAGCGAATTTACAATCTAAAATTAGGCTCATATTATATGGCTAAAGGAATTGAAGTTGATATTAATAACTCAAGTGATAAATTTTTGGAAGAACAAGATTATTTTTTAGCAGATAAAAGTTTGATAAAGGAATTAAAAAGAAATCAACAATCGATTAATAATGCTAATGAAGACCTTGAATTTTCTAAATATATGGAAGGTGTTCAAAACAAAATCAAAAGTAATTGGGAAATACATTCATACCAGATAAAATCTGATATAGAAACAACTGCAATATTTAAAGTTGCAAAAGACGGTAGATTGCTTGATTGTTCAATAATAAAACCTTCAGGTGAAAAAGAATATGATAAAAAAGCTCTTGGTGCAATTTGGCTTTCGTCACCATTTGTTCCTTTACCTAAAAGTTATACAGGAGAAAGTGTAGACATTTTCTTTACTTTTTCCTTAAACAAGCAAAATAATGAAGGATATAAAATAATACCACTAGAATAACTTATGAGGTTTGAATGTATAAAAAAATAATACTAATTCTTCTTTTTTTATCAGTAGTCGCTTTTGCAACGAAAGTTGCTGTTAATAGTTTACTTACAGAAATTTTTATAACTCCTTTTCAACATGAAGTAGAATAAATGTAGGAGAAATTAAAATGACAGAATTTGAAACATCAACTCAAGAAAATAATGACAACACTGAAATGCAAAAAGTTAAACCTAAAAAAAATAAATTTTGGTGGATATTTACTATTATTATACTTACCATTGTTACAATAGTAGGTGTTGCTTATTTTGAAATTTGCAAATTCCCTTATTATGGAGGGTGGGTATTTGGTGATACAGAAATTACAGTTAATGCAAACTATAATTCCAAATACAATGTAATAAAAATTGATTTAGTTGCTGATGAAATAATAGAAGATTGGCAGGTAAATGCAAGCGGAGGAACTGTTGACGGTATAAAACTAGAATGCGAAACAAGTGATAAGTCTTTAAAGCGAGAATTTCAATTTGATGATATTTCTTTGGAAACTGGTAAAAAAGTTGAAACAAGCCTTTCTATAGAAAATGCAAAGCTTAAAGATTTTGTAATGGTTAAAGACTTGCTAAATGGGGAAGTTTCTATTCAGTATCCTCGTATTATTAGCTTAGATAGTGCCGAAAGAGAAAAGCTTAAACAGTACTATGAAAGTGGTGCTTGGTTTTGGGGTTTAATGTGGGCAAATTCACTTATGGGAGGATATTAGAGCTTATGGGAATTTTAAGTTATATAGTTATTGCAATCTTTTTAGTTACTTTTATAGGCTATTGGGCAATTTTAGAAAACTTTTGGGGTGGATTAGGAGCAGGAATACTTATGGTTTTCTGTTTATGGATAGCATTTCTGCCCCTATGGATTGCAAGAGTACGGAAACATCCGCATAGCTTAGCAATATTTCTAATTAATTTATTACTTGGTTGGACTTTGCTATTTTGGTTAGTTGCACTTATATGGGCTTTTGTCGGGAAAGAGGAAAAATAGGCTAAAAATACTTTGTACATGCTGTATTTTTTATATACAATCTTTGCTCCTCTTTGTAAGTTTAGCATTTATTTCATCTGCAAACATTTGATAAAATATCATTTCCCAAGTTTTTTCATCCTCGTTTTTAACCATATCAACATTAAAGTAATCAGGAATATCGTAGGTTTGATTATCAATAATTATCGACTTGAAATCACTTGTTATCTTAAAATTTTTGTTTAAAATTCGACAGTTTTTTTGCTTTTTTATACCCTGTATTTCTGTATTATTTCCTTCATTTGAAGCTTTATTTTTAGGTAAGATAATATCAATTTTTACATTCCTGTCAATAAAATCAATTATTATTTTTGCTTCTGCTTTTTGACTCGGTTTTATAAGTTTATGTGTGCCGTCATCATTGAAAGTTTCTTTATTGTAAGATGTCAGAACAATAACAACCTGCCTTCTTTCTGCCATTGTCATCCAATGCTTATTTAGAATTTTATTTTCTTCAAATTCGATAAACACATAGTCGGGTTTGAGCTTTTTTATTTTATTGTTTGTCTTCGCTAGCGTTTGAAATTTATCTATATATAATCCCCACCTGCAAACATCATGCATTGCTTTTACAAGATATTTGTAATCTTCAATAGTAAGGTTATTATCAAGATTTACACACGCATGCATTAACAATAATTTTTGGACTAAGTATTCTTTTGTTAGTGAGTCCAAAAGGCACAGGCAATTTAAGCCGTTTACACAGGACTGATAGAGTAAATCAATCATTGCTTCTCTGCTTTTCAATATTATTAACTGCCCTTCTTTTAAATTTTCATGTTCGTTCATTTTTATCTCCTTTTTGCTTTACAAAAAAGATAATAAATCTTTTTCAAAAAACACGCTCCCAAATTCTTGACTTCGATTGGTATGAGTGGGTTTTAGGAGTGCAACTTATTGAAATTTATTAATATTATTTCTGTTTTTAAAATTAAGCATAACAAAATAGACTAATATTTATATGAATATTGACATTAACTGCAATTACCACAGATGAAAATCCTAAAATCTATGTGTTACTTAGGATTGACCGCATTTACCGCAAAAACCATTGTATAACATTGCATTTCGCCTGATTGCTGAAATCCTCTAAAATCAACAAACTTTTTCAGCAGTCCCTTTTTAGTCCCTTTGGGGACTATTTGGGCTCATTTTTGCAGTTCGGGGATAGGGCAAAAACGCACTAAAAAAGAGCCTTTTCAGGCTCTTTCAAAATGGAGGAGGAGGTGGGATTCGAACCCACGGTACGCTCGCACGTACGACGGTTTTCAAGACCGCTCCAATCAACCGCTCTGGCACTCCTCCAAAGATATTTAATTGGTAACAAATCTATACTACACAAAACAAAATTTATTGTAAAGGGGGTAAAATAATTTTGTAGCAGTGATGCCCATCTACTCCGCCGATTGTAAAGGTGAATCTTGATTTGATTGTTTGTTATATAATTATTTATAAAAGGAGCGGGGTATGTTTGATTATTTTAAGGGGGTTATTTCTGATAAAAGAAAAACTTCTAAAGGGACTTTTATAACTATTGATGTTTCGGGTATAGGATATCTATTAGAAGTTACTGAGATTGATTTTAACTGTACAAAAGTTGATGAGAGTGAAATGCAAAAGGTCTATGTGTTATTAACACATAGAGAAGATGCAATGTCTTTATATGGTTTTTCTAATAAAGAAACCAGAGATATTTTTCAGATACTTTTATCTGTATCCGGTGTTGGTGCAAAAATGGCAATTGCACTGTTAAATGAGTTTGATGCTTGTGATTTAATTTCGTTGGTTATTGATGGAAATTTCAAGGAACTTACAAGAGCAAAAGGAGTCGGTCCAAAGCTGGCACAAAAAATTATTCTTGAGCTTAAAGATAAATTGATGAAAACGGAACTGCCAAGAACTTCCTGCAAACTTCCAAAATCTCAGGCTTTTGACGATACGCAAGCTGTATTACTTTCTCTCGGGTATGAAGAAAATGAGATAGAAGATGTTCTTGAAAAAATTATGCCTACTATTCAAGATCATTCAAATTCAGAGGAGGTGATAAGAAAAGCTTTAACATGTCTATCTATGTAAATTATTGTAAAGTTTTTAAAATTTTTAGCAAATTTAATTTTTACAAGACTTACTATAGTAGAGTAGAAGGTTTTATATATGAATTTCAATATCCAACCAATTAATTTTAATATCGCCAACGTCCGCTTTAAAAGTAATTCTAATATTAGCCAGCCAAAAGGTTCAGATTTAGAGCGAAATCCTAAAATGGACTCCTTTGAAATGTCTATAGGATATGTAAACGATGCCCACGGACAAACTAATAACATGATGAGAATATTGTCTGGTATAAAGGGGGATTTGAAGCTTTCAGCTGGAGATAATGACATTGGTGATGAAAAGAATGATGCGATACATCAAGCGACAACAAAATTTTTAAACATTGCAGACATAAAAGCCTCTGCATTAGGTAACCACGAAATTGATATGTCACAGAAAGATTGTATTGATGCTATAAATAGATTTAATGGCTTAATGCTTTCTATAAATTTTGAACAAAATCCGTTAGAAGAACAAGACCCTGAAGATATCCAAAAATATGGACGTGCAGATTTAAAGAACCATCTCACAAAATCTGCAGTTGTAGAAGTTAAAGGACAAAAAATCGGCTTAATCGGAGCTTCTCCAATTGATATGATGAGCCGTTTAACACATCCTAATTATTACACAGATTGTTCTGTTGATGACTTGGATGATACAATAGAACTAATTCAAAATGAGATTGATAAGTTTAAAGAACAAAATATAAACAAAGTTATTCTTGTATCGCACTTAGGACATAAAGCAGATAAATTTGTCGCCGAAAATATTGATGGAATCGACGTAATTGTCGGTGGTCACACCCATGAACTGATAAAAGATATTAAAGAAGGGGAAAATTTATTATATTCAAAAACAGGTGAGCCAATAATAATGACAGAAGCAGGTAGAGATGGTAATTATTTTGGAAAACTAAACCTGACTTTTGATAAAAATGGTGTTATTACTAAAGCTCAGAATAATTTAGGTGAAACAAGATTATTCCATAAAAACATGATTAACCAGTATGTATTTGACAATATTTTAGGCGTTCCGGAAAAAGTAGGTTATATAAAACAGGCACCACCGCCGCCTAAAAATTTAGCAGAAGAAAATCCGCATGCAAATTTTGTATGTGATGTAATGAGAGAAAAAACAAATTCGGATATTGCACTATGGCACCATAGCGGGGTCAGAAGCTTCTTCCATGAAGGTGAGATTGATTCCCGTGATGTAAAAGAAATGGCACCGTTTTTAGATTATGTCGTAACGGCTCAAGTTTCTGAAAAAACTCTGGTAGATGCATTCAAGAAAGCTGTAGATATGACATTTGAAACTTCGGCTCACAAACCTGGGCTGATAGCAGTTTCTGGTCTGAATTATACAGTTGACCCTGAAGAAGGGGAGCTTCTTGCTATGAATTTCATAGATAAGGAAGGAAAAGAACATAAAATTGATGTAGAAAATCCTAGTGAAGATAAAATGTACAAAGTGGTAACTGACGAATTTTTGATGTCAGCCGGTGCTGATTACGATATTCTGGCTCCAGAAGAAGTTTATGTGGAGAAATTCCCATATGATAAAGATGTGCTGACTTGCGAATATATAAAGGAAATGAATGAACCTGTTGTGATTAATCAAGTTGGCAGAATTAAGTTTGTACATGAAGAAGATTAAAAGCAAAATTTATTTTTAGAAGTTTTAATATTCAAAAAGCAGGAAAATATGAATATAAAAGTAGCATTATCTAATATCAACCCATATACATTTACATTTAGAAAATCTCAGGATACATCTAAACATAATAACCTTGAAAAGACTCCTGAAAAAGATGTATTTGAAATGTCTGTTGGTTATGTGAATGATCTTCACGGGCAGACAAATAATATGACAAGAATTTTATCTGGTATCAAAGGTGATTTAAAACTTTCTGCCGGTGATAACGACATCGGAGATGAAAAGAACAAAGCTGTAAACAGAGCTGTAATGAAATTCATGAATTTGGCAGGCATTTCCGGCTCTGCCCTGGGAAATCATGAACTTGATACAAAGCAAAAAGATTTTGTAGATACGATTAATGGATTCAATGGAGATTATTTTGCAGTTAATCTAAAACAATCTCCTATAGAAACTCAAGATTCGGATGATGTTGAAGAGCAGGAACATATAGAGTTAAATAAGTTTATAAAAAAATCTTCAATTATAGAGGTGAAAGGGGAAAAAATAGGTTTAATAGGCGCTGCTCCAATTGATTTAACAGCAAGGGTTACTCATCCATCATACCATATGGATTGTTCTGTTGAAGATTTAGACGATACTATAGAAGATATTCAGGAGCAAGTTCAAGAACTAAAAGAACAAGGGGTGAACAAAATATTCCTGTTGTCGCATATGGGAAATCAAACAGATAAAATAGTTGCACAAAAGACACAAGGAATAGATGTTATTATTGGCGGTCATACACATGAGTTAATAAAAGATGTTAAAGAAGGAGAAAATCTCCTCTATTCTCTGACAGGAGAACCTGTTGTTATAACAGAAGCCGGAAAAAACGGAAATTATTTTGGCAGACTTAATCTTACTTTTGACAAAGACGGAGTGATTACAAAGATACAGAATAATTTGGGTGAAACAAGACTCTTCCAGAAAAATATGATTAACCAGTATATAATTAATGAAATTTTAGGACAGCCGGAAGAAGTCGGATACATTAAATCAGTTACGCCTCCTCCAACTACATTGATTGAAGAAAATGCTCATGCAAATTTCATGTGCGATGCCATGCGCGCGGAATTAGCCACAGATATTGCGATTTGGAATAACAGCGGAACAAGGAGTTTTTTCCAGCCAGGTGTAATTGATTCCCGTGATATTAAAGATATTGCTCCTTTTGAAGACAGAGTTTCCGTAGCAGATGTTTCGGAAAGAAAACTTGTTGACTTCTTTAAGCATGCAATTGAAGATACTTACAGAACTCAGGGGAATAAACCTGGATTGATGGCAGTTTCGGGTATGACATATTCTGTAAATCCTGAAAAAGGAATTTTAACAGGCATGAGCATTATTGATAAAGACGGTAATGAAATCAAAATAGATGTTGATAATCCGAGTGATGATAAATTTTATAAAGTAGCAATGGATTCATTTATGATGTTTGATGGAGCTGATTTTGATATTTTGGCACCAAAAGAAGAATGTATAAATTATCCATTTAACAAAGATTTTCTGGCATGCGAATATATTAAGCATTTGAATGAACCTGTTGTTATTAATCAAACAGGACGTATTAAATTTGAATCATAATAATTCTTTTATGGCTAATGGCAAGTATTTTGGAAGTTCTGATGCAAGGACAGAGTATTCTGTAAGTTCTTCCGAAGCTATTTCACCGGTGCGCGAGTGGAGGTAAACTCCAAGTCTTGCCGCTTCGTAAAGCGGTATCTTCTGTGCTAACAAGCCTGCAATAATTCCCGCAAGTACATCTCCAGAACCTGCTTTTGCAAGTGCCGAGTTTCCATGCTGGTTAACAAAATAATTCTCTTTGTCTGTAATAATTGTTCTGTGTGTTTTTAGAACAACAGTGCAATTATATTTCTCTACTAATTTTTTAGCAGAATTATCTAAGTCGGCCAGAACTGCATCTAGACTAATTCCTAAAAGCCTTGCTGCTTCAAGTGGATGCGGCGTAATAATCGTTTCTTCCGGTAGTTTAATGTCTGTTTCAGCAAGAATATTCAGACCGTCAGCATCAATAACAATTGGAGAAGATGTGTGTTTTATTACTTTTTTAAATAATGTTTTATTTTTACCCAAACCGCAGCCAATTAAAACGACAGAAAAATCTTTTATTGACCTTAAGCCTTCTTGTGTTGAAAGATAAACAGCCTCCGGAAGCAGAGCCGATACAGAATGTATTATATCTTTTTCCGTTGCGAGAGCTGCAAACCCGCCACCGCATTTTAAGATTGAAACCGTCGATAAATATGCCGCGCCGATATAGTTTTTAGAGCCGGCAAAATTCAAAACTTTACCAAAGGTCCCTTTATTAGAATTTTGTGCTCTGATTGGCATTTTATAAGTTGAGTTGTCGTATGATTTCATAAGCTACTATTGCAACAGAATTTGATAAGTTTAAACTGCGCTGTCCTTCTACCATCGGTATTGTAATTGCATTTTCTTGAGTTACATATTCCTGCGGAAGACCTCTTGATTCAGGACCAAAAACAATAAAATCTCCGTCTAGGAATTTGATATCAGTGTATTTCTTTTTTGATTTTGTTGTCAAGTAGAAAAATCTTCCATCAGGAAACTGGCTATATAAATCGTCCATCGAATTAACTTTATGTAAATCTACACTTTCCCAGTAATCCATTCCTGCACGTTTAGTGTATTTATCTGTTAGTGCAAAACCAAGTTTTCCAACAAGATATAGAGATGCACCTGTACAGGCGCATAATCTTGCAATATTTCCGGTATTTTGCGGGATTTCCGGTTCATATAAAACAATATTAATCATTCTTTTTCTCAAACAAATATTTAGCTTCTATTACAACCGGCAGTCCTCTTACCACACAGAATACAATCGCAAATACAGCTGCCCAGAAACCAATTGTCCAGATAATTTCTCTATTCGGACAAACCGGAATTTTAGCTGCAATAATTAAAACAAATGCTAGAACTTTTGCAACAGCATAGCTTATTCTCATAAACTTAGAACCTGTAATAAATTTGCATACCGGGTTAACCTGCATTGCAAAAGGAGTTAAACCTTGTTCCATTGCTGCACTTCTTATTGTATCTGTAATAAAACCTCTTGTAATTGCAATCAACGGGAATAAAATATTGAGCCATCCCATAACAGCAAATAAAATCCAGTATGTGTTTTCAACAATTCTGTCGCCCATAATATCAAGAAGTGCACCGAATTTTGATTCTTCATGAAATTTTCTTGCAACATAACCGTCTAAACCGTCTAGAGCAAAAGCAATAATAGTTAAAGCCAGTGCCCAGAGATATGCAGCTGTGTTACCCTGGCAGGAGTATATTAGATACACTGCTGCGAACATTACGAATATTCTAAATATAGATATAAAATTAGCCATTTTTTTCAACCTTTTGGCGGGAGACATTCCGTATAACTACCAGCTTAAACTTTACCTACTCCGTCTCCCTTTGGAACAGACTACCGGCTGGATGAGCTCGTCAAATCTTCATTCTGGAAAGTGCAAAGTCTTTTTTGTTCAAATCTTCAACTTTAGAGCCTAGCATAATTTTTTCTGCTTCTTCAAGTACGCTTACAACTGCATAGCCATTGGCACCGTCCGAGCGGGCTTTTTGACCTGAAGCGCAACAATTAACAAAGTGCTGGCAGGCAAGTTTCAATGGTTCGATTTCGAGATAATCAAGTGCATAATTTTGTGAATTAGCAGGTTTGAAGTTATCATAAACTTTAAGTTTGTCAGTTGGAGCTGTATCATCAAAAATAGCAGTTGCTTTTGTACCTCTAACAAGCAGGGTTACATGTTTTTGAGGTGTAATCCAGCTGTCTGAAATATGTGCAATCATACCGCCTTCAAATTCAACACCGATATGAGTGATGTCCATGATGTCATTTCTGTCGGAAGAACATCCGATTGCAGAAATCACTTTTACAGGGCTTTTACCTGTTACATAAGCAATCATTGAAACATCATGCGGTGCCAAATCCCACATAACGCTTCTATCATTTTTATGATAATTAACATTCAATCTATCACTTTGAGCATAAACTAATTCGCCCAGCACACCCTCTTCAATAAGCATTTTTAATCTGTTTACAGCAGGATGATATAAAAGCAGATGGTCAACCATAAGAACAAGTCCTTTTTCTTCGGCAAGTTCGGTTAAAACTCTGGCTTCTTCTGCAACTGTAGAAATAGGTTTTTCTACGTAGACATTTTTACCTGCTTCAAGCATAGCTTTTACCATTTTGAAATGTGTGTGGCTTGGAGTTACAACGGCAACTCCTGTAATAGATTCATTATTAATAATATCTTTAAAATCTCTGGTTACATTAACGCCTGGGAATTGTTCCTGGACTGTTTTAAGAGATTCTTCATCTAAATCACAAACAGTGTCTAATACATTAAGATTATAAAAATTACGGACAATATTTTTGCCCCACATCCCCATTCCGATTACTGCAATTTTTTGTTCTTTCATACCTTCTCACTCTTTCATTAACTTATTAATAATAATTATATTACAACAGTAGTTT
>OGRH01002352.1_pt1 | contig 10126 bp, 6 predicted proteins | sample 1553461 | NCBI WGS metagenome assembly OGRH01 (sample SAMEA2580092, study PRJEB22360) | human gut metagenome | biome: human gut; feature: human-associated habitat; material: faeces | place: Denmark | collected 2008/2010
AAGCTGAATAAAACCAAAAAGAAAGGAGAAACAAATCATGGAAGTCCTCGCTGAGAAGAAGCCCATTGAAGAACAGGTTGATTGCAATATCGACATTAATATCTTCTGCTAACAGGGTTAATTACCACTTTAATAAGGGGTTCGGATTGTTCCGGGCCCCTTATTTCGAACAATTATCCTGTAATCAGGATTTTTATATAGATAAAGAGGAGCTAATATGTATACAGTACCCAGCTATGTGACCTATCGCACGGAAGAAGATGCTATTTATATTACATCAGAATTGTATCGCAATACCGTCCGGCTGACCGATCATGGCCTGCAGAAGGAGTTCATCAATCTCACCCGTTGCGGCGGCGGGGGGGGGGTGAAAAACCCCTCGTGCTGGTCGTGGACGACAACAAGGACATCGTATGGCTGATCGAATCGGCGCTTTCCGGGCAGTTCCGCGTCAGCACGTGCCACGATGTGGCCGAGGCGCTCGCACGCCTGGGCGAGATGACGCCCGACCTGATTATCACCGACATCGTCATGGCGGGCGCGAGCGGACTGGAGTTGGTGAATGCCGTGCGCAGCGATAAATTCCTGCGCGGTATCCCGGTCGTCGTCGTTTCGGCGAAGATTACCGAGAGCGAGCAGGTCGAAGGGCTGGTGTCGGGAGCTGACGCCTACCTGACCAAACCGTTCTCCGTGCCCGTGCTCTGCGCCACGGTCGAACGGCTGATAGCCAGCCGCCGGATGCTGAAGGATTATTACAATACGCCCGAGAGCGTCTATACGGTCGTCGAGGGACAGAAGATGCATCAGACCGACAAACTTTTCATGGACACCGTCGTGGACACCATACAGGAGCATATCGAGAGCGAGAACCTGCGCATGGAACTGATTGCTGAACGCCTCGGACTGACGGCCCGCAATTTCTACCGGAAGTTCAAGAAGATTTCGGGACGCACGCCGAGCGAATTCATCAAGGAGTACCGTTTCGAGTATGCGGCCCGCCTGCTGACGACCACCCACCTCACCATTCAGGAGATCATGTACCGCGTGGGGATTTCGAACAAGTCCTATTTCTACCGCGAATTCCAGAAGAAATACGGGCTCAAACCCAAGGAATACCGTACGAAGCAGTAGTTTGCACCGGGAGCGGAAAAGTATCCTGATTCGCATAAAAGAGGTGGTGATTTACCTTGTGCGAATCAGGATACTTTTTTTGTCCGCGATGCATCCCTTTCCCCGGGGCTGTTTGCTAAATTTGTATAAACCTCAAACCGAACCAACTGACTTCCCATGACTTTGAAATAGTCTATTCTCTCAAAACTGCGGGCGGCATTTCAGGGCCCGAAATTACCGCTCCCGCATGATTTACGAAACTATTGTTCTACGGAAACCATTTTATCAACCTAAACCAAAAATTAATGAAATTACACTTTTACTCTGTTTGTATGGTTCTGCTCTCCCTGTTGCCGGGATTGACCGTGTCGGCGCAGGAGCAGAAGACGACCGCCGCGCGTACGGTGATTGTCGTTGACCAGGCGGGGCCGGTAATCGGTGCGAGTGTCGTGATCAAGGGAACCGTATCGGGCGCCTCGACCGATGTCAATGGCGTTACAACTATCGCTTGTCCGGACGACGCCGTTCTCTCCGTATCGTATGTAGGTTACAGTACGCAGGAGGTAGCCGTCGCTTCGCGCACGACGATCGAAGTCAGACTCGAAGAGGACGCCCAGCGGCTCGATGAGGTCGTGGTCGTAGGTTACAACACCGTACGCCGCGCCCAAACCACGGGAGCCCTTTCGCAAGTGAAGGGCGAGAAGCTCGAATTTCAGTCGTCGCCGACGCTTGAAAACCGATTGCAAGGCCAGACGCCCGGTGTGATGATCTCCAGCGGTTCGGGACAACCGGGCAGCAACGATCTGTCGATCCGCATCCGCGGTACAGGATCGATCAACGGTAGCAACACTCCTCTTTATATTATGGACGGCGTGATGGTGCAATCGGCCGATTTCGCGGCGCTCAACTCCAACGACATCGCCGACATTCAGGTGCTGAAAGACGCTTCGGCCACGGCGATTTACGGTTCGCGCGGCGCCAACGGCGTGATTGTCATCACGACCAAAAGCGGACGCAGCGGACGCACGAACATCAACTACCGCAACCAGTTCGGTTTCTCGTTCCTGGTGGATTACATCGATATGATGAACAGCGAGCAGAACCTCCAGTACCAGCTGCAGTGCGTGATGTCGGAACCCAACAGCAACTTCTATCCGATGATGCAGTACCTCAAGCGCGAGATGGACGGCACAGCCTCAGAGGCCGACCTCGCGCGTCTGGCCAAGGCCCGCGCCACCGACACGGACTGGATGGATCTGATGACCCAGACGGGTTTCCTGCAGGAGCATAGCGTTTCGGTTTCGGACGGCAGCGACAAGACCCGGTTCTTCATCTCGGGCTCTTACCTGACGCAGCAGGGGATTCTCAAGAAGTCGAGCCTCGACCGTTATTCGACACGTTTCAATATCGACCACAAGGCGACCAAGTGGCTCGACCTGGGACTGAAGGCCACGGTCGGTTACAGCAAGACCAACTTCGCAGACCCCGAAGCCGGTGCCGGACGCCAGAACTGGGGCAACCCGTGGTTTACTACGCTGCTGGCCTATCCCTACGAGTCGCCCGACGACTGGTACAACGTCGACAACCCGACGCTCATCACCAAATATTACGACCGCGAAACGGGCCGCCTGAAAACCGTCGCTTCGGTGTATGCGAAAGCTTCCATCACAGACTGGCTCTCCGTAAAGACCAATTTCGGACTGGATTTCATGTACAACCGCAACGTGTCGACGCTGCACCGCGACCATCCCAATGCGCAGCAGAACCACGGTTACTACGGCCAGACCTCGTCGGAGCTATTCCGCTACACGTGGACCAATACCATCAACGTCAATAAGGATTTCGCCAACGGACATTCGCTCAACGCCGTAGCCGGTATGGAGATGTTCCAGGGCAAATGGTACACGTCGAACTTCACGGGCTACGACCTGAATTCCGACATGATGCAGTCGCCGGCCGGTATCGGCGACAAGTCGGGTTCGTCGCTTTTCCCGCCCTCGATCGGCGGCGGCCGCACGATGAGCAACCTCATGTCGTTCTTCGCGCAGGCCAGCTATTCGATCGCCAACAAGTACAACTTTTCGGCCTCGCTTCGCCACGACACCTCGTCGAAATTCTACGAGGACAACGCCAGCGCCACGTTCTGGTCGGTCGGCGCCAGCTGGCTCATCTCGTCGGAGTCGTGGTTCGACAACGCGAAGTGGCTCAACCAGCTGAAATTGCGCGCCAGCTACGGTACGACGGGTAACCAGGACGGCGTGAGCGACTTCGGAACGTTCGACGGCTACTACAACTCGTCCTACAACGGCGAATCGGGTTACAGCCACGGACAGCTCGGCAACAGCGAACTGCGCTGGGAAACCTCGGCCCAGACCAATGTCGGACTGGACGTGTCGGTGCTGGATTCGCGCGTGAACGTCACCTTCGACTTCTACAATATCAAGACCAAAGACCTCTACATGTCGAAGAACATCTCGATGACCAGCGGTTTCAGCTCGATTTTGGCCAATGCGGGCTCCATCGTCAACCGCGGTGTCGAGCTCGGCGTCAACACCACGCCTGTCAAGACGCAGAACTTCCAGTGGGATCTCGGGTTCAACTACACCTACAACAAGAGCGAGATTACCGATCTGGGTACTTGGTCGAACAAGGAGGGGCGCTACAAAAACGGCAACACGCTCTATGAACTGGGCCGCCCGCTCGGTACGTGGATCATGCCTTACTACGCAGGCGTCAGCCCCGCTAACGGCATGCCCGTCTTCTACGACAACTACGGACAGCTCACGACCGACATCAACCAGGCGTATATGGCCGACCATCTGGGAACGTATGAAGTGCCCGTCTTCGGCGGCATCACGACCCGGCTGCGCTACAAGGGCGTGCAGCTCGACGCACAGTTCACCTATGCCTACCACTATACGGTGATGAACTGCCAGCGCTGGTATATGGACAACCACAAGTTCAACGGCAACAAGCCCGTGCGCATGCTCCGCATGTGGATGAAAGAGGGCGATGTGACCGACGTGCCGGCTTTCCGCGACGGCATTCAGCCCTCGCCGATGGCCTCGCAGTTCCTCGAGGATGCCTCCTACCTGCGCCTGAAGACCCTGCGCCTGTCGTGGACGCTGCCCGACCGCTGGATGCGGAAGACCCGCTTCATCCGCAACCTGACGCTCTATGCACAGGGCGAGAACCTCGTGACATGGACGGGATATACGGGTGCCGACCCCGAAGTCAACGGGGCGCAGGACGTCATGTCCTATCCGAAGCCCCGTACCATCACATTCGGTGTGGATATGAATTTCTAATCCTAAAATGAACCAGACAATGAAAAAAATACAATCGATATGCATCGTGGCGCTGCTGGCGGCTTTTGCGCTCACGTCATGTAACTATACCGACCTCGATCCCACGGACATGGTCGGCCCCGACAAGGCGTTCGGCAACGTGCAGAACGTCCATAAGGCCGTGGTCGGCATCTACGGCAAGGCCAGCCTGCGCTCGAAACTTGCCGTTACGGAATATATCGCCGACGACTGCGTGCAGGGCGGCGATTCGGGTGGCGCCGGAACCGCCCTTGCCGGCTGGGTCTACCCCGCCACGTCGGGCGACGTCAGCGGCTTGTGGGCGCATTACTACGGTATCATCAATCAGGCCAACCGCGTGCTTAACTACGGCCCGAAAGTGAAGCCGCTCAACGCCGAGGAGGAAACCTCGCTGCAGGTGTCGCTCGGTACGGCTTACTTCTTCCGCGCCTATGCGCATTTCGAGCTGCTCTGCTTCTTCTCCGATTTTTCGAACGACGACGCGCTGGGCATCCCGTACGTCAGCCATTACCACGTGGTGGGCAATCCCCCGCGCGACAAAGTCGGCGCATGCTACGAGCAGATTATGACCGACCTCACCCGCGCGTACGACATGCTGACGGTAGCGGCTCCCGACCTGGCGGCCGACAACAAGGCGACCAACTCGACGGCATACATTTCGCAGGCCGCGGTCGATGCGCTCCGTGCGCGGGTTTCGCTCTACCACAAAAAGTACACCCACGCCTACATCTATGCCAGCAATGCCCTGCGTGCCGTAGGCATCGCCAAGCTTGGCGAGGTGCAGAACCTCTGGCTGGACAAGTCGAACGCCGGTACGATTTTCAAGCTGTCGCGTCCCGCAGGCTCGTCGACGATCGGGACGCTCTTCGTGGGCCGCGACTATTCGAGCGTTTTCCGCCCGAGCAACGAACTGCGCGCCCAGTTTTCCGAAAAAGACGTCCGCGGGCCGGTTTTCTTCGAATACGGCCGTGACCGCGCTGGGGCGCCCGTGTGGATGGTCACCAAGTGGTTCGGCGACGCGTCGGATATCGGCCGTCTCGATGAGAAAATGTTCCGTGCCGAGGAGATGCAGCTCATTGCCATCGAGGCGCTGATGATGCGTGAGAACCCCGATCTGGCTGAGGCCAACCGCCTGCTCAACGAACTGCGCGCCGAACGTATCGAGGGCTACACGGCGCAGACCTATCCGGGGCTGCTGGCCGAGATTATCAAGGAGCGCCGCTGCGAGCTGGTATGGGAGGGGCACCGCCTGTTCGACGCGCGCCGCCTGAAAGTGACCATGACGCGCGAGGGCAAGACGATTTCCGCCGACGACTACCGCCTGACGCTGCCGATTCCGCAGGCCGAAATCGACGCCAACTCGGGCATCTCGGAGAGCGACCAGAATTACGGATATTAACGGACTTTAAAACCTGAAAATGATGAAAAAGATAACATATATGCTTTTAGCGGGGGCGCTCCTCTGCTCCTGTGCCGATGAAAAGCCGCATTTCCTGCCGGCCCCGGGCGGCACCGTGGAGATCGGCGGCATCGGCGCCACGCCGTCGTCCGACGCGGCGGCGCTCCTTGACGACGACCTTACGACCTACTTCGAGGCCGAAGTCGGCTCGGAGAACAGCGTCGAGGCGGTCGTGGATTGCAGCGCCGGGCGGATCGTGGCCTACACGCTCGTATCGTCGGGCGTGGTGGAGCAGGGCGACAACGGCGTCGAAGCGCTGTACGACCCCGTGTCATGGAAGGTCTACGGGTCGGACGACGGCGCGTCGTGGAACGAGGTGGACAGCCGTTCGGAGGTCGCGTTCATCGCCCGTTTCCAGAAACATATCTATTACCTGGCGGCGCCGGCCGACTATGCCAAATATAAATTCGTGTTCAAGGCCAACGGCGGCGACAAGCTGACTCTTTCGGACATCCTTTTCCACACGGAAGACCCGTATGCCGCGTGGAAGAACTTCGAGTCGCCCGAAATCCTGTTCATCGACCTGGCCGAGGACAAGGGCTCCAAACTCTACGACGTGCTGGTGCAGGACAAGATCGCCTACCTGAAGTGGCATGCGCTGGAGATTTGCACCTACCTCTACTTCAACGACCGGGACGAGCGTTTCCCAGTGAACACCATCGAGTATTTCCTCGAACCGATGCCCGGCGAGGTGTCGTACAAGGGAGGCTCGTCGCCCAAAATTAACATCCATTACTCGACCGACTGGATTCAGAAATCGGCCAACGAGTCGCTGCTCAAGTTGAGCCTCGAAACGCGCGGCGTGCTTTTCCACGAGATGGTACACGCTTTCCAGCTCGAACCGCAGGGCATTCCGGCTTACAGTCAGGGCAACATGTCGTGGGCGGCAATCGAAGGTCTGGCCGACGCGGTGCGCACGGTGGCAGGCTACCACGACTATGCCACCCGCAATACCAACGGCAGCCTGATGTCGGGCTACCAGACGACGGGCTTCTTCTGCTACTGGCTGACACAGACGCAGGACAAGGACGCCATCCGCAATATCAACGCGTCGATGCGCACGATCAATCCGTGGAGCTGGGACGCGGCGCTCAAATACGCGCTCGGCGAGGATGCCAATGAGCAGACGCTTTGGGCGCTCTACAAGGCCGATAAAACCAATTACCAAAAACGCTAAATCTGAATGACATCCATGAAAAAGATAACGATATTTCTGGCGGCCTTGCTGCTCGTCTTCGCTGCGGGATGCCGTGAGGATGCTTCCCTCGACGGACTCGAGTCCCAGACTAAGGAGGAGGGCACCTCGGCCGGCGAGAATGCCGAGTCGATAGCCGTGAAAGAGGCGCTGACCTACGAAAGCGCGCTGGAATACAATTGGGTGGCAGAATATGCCCCCGCTGCTGGAAAAAGCTATACGATTCTGTTCAACTTCCTGTCCGACAGTTCGGTGGCGACCGATTCGCCCGTTTCGGAAAACGAGAAAAACCTGGCGCTTTTCAGCGTTTCGGCGCTCAAGGAGGGCGGCGTGATTATCAAGTTCGACGGGCCCACGATGCTCAACGACGAAATCGTCGATTCGGAGTTCCGCGAAAGGCAGCTCATCGTCGAGTCGACGACCGAGACGACCATCAACTGCATAGGCGCCTCGTCGGGCAAGCCAGTCGTGTTGACCAAAGCCACGTCGGAAGACGTACTCAAGCTGGGCGAGAAGTTGGTATGGCTGGCCCTGTCGAAGAAAAACGCCATGCAGGGTGTCCTGCGCGACGGCGAGAACAAGTTCCTGGCCCGCTATGCCGTCGACAAGAAGTCGCGCAGCATGGAGTTCACCTGGATCGACGCTGCGAACAAGGACGCCAAACACGAGTCGGCAGGCTTCGAGCTGGAGGTGACCGACACGCAGTACGGCATCCAGTGGCCGGCCGTCACGATTAACGGTGTGGGGTACAGTTCGCTCACCTACACGATTGCCGGCGAAAGCCTCGCCTTCAACGTGGCGGACGCGAAAATCACCGCCGTAACCGAGGCGCATCCCGGTTTCGTGGACAAGGCTTCCAAGCAGTATAACCTCGGTGGCAAGCTCGAGTGCGGCACGGCCCACCCGACGCTCTGGTCGGCGCTGGTTTCGGACAAGTTCCGCAGCATCCTCTTCTATCCCTATGCGGACGACATTCCGCTGCGCGTGGAAGTTTATGTGGGCGACGGCACGACGGGCAACTATCTCTTCGTGAACGACTATACGACCGATCCCAAGACCGCGCGCTTCGACAGCGACGCCGACTGGATTCGCTTCTACGCCAGCGTGCAGGGCGACTTCCTGAAGATTGCGACCGGTTCCGAGATTGCATCGTACCCCATCAGCCAGGCGGCCGCCGACCTGAAACCGTTCACCGATTTCTATTTCCATGCCGACGGCCTGTACGTAATCGAGGAGAGCGATTCGCGCGGTAAAGGCTTTTACCTGATTTCCAAGACGGGCAACCTCTGGGTGAAGGTGCGCGACGGCCTCTACTCCGAAGGCGGGGGCGAGGAGCCGGGCGGCGAGAACTTCCTGCCGCAGCTCGTGGCGCAGGGCATGAAACCCTACGGTACGTTCTTCGACAACGACAACAAGAATTTCAAACTGCATTACTCCCTCAATGCAGAGGCGGGTACGGCCGACCTGATTTGGATAGAGGATTCCGAGGCGGTCTACACCGACGGCAATTACCGTGAGATGGCGCGCAACAAGGCGCAGTACAAGACCGTGGCCGTCGATGCGACCGAGGCGGGCGTCATCACCTTCCGGGAGCCGCTCACCGTGGGCAGCGTCACCTACAAGGGCCTTACGTGGACGGGCCCCTACACGCCGAACGTGGACGGGCTTTCCTGCACGATCCGCACGCCGCTGCAGAGCGAGGCTCATCCGCTGGAGTATTTCTTCACCTATCCGGTCAACAAGTACGAGGGCGGCACGCCGGTATTCATTCCTTATTCGCGGCTCTGCCTGCCGACGGCTGAGGACGATATTCCGGGCATGACGGGCACGGAACGCTATATCTTCTATCCCTACACGCAGCCGGGAGGCGGCACGCCCGCCGGGCCTTGCGCCATCGAGGTTTTCGCGGTGGGCAAGGGACAGCGCATCGACATCAAGTCGTTCCGCAACGGGTTCGAAAATCATCCCGTATCCATCGCCGTCAGCGCCTACAAAGTCGAAGACGACCGTATGATTTTCACCAAAGGCGACGTGACGGGCGCATTCGTGGATGCCGACGGCAACGAGATGAGCAGCGAGGAGTCGCAGAAACTCGTCAAACCGCTCGAGCGGCTGCTCTTCGGCGAGCGGGGATTCCACGTCTACAAGGCAGAAAGCGTTTCCTACGACGGCAACAAACACTATTTCTATCTGGTGAGCCCCGATCCTTCCTATCCTTACTGGATTAAGATACGCGAGGCTTAATAGCCTGCTGCGGACGGAGGTGTTCCGGCTTTGACCGGGGCATCTCCCGTCCTGCGGCACAACAAACCGAAATGACAGTTATGAAGAATTACCTGATTGCCCTGATTGCGGCCTGCCCGGTCGTTGCGGCCGCCGCGCAGACACGCCCGGCGACGGACTACATCGACCCGATGATAGGCACCCGCAGCATGGGGCACGTTTTCCCCGGGGCCTGCGTGCCGCACGGCATCGTGCAGTTGAGCCCCGACACGGAGATGGTGCCGCACAACATCGACGGCAAGTACCAGCCCGAGGCCTACCGCTACTGCGCCGGATACCAGTACGACGACCCGACGATCGTCGGCTTCTCGCACACACATTTGAGCGGCACGGGGCACTCCGACCTGGGCGACATCCTGCTGATGCCGACCGTGGGGGAGATACGCACCGAACGCGGCACGGCCGAACACCCCGAAACGGGCTACCGCTCGCGCTTCTCGCACGAGCGCGAACGCGCAGCGGCGGGTTATTACGAGGTGATGCTCGACGACTACGGCATCCGGGCCCAGTTGACCGCCACCGAGCGGGTGGGCTTGCACAAATACACCTATCCTGCGGGCGAAGACCAGCACCTGATTCTCGACCTCGACCACGGCATCTACAACTACGAGGGCAAGACCCGCTGGGCGCAGGTGCGTGTCGAGAACGACACGTTGGTGACGGGCTACCGCATCACCAGCGGATGGGCGCGCACCAACTACACCTATTTTGCCATGAGCTTCTCCAAGCCCGTGCGCGAATACGGCGCGCGCG
>OGRH01002357.1_pt1 | contig 10117 bp, 6 predicted proteins | sample 1553461 | NCBI WGS metagenome assembly OGRH01 (sample SAMEA2580092, study PRJEB22360) | human gut metagenome | biome: human gut; feature: human-associated habitat; material: faeces | place: Denmark | collected 2008/2010
GAATTAGGTGGCGATAAAACTAATCCAGGTACGGTTCAAATGACTATTGAAGAAAATGCGCTTAAAATCAATCAAGATGTCAAATTTAGAATTGGAGACGATAAGTATTTAAAACTCACAGATCTTGCAAAATACTTCGATGGTGAAGGTGATGATGATTTCTTAGGAAGGATTCAAAAACTTGAACGCAAGACACAATTCATTGAAGATCCCGGAGCATAAGATGATTAGTTTATTTTTGACAAATTATGACACAGACTATGGTCAGATTATGGTACAGACTTTCGTAAGACAAGCGTAAGACAAGCGTAAGACAAGCGTAAGACATTCGTAAGACAGATGAATAAGACTATGGTCGGACTATGATAAGACGTTCGTAATACCTCATAAATCATGCAAAAATAAACTACGCAACAAGTTTCTCAACAAGTTTCTCAACAAGTTTCTCAACAAGTTTCTTCAACGAGTATTGCCTCTTGTGCTTCGCCCTGTGTTTCATCTTGTGTTTCATCTTGTGCTTCATCCTGTGCTTCATCTTGTGCTTCATCTTCCTTTTCTTTCACTATATTATCATCTAAGTGAAATTCATCTGACTCTTCAACTGTTGATGATTTGTTTTTATCTATCTCATCTTGAACAGTTGTACGTCTACGATTCACTCTTCTTTTGATTTCTTCAGCTTGTTGTTTTGGTGAAGATGTCGATGTGTTATTATCCATTACATATCCTTCGTTTGTTGAATATTTATGTTGCTTTATAAGTTCATCTGTGATACTACTCAATTCATTAACTTGTGCATTTCTATTTTTACTTTCTTGATCAATTCTCTTGACTGATTTATCGACATCATCTAGTTTGTCCCTAAAGTTAATCATCATTTCTCTTCTATGTTCATTCTTAATTTCATTCTTTCGGATAATACAAAATATGAGAACACATATGACTAATGCCATGGCGATAAATCCAATGATAATCTTGAAGTTTAAATCACTGACCATTTTCGTAAGTGAATCATCTAAATATTCATCAATTCTATCAATCATCTCGTCAGATTTTGTTTGACTCATTTTAAATTATAAAAAGAAAATTTATTTGGAAAAAATATTCTATGCACGATATAGATACATGTGTTGCGAAAATTACTGGTCACTCTAATTATATGGAAGATCTAAAGATGGTTACAGGTAATATATTCTCTATTCAACCAGAGATTTATCATAGAGCAATTGACAAGGTTTGCAAATGTAATGACAATATAGTAACATGTCTCTACAAAATATACAATGAAAAAACTAGTGATAAATTCGATGAGATATTGTCGAAGATTACTAATGAATATGAAAACTATAAAATTAAAGATAAAGTATTCACCACTAATAAGAAAGGTAGAGAAGTCATTGGTGCAACACCAAAACAACTCATCAATTCTACTTGGTTTGATTTGATTAAGAACCTCGAGAGAGACATCAATACTTATTTTGATGAAGTATTTAAAGCAAAGGATGAAAAACAAACGTATGATAATTTTCAAGCAATCATGGATAAAAACAAAGAATGTAGATCATTGTATAAAATCTATGATATGAGTATTGAGAGTAGAGAAATGTTTAATAACCTTTCTTTCATCAGAGGTTTTGCAAATGAGATTGTCAACATATTATTAAAACCAATGTATGATGTTGACTATGTCATTGAAAAGAACTGGCACAAAGTTTCAAAGGCATTTAATGGTACTGATATGACTCAACATGATGTTCGATCTATGCTGACGAAATATATATACGCAAAGTATAAAGTATCAATGACAAACACTAAAACGCCATACATTGATTTAATTATCGATATAGTTGGTAGAGATGGTATTGCAGAAACTAAATCCGCTAGATTTCTCGAAATAATTGATGCTGTTAATCTCGATGTAATGGATAAGAAAACTAATGCATATGAATTTGCAACAGCTGTGAAAACTTTAGTTACTGAAGGAATGCAACATAAGATAATTGATCCAGAAATTTATAAACAACTTGAAAGAGTATGCGAAGGAACAGAAGGAACTGAAGAGACATGCGAAGGGACATGCGAAGGAACTGAAGAGACATGCGAAGGGACAAAAGAGACAGAAGAGACAGAGGCGATAGATGATGAAAAGGATGACAAATCTATGATGAACACACTAGATGAAATGATGACGAATAAATCAGGAGGAGAAGTAAAAGACGAAGATAAGACCACGGATGAGACTCTAGATGAAACAATGAAGAGTGAAACAATGAAGAGTGAAACATACGATATTTTGAGTAATTTGTAAATACGTACATGTGGTTTTATTTTTTTCTATAAAATCATTATATGAATCAAAAAATTAGCGTAAATGATATATTAACAAACATTTATGGAATTGGTACACAGCAACACATAGCGAAACAATTCTCAAATACAAATGTTAGATACCTTGATGAAGAATATAAAGAACCTTCACAAGTTGAACATCATGAAGAAGAACCTATAGCTCCAAAATCTTTGAAAGGAGGTGTTAAGATTAAACCTGTCGATACAATTATATATGCAAGTGCTGATTATATCTCTGATAAAGATTTACAAGAGTTTCTCGATGGTTGTTATCTACATTTTGTGGTCAACTTTCCAAATAGTAAGGCAATATTCGTAGTACCATCAGCATCAACAATCAAAGATCTCTCTAGTGAAGTTGCAACGAAACTTAAATCAGAGAAATTAGAACCTGGTTCGATGGAAGCTTCAAAGTATATCTCTAAGACACCATTAACGTTTAAGAGATACATTTTTGATGTCTTTGGTGATTACAATACAAAAGAGAACTATACTATCCCTGCAGAGTTTCCAAGCAAAGGTTCTAAAGATATCTATATACGTACAAACAGACTTATGCAAAAGTATTATTTCAAATTCTCATCAAAAGATAAAATCGAGATATCACAAAATGAAGATATGAAAAAGCCTACTCAACTTGAATTTCTTGCAAGATGTTCAAACAATGTAATTATCTTGAAGGGTGATCTTCCAGATTTTACAGGTGTTGTTAAAACTAATGTATCAAAACTTGGAAAGGCATCAAAGAATAATCGTAAGAATAAGTTTATCAAAAAGATTAAGAAAACTGGAGATATCAGCAAGGCCTCATATGAATTTGTTGCTGAAGTTGCGAAAGATAATTTCGATGAAGTCGTGAACAAATATTCTGGTAACATGATCTACACAGCTATTTCGTTAATTAATGATAAACCAACTTACAAAACAAATCTTTCGAAAAAAGAAATGAAAGATATTCACGAAAGACTTCTGGATAGTTACAAACCATTAGCTAGAAAAGTTAGAATCGAAGATATGAATCGTTACACTAAAAAACTTGGAAAAGAATTGTTTGGAAAAAACGAGCAATATGGAAAGATTGGTACCAAATTGCGTAATCTCTATAATTCAATCAAGTTAAATGACGATGATTTAAAAGCAGATATGACATATGGTGTTTATCAGAATGCTTTATCTTATGGTGATGATCAAGTTGAAGCTATTGAAACTGGTCTAGATCTTGCTGATGATATAGTTAACAATCGTTCACTCAATTATGGAAAAGCTAAGAATGCATTCAACATATTAGAATCTAGACCATTATTAGGAGTCACATTCAAATCACAGTGTCCGATGATTGGAGGGTACTTTGAAGACAATGTTAAAGAAATGAAAGACTCTTGCTCTGACCGTTCTGACTGCTCTGACCGTTCTGATTGCTCTGATTGCTCTGATTGCTCTGATTGCTCTGACCGTTCTGACCCTGACTGTTCTAAGACTAATTTCATAGATGAGCTTAAAAATAAATACAGTAAGAAAGATAAAGTGAAGAAAGATAAAGTGAAGAAAGATAAAGTGAAGAAGCATGGTAGTGATTGCATGTGTAGTAAATGTAGAAATTCAAAGAGTGATAGCGACAGTGAAAATGAGAGTGAAAATGAGAGTGAAAACGAAAGTGATGAACTTTTAGCATTCATCTAAGTACATTTATTTTTAGGTGTTGAAATGTTGTTGAAGGTATTTGTCGTAAGGTTTGTTGAAGGTTTGTCGTAATGTTTGTCGCAATGTATCTCGCAATGTATCTTGCAATATCTGTCGCAAGGTTTGTTGAAGATTTGTGTTGAAGATTTGTCGTAAGTCTGTTGAAAGTTTCTCGCAATGTTTGTTGAAGATTTGTCATAATATGTGTTGAAATATCTGTCGCAATGTATCTCGCAATGTATCTCGCAATGTATCTCGCAATGTATCTCGTAATGTATCTCGCAAGGTTTGTTGAAGATTTGTGTTGAAATGTTTGTTGAAATGTTTGTCGCAAGCCCTAAAAATAAACAACTTATAATTCATATTGTTCATCAGATAATCCTTCAATATCATAGAACTTATGACGCGTTTCAAATATTTCTTTGGCGAGACGTTGTGAGTTAATGAATTGAGCGATTGGATCATTCTTCAATAAATTGCGTTTATGAGTTTCTGGATCAGTTTGATAAATATATTTCTTGATATCCTTTGATGAAACACCATTCTTAATACATATCTTTTCAAATTCATCAGATGATGTGAACAGTCCATACCATTCTGTTTTACCATTGTTTTCATAACCATATATAATATTACCTAGAGGATGACCAGCGATACCGACAAGTGGTGCATAACGGTTTTGAACTACAAATTGTGGTTGGTTAACTGTAATACTTTCATCACTCATATACTTCTTAAAATCAAAACATGAATGTAATCTTTCTGCAAGATTAGCCATATCATTCGTTTTGACAGTTCCAACGTAATAAACTGTATAAGGAATCGCTGGAAATGAATTAAGACTCGTATTAGTTAAAAATCTTGATAATTCCATATTAGATCTAATTCTAGTGTCACTTGGAAATGCAGTTTCACCAGTTGATAGCCATGTGATATATGAAAACAAGAATGATGCATAGTGTTTACATGTTGCATTATATTTCGTGTTATGAATCATTTCAATTTGTTCATCGAATTTACGATTGATGTCTTCTTTATCTTCTTCATGCTTCAATTCTTCACCATGCTTCAACTCTTCCTCACGTATTTGATTTATCTTTTCAATTATTGGTTTAGTACGCTTTTCATGTTCTTCATCAGTTTCTCTCCATATATCACCACAAGATGGCAACTTCATTGTTCTCAAAACGCGTTTACATGTTTCTGCATCTTCTTTTGTAACACCAAATTTATCATAACTGGTGTTAATATATTGTTCTAACCATAGTAAACCTGATATGAATCCTGTAAAAAGACTTCTTTGATTACTATCTCCACCAAGTGTCAAATAAACATTAGCTTCATTGCAACCTTTAGTTTTCTTCTCTTTATTCAACATATTAGTAGCTGACTCAACTGCTGCTCTAACGGTTCCTACATTGATTGTCTTGTACATATATTTGAAATAATCAATGGGATCTTCGTTAGGGATTTCATTGAGTAGAATGTTTAATTTTTGTGCAAAAGTTAATTCTTCCATGAAAAGAGATTTTGTAAAAATAAAATTAACATGATTTTAAAACTTTGGACAAATCACGAATAAACAAAGATGTATGATGAATTGTTGGTGAAAATAAATGATGAAATGACGGATGAAGGACAGGTGAGGTGTCGAATTACTTTTCAAATGGTGTATAAACTAATTTGATGTCTGGATGTTCATATTGGTATTCACAAATTTTTGGTAAGAGTTCTATACATTTATTCAATTTAGAACTTTCTGATAACTTAACTTCTTTAATCTTAGTAATATCGTATGATGCACAATTGATACCTTTCTTAGTTTTTCTTCCATCTGCAACATGATCGATTATATCAACAATATTAACAACATTGTAAAAAGTCTTTGTCATTAAACCAAAAGATGATATACGATAAATTCTCTTAATGTTTTTCATATCAGGTGTAATAAACTCATAATGAATCGGTTTAACTGTACCGTCCTTCAAAATTATATTCTCTTTGTAGTAGAAGCCTGTTAATTTATTTCTGGAACGATTCTTGGTTGAATGATTGTAGATATAATTTGTTTCATCATCATCATAGTATTCATCGCCGATTTCATAGATCTCATCCCAAAATTCAACTATCTTTCCAAGTGATCTATAGTTATTTTTATGGACATTAATAATAGTTTGCAACAATATACTTTTCGCAGGTAGTAACATCTTTGTATTAAGTCTATTGATTAACGATTGTACATTCTTTTCATATTCAATTTGGATATTCTGAAGATTATAAAATGGAATTATATTCATATTATCTACTTTGTTGTTTAAATTATTGTACTTGAAAACTATGTTATTATTAATTTTGTAAATATTGTTTCTATACATTTCAGTGATCAATGATTGAATAACACTTTTAGGAATCAATGAGAAATCAATATAGCTTGCATAGTTCATCGATTGAATAGTCTTGATTAATGTTCCCATGTTCCATACTTCAGTTAAAACATTCTTATTATTCAACATGTTAATAATATGTTTGATCTCTCGTTTCAAATCATTGATATAAATCTCGTAATCAACTTTAAGAACTTCACTACCGTTTAAAATACGTGTTAAAACCGATTTATCTTTCATTATGTTATTAAACTTTGTAATTTGAATATCGTGAATCACTTTATTGTTGTAGTAGTTATAATATCTATTTTTCTTAATGTTTTCTTTACCAGATTTAACAATGAATGTATATATTTTACAGTATCTCTTTTCAGGTGGTAACAATGAATGTGAACGTAGACGAACAATACGTGCATAAATCTGTTTCCACTTACTGATACTTGTAACTGGTGAAGCAACAATCAAATTATTTGTGTTTAATAATGATATACCATAATAAGCAATATCTGATAAAAACACTATGGTCATTTGATCACCATATAAATTATTGGGATTATTATAGATGCCCTCTAAGAGTTCATCACGCGTTGTTTGAGATAGATCACCATATAGAATTCCATAAGTGATTGGAATGAAGTTGTTACAGATCCTTAACTTTAGTTTATCATCAATATTCAAACTATGTTCATAAAACTTGTGACCACATTTTTTGCACAATGAATTCTTATTATGTTTTTCACCATATGGTACGAATCCATTATATTTCAAAATTTCAGCATATTGTAATAAACCGAAAGTATTAACCTTTTGATGATAAACTGCTGTCTTCTCATTGCGTAATGCATTGTTGAAACATATTTTAAATATTTCATCACCAACAATAGAATATTTTTTGATGGTACTTATATCCAAAAACTTACCTGTATAAACTGAATGATCTTTGTATATACCCATCGCATTCCATTCACTTTTCAATGGTAAGAATGCATCGAAGATATTTATATTGTTATTCGAAAGTGATTCATCAATTTGATCTTCTGATATGTTTTCATCTTTCGTAAAATTCTTGAGTTGATTACCTTGCATTTTTAACGAGTATAATGACATGTCCTTATTAATCAAATCAACACCAACATGAATTACAGCAGGTAGTACATTCGTTGGAGGTGAATATAGTAATTGAACAGTGTTTTCATCGACATTGTTTGATACAAAGATAAATATTCTATTGAATGTTCCAACGTTATTATACATATGATTATCACTTAATTTCAATTTAATGAGTGTATATTTATTGATATCTTCATTGATCTTGTACATGATTATATTCGATAGTCTATCTGCAATTTTATCATAGTATATTTCATTCATATATCTCACAGCGTTTCCATTGACATCTTCAATTTTTGTAGCAAAATCATTTCTATGAAGATATTCATTTGTACATATATTGATGATATCTATAAGTTCAAGTGTATTGAGATTAACAATAGTACCAGACAAATAAACGATCTTCATATTAAATGTCTTAACTAGTTTCGATAATACTAGAAATGTAAAACCATAAGAATTTAATCCAGTTGAAGAATTATATAATCTCTGCATTTCATCAACTATGATAATTGAATCACGAATTTTACCTTCGACATCAAGTGGAATTTCAATTTCGTTTCTATCATACATTTGTAACAATGCATTAATATCTTGATTAATATCTTTACCAAATATGAAGTTGAAAAACGATTGATAACCATAAAAATTAATTCTTTGATGCAACAATGAAGCAATATCATCATCATTATTCAAAAGATTTTTATTTAGATCATTCTCCATTTGACTACTCGTTTGCCATGAACCAATCACAAATATGTTGTTATAATTTATTCTCGAAAAGTTTGGTATAAATATTTTGATGATACTTGTCACAGATGCTCTCGTCAAATAATTATTCACAATATGTAATGAGCTAATTGTTTTTCCAAGACCCATTGAAAAGTATAGAATAATTATATCGCGTTCACCAGACAATAGATAATATTTTGGGATAACCTGATAACTCAACAGTTTTTTATAACCAGATGACGAACTGTCGTTCAACAATGATTTACTCATGATATCATTATTCATTTTTACCACGAAAAAGTTTCACCATCAACATCACCATATATCTTACAACATTCTTTCACGCATCTTCATCAAGTCTTTATCATATATCTTTATCATAAGTTTGTCGACGAATCTTTATCATATATCTCATCATATATCTTCGCAACATCTTACCATATATCTGTCGAAATATCTTTCGCCGCTCTTCACCAAATATCTTTCGCAAATTGTGTTGAATTTTTTAGGTATTAATGGGCATAAATAATATACATACATATATGACAAATTATATAAAGAATAATAACGATCAACCAATCATTGAAGATAACAATAGAATATATGGTTATAGATCATTGATAATAGATTTGTCGAATAGAATCTTGACATTGTTTAGATGTAGAAGTTGGAAAATAAATGAGTATAAGGACATGATAAAATACATTAAATCAAATCTAAAGTTGTTCATAGATAATATTTCAAATGATTATGACGAAATTATATTATTCTCAGATATTAGACGATTTAATGCATCAATACATGAAATATTGTTTTCTGATCATATGTTAAAGTATTTTGATAAGACTAGTTATAAAACAAAGAAATTCAAATTGAGATCGACAATATTCTTACCAAACGATATTCCACCATCAATTCAAAATATAGTTGAATATGGTAAGTGTGAGTTTGAAATCAAGAATATCTATATGAATCTTATCTCCGAATATTCTAACATTAATTATCTAACGAATGATAAAGAGTTATTATACTTTGCATATTCTTATGGGATATTACGTTCGTTATTATATCATGGTAAACACAGTACATTAAATAAAGATAATTGGCAACTGATGATCAATAGTAAGAATCATAATTTAATTCCACCAATTGCTATCTACGTATTATATCACAATATTCTCGAGTTTACAAAAACATATAAAAACATTAAGATAATTCTATCGAATTTTGAAGCTGATTTCTCAATATTTCATTATCTAGAAGTTTATCCGAATACTCGTAGAATTATCAATAGTAATGACAGTGACTTTCTACTCGCGAATGATAGCAATGTATTATTATTCATTAATCGTCACTTGATTAATACGAAGAAATTTTGGTACAGTATTTTTGGTGAATACTTGGATACAAAAATAATCAAAATAATTGCAGTATTATTAGGCACATCTCATAATCCATATTCTGATGATTCTCCTATACATATTAAATCGGTAGATAGTTTACTTAAGATCTTTGACGTTGATAAATATTCTAAGATTACATTCAACATGTTAATCAACTATATAAATGACAAATGTAATGAAAATCCAGATAGTATATATTGTTTTGAAACCTTGATTGCATTAAATGTTTATATCCATAATTATGAAAACAGTATTAATGAGTATGATTCCAAAAACTTCACAACATATTCCGATGATGAAATACAAAAGATATTAAAAGATCTTAACACATCAGTGTACGACATATTGACATAAATTATTTTTGACAAACTATTTCACAAATAATGTACAATATCTTTCAACAGTCTTCGAAACAGTCTTCGAAACAGTCTTCGAAATAGTCTTCGAAATAGTCTTCGA
>OGRH01002364.1_pt1 | contig 10093 bp, 6 predicted proteins | sample 1553461 | NCBI WGS metagenome assembly OGRH01 (sample SAMEA2580092, study PRJEB22360) | human gut metagenome | biome: human gut; feature: human-associated habitat; material: faeces | place: Denmark | collected 2008/2010
CGGTAATGGTAATCTTGAAGCTATGAGTTTCCTTAAGCATTTTAATAGTATGATGAGAAAGAGATTTCCACAAGCGGTTACAATTGCAGAAGAGTCTACAGCGTGGCCAATGGTAAGTGGTGACCCTGATAACGGAGAATGTCTTGGATTTACATTCAAGTGGAATATGGGCTGGATGCACGATTTTCTTGAATATATGAAGCTTGACCCTTATTTTAGAAAGTTTAATCATGGTAAGATGACATTTTCTCTTATGTATGCTTACAGCGAGAATTTTATACTTGTATTATCGCACGATGAAGTTGTTCACCTGAAATGTTCTATGTTAGGCAAGATGCCTGGTGACAGAGAGGACAAGTTCGCTAATCTTAAGCTTGCATATGCTTATATGTGTGGACATCCGGGCAAGAAGCTTTTATTTATGGGACAGGAATTCGGACAGTGGAACGAGTGGAGTGAGAAGCGTTCTCTTGACTGGTATCTTCTTGAGGATGAGAGCCACAAGGAATTAAAGGATTTTACAAGTGCGTGCCTTAAGCTTAATAAAAATTACAGATGTTTATATGAAACTGATTATAATTCAGAAGGCTTTAGATGGATTAATGCCAATGACAAGGACAACAGTGTATTCTCATTTATAAGAATAAGTCCAGATAAGAAGAAGCATTTGTTATTCGTTCTTAATTTCACACCTGTTGAAAGACCAAGTCATAGAATTGGAGTGCCAATTAAGGGCAAATATAAGCTTGTATTAGGTGATGATATGAAGAACCAGCAGAAGATAATTGCAAGTAAGAAGGGTGAGTGTGATGGCTATGGTGAGTCACTTCTTGTGGATTTACATAGGTATGGAATAGCTGTGTATGAGTTTAACGGTGATGTTTCTAAGGTTCATGCTACGAAGATATAGGAGAATAATATAGAGAAAGGGAGCTGGTTTGGATTTTTATTAATTCTGAATCAGCTTCCTTTTTATTTGCTATAATATATGTCTCAATTATCCCACCATATCTGCCGAAATATTTATTATATGACAATGAGTGATTGTTTCAGATAGTAAATAAGAAAGGCAGCAGAATATGACATATACAGTTTCAGGCGCGAATTTTAATAAAGATGTTGCGGCACAGGGAACATCTATTAATTATAAAGAAAATAAGGCGGTTAAAAGTGAAGGTGTGGCAGGCTCATTGGCAGGAGTGGTAATCTCTGGCAGTGTGACAGCTGCAAATGACAATACATATGAGGGACTTCTTAAGGAGGCAGATGATGTAAAGAGCCAGATTATGGCGAGTGCTTCCAGTGCAAAGATAAGCCTTAAGGCATTGATGATGAAGTTATCAGGTGCTGATGCGGTAAAGCTAGATGAGGACGGCTTTAATCTTACAGATGCTACACCAGATGATATGGTTAATATTATTGAGAAAATTAAGATTGAACTTGCGATGCACTCTGATGATTATGTTAATTATGGCACAGCAGTTTCCAAGGATAAGATTGAGAGTGTGACTGGAAGTGCAGCAACAGCGGCAAGTGTCGAGAGCCGTATGCAGGGAGCAGATATAGCTGTCAATGATGAAAGTGTTGCTGAGGTTAAAGGCACACTTGAAAAGAGTAAAGAGTTAAAGCCATTATCAGAGAACACAAAGAATTACATGGTTGCTAATCGCATAGAGCCTTCAATTGCTGGAATATATCAGGCACAGGCGGCAACCTCATCAAGTATCAGTGCGGATGGCGTTACAATAGGAAAGTGCGCAGATGCAATATCTGACGCTGATTTTGAAGCTTTAAGGCCGGGAATTGAGAAGATAATTGCTTCGTCAGGTCTTGAGGTTAATGATAATACACTTGCGGATGCAAGAGCATTTATTAATGCACAGATTCCTGTTACTAAAGAAAATCTTGAATATAAAGCACAGCTTGATTCGATAGACATTGATATGATACAGGCTGATTCAGAGGAACTGCTTAATAAAATATTTGATAATATGAAGCTTGGAGGCAAGGCAGAGAATACGCTCGTTACAGGTTCGCCAGTTGATGATATAAGGACAGCTCTTGATACTATTAACAGGGCAGAGTATTCAGATGTTGCAAATGTGGTATCAAAAGGGGAAACATTTACAATAGCAAGCCTTAAGCTGGAGATGGATGCAAGAAGCTTCAGAATTGAATACAGTGCAGCAACAGTAAGCACAGGAAATAGTGAAGTTAGGAATCAGGCATCTGATGTACAGCAGGCAGCAGATAAGGCGTATGACACGCTTGTAACAGCAAGGGTTCTTATGAGTGCGAATGCGTCCATATATCTCGTTAAGAATAACATTTCTATTCTTACAACTCCGATAGATGAGCTTAATTCAATGCTTATGGAATATGAACAGGCGGATGAAATGTATGAAGAAGCGCAGATTGCATATACAGATGTTCTTGAAGCAAGAAAGACATTGAATGAGATAGTAAGAAATCCTGCGCGTGTATTTGCCAGTATGTTTGACAAGATGAATGAAACTTATGAGGCAGTCGGAACTCAGATAAGAGGCGATTTAGGTGATTCATTAAAGAAGGCAGTACAGGGAAGTGCGGATGATATTATTAGGGAGCTTGGACTTGAGGGAACTGATGAGGACAAGGAAGCAATAAAGGTACTGGCTGCTAATAACATGGATATGACAAAGGAAAATGTAGAGATAGTCAAATCTGTTAATGCAATGATTAATAATCTTATTAAGAATATGAAACCGGAGACAGTTCTTAATATGATAAAAGACGGAGTAAATCCAATGAATGCTTCAATTGAGGAAGTCAACGAATATCTTACAGAGGCTAATAATAAAGCATCTAAGGATAATGAGGAGAAGTTTTCAAAGTTTCTTTATAAGCTTGACCGTACCAATGGTATTACTAAAGAGCAGAGAAAGCAGTTTATAGGAATATACCAGATGATGAATATATTCACCAGAGATGCCGGAGTGGCAGCAGGTGCGCTGATTAAGCAGGGAGCTGAGGTCACTATGAATAATCTTATGACAGCATATAATTCAAGAAAGCATTATGACATGGACGCTGTTATTGATGAGAATACAGGAATGGCAGAGGTAAGCGGAATTGCTAACTATTACAGTGCATTATTTATGGCAAATGGTGGATTAGTTACCCCGAATACATTAAAGAATGTGGATAACTCATCCGGAATCGGAGAACAGTCCGTTGAAATGTTTATTGAACAGTTAGAGGATAACTATGATGCGGCAGCCGAGGAACAATATTATGAGGAATATCTTAAGGAACAGCAGGCAGCAGTGCAGGCAGGAGCTGATATATTGAGGCAGATAAGAAATGCAGATACAGAAATAAACAGTGGTAACATACAGGCTGTTAAAGCATTTTTAGAATCAGGACAGTTCCCGGATATCAGAGGTGTTAAGACAACACGTGATTATGCAAGGGATTCGATTGAAAAAATCGGACATAAAGAAAAACTGTCACTTATGTATGAAGAAATGAAAGATGAGACAGAGGAAGAACTTCAGGAGGTTCTTTCCAAAGCAGGAGACCTTGATACACAGATAGATGTCAATTACGAGGGATTTCTGGATTTAAGACTTAAGGACAGAACAATCGGATATATTAAGAATCTGGCATTAAGGCATGATTACAGAATACCGTATATAACAGACTCAGGAAGTACAGGTATGCTGAAACTTACATTGGTTCAGGATGACGACAATAAAGGTCGTATATCTGTAAACATGCTAAGCAGCGTATTAGGAAAAGTTTCTGTTGAGGCTAAGGCTGACAGAGAAAGTCTTGGTATGTACATTGTCAGTGACACAGCAGTTTCAGATGAAGGAAGCCAGCTTCTTGAGGATATGGAAGAAAATTTAAAAGAAGGATTTGGATTTACAAATGTGACCGTCAACATTACAAAATCGTCAGACGTGCCATATGTGACTTATGAAGCAGCGGCTGACAGTGTGGCAACAGATAAGTTGTATGAAATTGCAGCACAGATTGTAAAACTGCTTGCAGGCTAAAGATTTGCACAGAAAGTCCGATATATAGAGCATGAACAGGTAAATTGGACAGACAGAAAGGTTAAGATATGAGAATAGGAACTAATGTGGCAGCGATTGTTGCCAACAATGCATTACAGAAATCACAGAATAATCTGTCAACATCAATTGAAAGATTATCATCAGGATACAAGATAAATGGCTCTAAGGACGATGCTGCAGGATGTGCTATTTCTGAAAAGATGAGAGCACAGATAAGAGGTCTTAGTCAGGCCCAGAATAATACAGCTGATGGAGTTTCTGTTTTAAATACAGCAGAAGGTGCAATTACAGAAATCCAGAGTATGCTCACAAGATTAAAGGAACTTAGCGTTCAGGCTGCTAATGATGTTAATTCAGATGATGAAAGAGAAGCTATACAGAAAGAGATAGAACAGATTAATAACGAGATTGACAGAATATCTGATCAGACAGAATTCAATACACAGTCTCTTATTAACGGTAATCTTTCAAGAAGAGTATATTCAGACCTTCAGGGAGTTAATCAGCTTTCTGTATCTGACAGCTATACAGCAGGTGTATATGGAATAACTGTTACTGAGGACGCAAGACAGGCTATAGCGGTAGGAGCAGGAAGTATTACTATGTCATCAACAGCTTCTATAACAAAAGAACAGGAAGGAACAATAAGCATAAACGGTTACAAGATAAGCATTTCCGAAGGTGATACACTTGATAAGGTGATGGGAAAGATTATTGACGGAGTTAACATCACAGGTGGTTCTGCATTTACAGTTAAAGACCTTAATAATGATACAGCAGCTAATGGTACTGATTATGCAGGTTATGTGCCAACAGCCGATTATGCTGGTTCAACACTTGTTATTATGACTAACCAGTATGGAAGCGACCAGAAGATGAATATAACATGCGATAATGCAGAGCTTGCAGATATTTTGGGAATACCACAGGCAGCAACACAAGATGGTATATATGTAGAAGGAAGCGATGTTAAGGCAGAGATTGCTACAGGAGATGATGGAAAGCGAATTGGTTTTGCTGATTCGGCAATTCTTTCAACAAAGGGAACTGTAATTACAGTAACAGATGTTAATAACAAAGAGTTTTCAATGGATGTTCCAGGTAATGCGGCAGGTACTGTATTTGACGATAGTAACAATGATGGACAGTCAGCTGCAGGTGCAGGTACAGCGAGAACTATAAGTCAGGAAGTCACAGACGTTGGAACTATGAGCATACATGTAGGTGCTAATCAGGATCAGGTTATTGTTATTGATATTCCGGCAATAACAACGTATTCACTTGGCACGGAGCATATGAATGTCATGACTCAGTATACAGCATCAAGGGCGATATCTACTGTAGATGAAGCTATTAATAAGACTAATAAAATACGTTCAAGAATCGGTGCATACGAGAACAGATTTGATCATACAACTAATAACCTTGAGGTTTCAAGTGAGAACCTTACCAAGTCATTATCAACAATGATAGATACTGATATGTCAGAAGAGATGACTACTTATACTTCTGAAACAGTTCTTACACAGGCAGCTACGTCAATACTTGCACAGGCTAATGAAAGACCTTCACAGGTATTACAGTTATTACAGTAGTTTAAGATTCAATGGTTATATAGGAAAGGGATGCTATGACTAAAGAAACAATTAAGACATTTCAGTATAGAATTACACAGGCAACAGCATCACAGCTTGTTGTGATTCTGTATGATATGGCTATAGAATATCTTAATGATGCATGTGAGAGTGATAGTGCTAAGCAGGCACATAATAATATATATATGGCACAGAAGGTTATAGACCAGCTTATATGCGGACTTGATATGCAGTATGAGATATCAGCTAATCTTTTCGTAATATATAATCATATGAAGAGGTCACTTATTTCAGCATCTGTAAGTCTTGATAATAATGAGATTAACAGAATTACAGGGCTTTTAAAGAAACTCAGGGCATCCTTTTATGAGGTTAGTAAACAGGATGATTCTGAGCCGCTTATGAAGAATACACAGGCTGTATATTCAGGCCTTACATATTCAAAAGGTGGAATTAGTAATGAAACACAGACTGATAATATAGAAAACAGAGGATTCAGGGTTTAGCTCCGAATCCTCTGTTTATTATAATCTGCGTCTTCTTCTGTTATAGTGTCTTCTCTGTCTTTTTCTTCTTGCCCGTTCTTCAATAATGTAGATGATAAAAAGAATAACGGCACCAATTCCAACAAGTATCCATATATTAATTCTGATACATGTTTTTGGTTTATAAGATGATGAAACATCATTATTAATGTATGGCAGCAGGCTTCCGGTATCTGTTCCGGCAGCAGATATATTAAGTGTAGTTGTGCCGACAGTATTATCATTGTATAAGAACTTAAGATGTGTTGTCATAACACCATTCTCATTGGTCATGTCATAATTATCATCAACCGTCATTGATACATTTGACAATGAACTTTTATTAGGTATTGTGATAAATGAAGCGTTTAGTCCAAAGTTTAGTGAAAGAGTTGAGAAAACAGCTGAGTTGTAATAGTTGTCATTAGAGAACATTGCTCCGAGCTGGCTTCCGGTTGTTGTTGATTTCTGGAAATTGGCAAATCCCCAGTCAAAAAGGGTTCTTGTATCAACATATCTTATCTCATCTGTGGCTTCCTTAAATACAACGCATATAAGACGCATACCGTCTTTTTCTGCAAATGTAACAAGTGTATTCTGTGATTCATCAGTATATCCTGTTTTGCCACCCTTGCAGTATTCATAATAGTAGGCACGGCCCTTTAACATCTTGTGTCGGTGTCTTATTGTACGCTGTGCAGACATGTTAGTTGCAGGAATTACATATGCATCGGCAGTTGAATCAATGCTGACAAAAGAAGCATTGTTATAGCACCCTCTTGCAATCATTGCCATATCATATGCCGTTGTGTAGTGGTTGGTATTATATAATCCGCTTGCATTGGCAAAATGTGTATTCAAAGCACCAAGTTCTTTTGCCTTGGCATTCATCATATCGACAAATGCATCTATTGAGCCAGCCACATGTTCACCGAGGGCATAAGCCATCTCGTTGGCAGAATACAGCAGAAGTCCGTGAAGAAGCTGGTTGACAGTAAATTGCTCGCCTGCTTTTGAACTTAAGTTGGCATCCTCATATACATTAATTGAGTTAGCAGCTGACTGTGAAAATGTTACAACATCGTCCATATTACAGTTCTCAATAGTAAGGAGTCCTGTTAAAATCTTAGTTGTGCTGGCTGGATAACATTTTTCATGAGAGTTCCTCTCGAAAAGAATGGAACCTGTATCAGCATCAATAAGAATGCAGCTGTTTGAGTTAACATCAGGTGCATCCGGCCATACAGCCTTTGTGCTGGTTGTGTCTGTCTCACTGTAGACTTTGTTGTATGCTGCAGCCTGGGTATCTGTTGCAAAAGCTGAGAACACCAAAACAGAGGCAGATGCCGCGCTGGCTATCTTTATAAGTAATCCTTTTAAAAATTGCTTTTTCATTATAGAGATAATTCCTCCGATTAATAAAATATACAAATACATTGTAGCCCAGGATTGTACATAAGTAAACCCCGCTTGGCAAAAAGTGATATTTATGGTAAATAATATATAGGAAACTCAGATTTCGGCTATGTCTGTGTGCGGCATGTGCTTTCAGGATGACTTCGCTTAGCATGAGTAAATGCCGCCATCTGCAAAGTCTATTACAGTGCGTGAAATCAAACGCACTTCGTTTGGACGTGCTTTCACGCACTGAACTTATGCAGATGGTGGCATTAACTCCTGCACAGCTTGTCATATTCAAGCGTATACCGCACACGGACATAGCCGAAATCTGAGCTAATATATAAGATAGGAGTAATGTATGAGACTTAGAAATGTACCCGGAGCAAGGGAAGTAATGATAGAGAATGAATATGTGTTTACAGAGCCAGAGGGGATGAAAGGCACATGGTCACAGGTTTTCGGTAATGATAATCCAATCCGTATTGAGATTGGTATGGGTAAAGGCACATTTATAACAACATTGGCAGCAAATAATCCTGATATTAATTATGTGGGTATAGAGAAGTATTCAAGCGTACTTTTAAGAGCTGTAGAGAAACAGGATGAGCTTCAGCTTCCTAATTTAAGATTCATCAGAATGGATGCAGAGGCAATATGTGAGGTGTTTGGAGAGGGAGAGGTAGACAGAATATACCTTAATTTTTCAGATCCATGGCCAAAAGACAGACATGCGAAGAGAAGACTTACCTCAAGACAGTTCATGGCAAGATATGACATTATATTAAAGCCGGACGGACAGGTGGAATTCAAAACAGATAATAAAGATTTATTCGATTTTTCATTAGAAGAGATTAAAGAGGCAGACTGGGAGCTTCCTGTTGTCACATTTGACTTACATAATGACTCTGTACTTAACGAGGGTAATGTAATGACAGAGTATGAGACAAGATTTTCACAGATGGGCAATCCTATCTGTAAACTTATCGCAGTAAGAAATCATTAATAATAAATGCATATACTATATAAAGGCTTTGGGAGAGACAATGTGAAGAATAAAGCATTTGCAAGGAAAGTATCAGAAGTGATGTATGTGCATAAAGGTGCGAATTACAGAGTGGTAAGATTTAAGAATTCCCTCGACGATGTCGTGAGAATCCTTAATACCAAGAAATAATCTAAAGGTCATCGGGCGAGTCATAAGGCGGCACGGTGACTTTTCTTTTGTCCAGGAAATGTTGCACTGTGATGTTTAACAGGTAGCTTAATACGGCAAATACGGGAACTCCAAGGAACATTCCAATTACGCCAAACAGCGCCCCACCTACGGTTATTGAGAACACAACCCATACAGGCTTAAGACCTGTAGTACTGCCGATGATACGAGGTCCAATAAGCAGACCGTCAACCTGCTGGATGCAGACAATCATGATTACAAATATGATAAGTTTGATAGGGCTAGCGATAACAATAATCACACCGCCAATCACGCCACCGATGTATGGTCCGAAATACGGAATCATGTTCGTTATGCCGACAATCACGCTTATAAGCACTGCATATGGCAGCTTGAGAATCAGCATGATAATAAAGCAGATAATCATGACAATAATTGAGTCAAATGATTTGCCGATAATATAATTAATAAAAATGCTTGCACAATTCTTACAGATGATGCGTGTATTGTCTGCTGTTTTCCTAGGAAGCACGGCATATAAAAATCTCTTAAAATGATAAAAGATATTCTTATTATCAGAAATCATGTAGATGGACACGATAATTGCAATAACAAGGTTTAACACACCCGAAAGAATGGCCATGGATGTATTAAGAATGTAAGGAACCATATTGGTAAGTGCACCAGTCATGTAGTCAACAAGTTTAGGAAGAGCATCTTCAATCTTCTGATTAATGAAATTGTAATCAATAGAAGAATTGGCGTGCTTATCTTCAAACTCAGTGAACCAGTTGCGGATATTCTCGTACCATACAGGAGCCTGATTGGCAATCTCTGTAATACTTTTGTATATCTGAGGCACAACAAAGCCTATTAATACTGCAAATGCGCCAACTGCTATCAGGTAAGCAACAAGAATTGAAAGCATTTTGGCGGCTTTCTTGGACTTGATATGGCATACCCCCATGAAGAACCTGTTATAAAGGGTCTTGATAAACGGATAAAGAACAAGCGCAATCATGCCACCAATAAGAAATGGTGACAGTATATGGAATATATTGCCCAATGACTTGACGGTTGCAGGCCAGTTACCAATGAACTTATATATAAGAATTGCACCTAGCACAAAAAGCAGACCATATATAACAATTGTAAAGTATTTGCTGTTAGGCTGGAATACATTCTTGCCAACAGCTTTGTCAGGTTTTGGCGGCTGTTCCTGTTCAGAATCAAGATTAATAGCCTCAATTGGAATATTGTCAACGTGTTTTGGCTGTTGTTCGAATTTTTTTAACTTCATATCAACGCTCTTTTCTTAATAAATGTATATTAAATATA
>OGRH01002379.1_pt1 | contig 10015 bp, 7 predicted proteins | sample 1553461 | NCBI WGS metagenome assembly OGRH01 (sample SAMEA2580092, study PRJEB22360) | human gut metagenome | biome: human gut; feature: human-associated habitat; material: faeces | place: Denmark | collected 2008/2010
GGCGGCTTTCCCGCCGTTTCGTATCTTGACCGGGTCCGCGTGCCAGCTTCGTCGCGAGCCCGGCGTTTCACGCCGGAAAATTCTTGTACGCCGCGCTTCGGTCGGCCGTGACGGAAGCGGGTATATTTTCAGGCTATGTCGCATCTCGATCCGCTGATATCCGATCTGGCGCTGATCCTCGCCGTGGCGGGAATCACGACGCTCCTTTTCAAAAGACTCAAGCAGCCCGTCGTGCTGGGCTATGTCGTAGCCGGCTTTCTGTGCAGCGGCAATTTCCTGCTCAAGGGAGTTTCCGATATGGCGAACGTCGACCTGTGGGCTCAGATCGGCATCATCTTCCTGCTTTTCTCGCTGGGACTGGAGTTCAGTTTCAAGAAGCTCGTCAACGTGGGCGGCCCGGCGTTGCTGACCGCGCTGGTCATCATCACGGGGATGATGTGCACCGGGTTCATGGCCGGCAAGCTGCTCGGCTGGACGTCGACCGACAGCGTTTTTCTGGGCGGCATGCTGTCGATGTCGTCGACGACGATCATCATCAAGGCGTTCGACGATTTGGGGCTGCGCAATCAGCGGTTTACGTCGCTCGTGTTCGGTGTGCTGGTGGTCGAAGACCTGTTCGCGGTCGTGCTGATGGTGCTTTTTTCGACGCTTTTCGCCCAAAGGGCGGTGGCCGATCTGTCCGTGTCGTGGCAGCTTTTCCGTTTCGTTTTCTTTCTGGTGCTGTGGTTCGTCGTGGGCATCTATCTGATTCCGACTTTCCTCAAGCGTATCCGGCGCTTCCTTAATGCCGAGACGTTGCTCGTCGTGTCGCTGGCTCTCTGTCTGGGCATGGTCGTCGTGGCGACCTATGCCGGGTTCTCGCCCGCCTTGGGCGCTTTCATTATGGGATCCATTCTGGCCGGTACGACCGAGGCCGAGAGCATCGAGAAGATCACCGCTCCGGTCAAGGACCTGTTCGGAGCGATCTTCTTCGTATCGGTCGGCATGCTCGTCGAGCCTGCCGTGCTCGTGCAATACCTCGGTCCTATTCTGTTCCTGACGTTCGTAGTGGTGGTCGGGCAGATTTTCTATGCGACGCTCGGCTTCCTGGCTGCCGGGCAAAATCTGAAGGTTGCGATCCAGTCGTCGTTCTCGCTCGCGCAGATCGGCGAGTTCGCCTTCATCATCGCCTCGCTCGGACTGACGATGGGTGTCACCAGTTCGTTCCTTTATCCGGTGGCCGTGGCCGTCTCGGTCGTCACGACCTTCACCACTCCGTTCATCATCCGGCTTAGCGAGCCGGCTTACCGCTGGCTCGACCGGATCATGCCCGCGCATGTGAAGAGCCTGCTCAAGCGTTACGACGCCGGTACTCAGACCGTCAACACCGAGCGCGAGTGGATGAGGTTCTTGAAGAGGTCGCTGCTCAATATTGCGCTCTACTCGATTCTGCTGGGGGGCGTCGTCTGGATCTCTTCGAGCTACTACGCTCCTTGGATCGAGAGCAAGTTCGAGGGTTTCTGGGGCAAACTGATCGCGACGACGACGACCGTCCTCGTCATGGCTCCGCTGCTGTGGGCGCTCGCGCTGAGGCACCTCAGCAAACGGCTTTTCGTGCCGTTGTGGAACGATCCGCGATTCAATCACGGGCTGATCGTGACGCTCGTCGTGCTGCGAATTCTCGTCGCGCTGATGTTTCTGATGACGGTCGTGGCTCATTTGAGCACTTCCCGGTTCGGCTCGCTGATTACGTTCGCTCTGGTGATGCTGTCGCTGATTCTGTTCTGGAAGCGGATCAAACGGCAGTTCCTGCGTTTCGAGAAGCGGTTCTTCGCCAATCTGAACGAGAAGGAACTCAGCACGGTCGTCCGTACGGCCGATTCGCAGGCGAAGCATCTGCATCTGGCCCGGCTGACCGTGTCGGGCGACAGTCCGCTGGTAGGCCGCAGCTTCGGACAGCTGAACCTGCGTTTGCGCTACGGCGTGACGGTCGTTTCGGTCCTGCGGGGCAGTCACCGTGTCAATGCTCCGCATGCCGAGACCGTTTTCATGCCGGCCGACCGGATTTCCGTCGTCGGTACGGACGAGCAGTTGCAGCAGTTCGCCCGTGCGGTCGAGGTGCCTCTGTCGCCGGTCGACCGCGAAGATGTGACAATGTACCAGTTTTCGGTAGGCGAGCGCTCGGTGCTGATCGGCATGACCGTTGCCCAGTTCGGCATGATGACGCGCGGAAGCTGTCTGATCATCGGTATCGACCGCAGCGACGGAACTTACGTCCGACCGCTCAGTCTGGTTCGTTTCCGCCCTTACGACATGGTATGGGTGGCCGGCGACAAGGAGTCGATCGACCGGGTGATCGCCGGAGCCGGGGAGCATGGGCCCAAGACGGTGCGCAAGGAAGCTCCGGAACACTCTCCGCGGGAGCGGTCGTAGGTCGGCCGTGCCGGGTCGCATTGTCGATAAGTTGTCGATTAAAAGGCGTCTCGTTTTGTATTTCTGCGTATGAAAACCCTACTTTTGTACATTGGATAAAAAGTGCAAGGCATGTTATTGAACGATCTTTTGAAAGCGGCGGACGTACTGGAGTCTGCGGGCGATTGTTCGGCGAACGTCTCGTCGCTCGAGTTCGACTCGAGGCGGGTGACTCCCGGCGCGCTGTTTTTCGCTACGCGAGGCACGCAGACGGACGGGCATGCTTTCATCGAGGCGGCGGTCGGGGCGGGGGCCGTCGCGGTCGTCTGCGAGACGATGCCCGCGCGGTTGGCCGAGGGAGTAGCCTATCTGCGCGTCGCCGACTCGTCGGTCGCGCTGGGACGCATGGCGTCCGCTTTCTATGGCGACCCGAGCCGGTCGCTCAGGCTGGTCGGCGTGACGGGGACCAACGGCAAGACGACGACCGCGACGCTGCTGTACCGCCTGTTCCGGAGCCTCGGCTATAAGGTCGGCCTGATCTCGACGGTGACGTACTGCATCGACTCCGATCGGCGCGAGTCGACGCACACGACTCCCGACAGCGTCCGGCTCAACCGGATGATGGCCGAGATGGTCGATCGGGGGTGCGAGTACTGCTTTATGGAGGTCAGTTCGCACAGCCTCGTGCAGCACCGCACCGAAGGGTTGCATTTCGCCGGGGCCGTGTTCACGAACATCACGCACGACCATCTGGACTATCACCATACGTTCGCCGAGTATATCCGCGCGAAAAAAATGCTGTTCGACGCGCTGGGAAAAGAGGCGTTCGCGCTGACGAACGCCGACGACCGCAACGGCGCGGTCATGGTGCAGAACACGAAGGCTTCCGTCAGAACCTACGGGTTGCGCACGATGGCCGATTTCCGCTGCCGCGTCGTCGAGATGCTGCTGGACGGCATGCAGCTCGATCTGGACGGCCGCGAGGTCTGGGTGAAGTTTCTGGGGCGTTTCAATGCCTACAACCTGACGGCCGTCTATGCGACCGCCCTGCTACTCGGCGCCGACCGCGACGAGGTGCTGCGCACGCTGAGCGGCCTGGGTCCGGTGGACGGCCGTTTCGAATCGATCCGCTCGCACGACGGCGTGACGGCGATCGTCGATTATGCGCATACGCCCGACGCGTTGCAGAACGTCATCGATACGATCGACGAAATCAGGGGCAAGGACCGGAAGCTGTATGTGGTAGTAGGCTGCGGAGGCAACCGCGACCGGACGAAGCGTCCCGAAATGGCTCGCATCGCGGCCGACGGGGCCGATCTGGCCGTGCTCACCTCGGACAATCCCCGGAAGGAGGATCCCGAGGCGATTCTTGCGGAGATGAAGGCCGGGCTCGACGCTTCCTCGCGTTACCTCTGCATTGCCGACCGGCGCGAGGCGATCAAGGCGGCCGTCGCGCTGGCGCGGCCGGGCGACATCGTACTGGTGGCCGGCAAAGGACACGAGACCTATCAGGACGTCGGCGGCGTCAAACATCATTTCGACGACCGCGAGGAGGTTCGCCGGGCGATGGGACTGGAATAGAAGAAACGGACTGCGACATGAAACGCCTTTTGCTTTTGCTCCCGCTTTTATGCACGGCCGTGGCGGCTCGGGACCCGAGCGCGCTGGGCATGCGCGTCGATACGATCGTCGCCGGCCGCGACACCGTGACCGGCGAGCGTCTTTCGGCCGTGCGGTACGGTTTTACTTCTCGGTATGCGGTTTCCGGTTTCGACGCCCGTCCCGAGGGCGATTGGGCGATCTGTCAGTTGAGCAAGCTGGCGCCGATGTGCAAGTATATCCAGTCTTTCGGCAAACTGATCGGGTGGGATATGCGTACGGGGGAAGTTCGCTGGGCGCAGGACGTTCGGTATCCCGGGGGAGGCGCATACCAGAACTCCGTGAGGCTTTGCGGAGACGTTCTGGTCCAATCCGACGGCCTCCGAAACCGGTGTTTCGATGCGACGAGCGGCGAGTTGTTGTCCGAGAACCGTTACGGACTGTATTATCTGAGCGATGCCGGCATCGCTTTGGGGTACGATAAAGTCCGGCCGCAGCAACTCAAGGGAATCGATTTGAGAACGGGAGAGGAGTTGTGGACGCGGGAATTGAAGTTTCATGGAGACCGGTGGAATCAGGTGATCGCGGGCGACTCGGCGGTTCTGATTTCCGCGGCAGGACTCCATTGGGTCGGTCTGTATTCGGGACAGGGGTGGGATCGTCCGTTGCGGACGTTCCGGAATTCGCTGAGCGATACGAAGCATCCCCTGACTTCCAATGTGATTCTCTCGGGTTCGATGCTTTCGGAGCCCGTTCTGTATCAGGCGTCCTGCGACAGTATGTTCGCATTCGATCTCCGGGGGAACGTTCTGTGGGCGACCCCGCTGCCCGATGGCAAGTCTGGCATATCGCGGATTTACGAGACGGACACTACGGTCGTTCTGGTCAATAAAGGGGTGGCCGGCTCGGCGTACGGGCCGGTGCCTTACGGATTGGCATATATGGCGATTTTCGCCAAGCAAGACGGCCGGATGACGTTTTTCAAAGGAATCGGAGAGACAAAGGAAGACGCCGTCTACTTTTCGATTCCTTGGTCGGACGACCGCCTGCTGTTGGCGGGAAAAAAAAGAATAGCGCTTTACGCGAAAAACGGGGAATTGCTGGCCGAGAATACCTTGGCTACCGTTTCCGAGGGAGAAATCCATTCTATCTTTTCCGACGAGTGCGATTGGTTCGCTCCGGAGAGCGGGGGATTCCGGCCCGTAGTGGACCGAGAGGACGAGTGGGCGATCCGGACCGACGACGGATGGCTGGCCGTGCTCGACGATAGCCTGAGAATACGGCGACAGTACGTTACGGATGCCCTGATCTTTTGTTTCGCCCGTGTCGGCGATCTGAGCGTTTTGTACGACAAAGAGCTGACCCGTTTGGTGGGATCGGACGGGAAAGTCCGGGCGGAAATGAAGGTGGGCGTGCCGGTATCTCTGCATGCGCCGGTTTTGTACTGCATCATGGACCAGAACTCGCTGGTGAAAGTCGATCTGAGTCCGTCGCTCGGACGCGACTGGAACGATCCTGATCCTTTCGAAAAAGCGTTCGTCGCCGACAATCGATGGAATCATTAGAAAACGTGTAGTTTATGCTATACCATTTGGTCAAATATTTCTCGCAGCATTTCGACATTCCCGGCGTGGGGATGTTTCTCTCGCTGTCGTTCCGCGCGGCGATGGCGATCATTCTGGCGCTGACGATCGGCATGATTTTCGGCCGGAAGATCATCCGCCTGCTGCAGCGCCGACAGATCGGCGAGGAAGTGCGCAATCTCGGCCTCGAGGGGCAGCTTCAGAAACGGGGCACGCCGACGATGGGCGGGCTGATCATTCTGCTGTCGATTCTGGTTCCGATCCTCCTGCTGGGCGATCTGACGAACGTCTATACGCAGCTGATGATCGTCTCGACCGTATGGCTGGGGCTGATCGGCTTTCTGGACGACTACATCAAGGTGTTCCGCAAGCGGAAGGAAGGTCTCAGCGGCCGGTACAAGATCGTCGGTCAGGTCGGACTCGGCGTTATCGTGGGCTGCGCGATGTGGCTCAGTCCGCAGATCGTCGTCAAGGAGAAGCTCGAAGGCAAGTCGCCTCGCGCCCAGATCGAGTACGTGACCGAGAACGGCCAGAGCAGTCCGGTCTATGTGACGCCAGCTGAGAAAAGCGTCAGGACGACGATCCCGTTCGTCAAGAACAACGAGTTCGACTACCACTGGCTGATTCCGGGCGACGGTCCCCGCTCCGAGCGGTGGAGCTGGATCGCCTACGTGGCGGTCGCGATTCTGGTCATTACGGCCGTGTCGAACGGGGCGAATCTGACCGACGGACTCGACGGGCTGGCCTCGGGCGTGTCGGCCACGATCGTTGTGACGCTCGGCATATTGGCCTATCTGTCGGGCAACGTGATTTATGCCGATTACCTGAATATCATGTACATTCCGTCGAGCGGCGAGCTGGTCGTCTATGCGGCGGCCTTCGCCGGGGCGCTGTTCGGCTTCCTGTGGTACAACTGTTATCCGGCGCAGGTATTTATGGGCGACACGGGAAGCCTGGCCATCGGCGGGATCATCGCCGTGTTCGCGCTGCTGATCCGCAAGGAACTGCTGCTGCCGATCCTGTGCGGAATCTTCTTCGTCGAGAGCCTGTCGGTCATTTTTCAGGTCGGCTGGTTCAAATATACGAAAAGACGTTACGGTGAGGGCCGGCGCGTGCTGTTGATGGCTCCGCTGCATCACCACTATCAGAAAAAAGGATATTTCGAGTCGAAGATCGTCGTGCGTTTTTGGATCGTGCAGTTGCTGCTGGCGGCCGTTACGCTCGTTACGCTTAAAATCAGATAGCCATGCCGAAGATTGTCGTGTTGGGAGGAGGTGAGAGCGGCTGCGGGGCGGCCGTGCTGGCCCGCGTGAAAGGATTCGACGTATTCCTGTCGGATATGGGCGTTATCGCGCCCAAGTATAAAGCATTGCTTGCCGAATGGAACGTGCCCTACGAAGAGGGACAGCATACGGCCGGGCGGATACTCGATGCCGACCGGGTCGTCAAGAGCCCCGGCATTCCCGACAAGGCGCCGATGATGAAGGCGGTCCGCGAACGCGGAATTCCGGTCGTGTCCGAAATCGAGTTCGCCGCCCCGTACACATCGGCCCGCACGATCTGCGTCACGGGCAGCAACGGCAAGACGACCACGACGACGCTGACCTACGAGATTCTGCGTCGCGCGGGCGCGAACGTCGCTCTGGGGGGCAACATAGGCCGGAGTTTCGCGCTGTCGGTCGCCACGGAGCGGCGCGACTGGTACGTGATCGAGCTGAGCAGCTTTCAGCTCGACGGGTGCTACGATTTCCGGGCCGACATCGGGGTGCTGACGAACATTACGCCCGATCATTTGGACCGGTACGAGTACCGGCTGCAGAACTATGTCGACAGCAAATTCCGCATCCTGCGCAACCAGCGTCCGCAGGACTGCTTTATCTATTGCGCCGACGATCCGCTGACGCTCGAGAATCTGCCGAAGCATCCGCTCTCCATGCGGACGCTCCCGTTCAGCGTCCGGCGCGGCGATTGCGCCGCCGTGTTGCGCGACGGGACGATACGGGCCGAGGCTGGCCGGCCGCCGGCTGGAAATTCCGGTTTCCGAGCTTCGGATCAAAGGGATGCATAACACATACGATGCGATGGCGGCCGTGCTGGCCGCTCTGTCCGCCGGGATCGAGCCGGACGCGATTCTGCCGACGCTCCGCTCGTTCGAGGGAGTCGAGCACCGGCTGGAGCCTTGCGGCGAGATCGACGGCGTCGAGTACGTGAACGACTCGAAGGCGACGAACGTCGATTCGGTATGGTACGCTCTGGAGAGCATGACGCGGCCGGTCGTGTGGATCGCCGGCGGAACCGACAAGGGCAACGACTATTCGAGACTGTACGATCTGGCCGGAGCGAAAGTCAAGGCGCTCGTCTGCATGGGCGTCGACAACGAGAAGCTGATCCGTGCCTTCGACGGGCGCATTCCCCGCATCGAGGACACGCACTCGCTCGACGACGCGATGGCTGCGGCGCGGGCTGCGGCTTCCTCCGGCGATACGGTGCTGCTTTCGCCGGCTTGCGCGAGCTTCGACCTGTTCAAGAATTACGAGGAACGGGGGCGTCAGTTCAAGGAGTGGGTGGCGACGCTCTCGCAGAAGCACCGTTGACGACAGCCGTGCCGGGGCTCGCCTTCCGGAGGCGGGAGGGCCGACGGGACGAAATGTCCGGATCGTGCGGACGGGGAGAATTTCCTGCATCCGGAGCCTCCCGGCGGAGCGGACGGGATGTGGTCCGGAGAAGCGATGTCCCGGAGCGAGGCTTGCGGTCGTGCGTATTCGTCCGGGCCGTTTCTCGGTACGGATGGGGGCAGCGGCCCTGCCGGGGACGCGCACGAGGAATTAAAAGAGAACCGATGGAATGGAACTGAACGGGAATATCCGGAAAATGGAAACGCGGGGGCTTTCGGCCGAATCGGCCGAAAAGCCGGGGTTTTTCGACCGTTTTTTCGGGGGAGACCGCGTGCTGTGGGTGATTATCGCGATTCTGTCGGTCGCTTCGCTGCTCGTGATCTTCTCGTCGACGGCGTCGATGGCCTACCGTAAGGCCGGGGGCGACACGTCGCATTACTTTTTCGCCCAGTTGAAGTTCATCGTGCTCGGATTCGCCGCGATGATCGCGGTGCACCGACTCAACTACCAGCGCTATGCGCGGCCCCGGCTGCTGGCTCTGGTGTTCGTCGCCGCGCTGCTGTTCATGCTGCTGACCTTTTTTATCGGGGTCAACCTGAACAGCGCGTCGCGCTGGATTCGGATTCCGGTGATCGGCGTGACGTTCCAGCCTTCCGACTTCTTGCGCATCGCGCTGATAGCGATCCTCGCGCAGCAGCTGGCCAAGCGCCAGCGCTTCATCCATCGGATTCCGCTGCTTCCGGCGCTCACCGTGCGAGGCTGGCGCAAGAACCCCCGGAAAAATCTCGATATTCTCACGCAGACGACCCTTCCCGTGCTGGGACCGATCGCGATTGCCTGCGGGGCGATTTTCATGTCGAACTTTTCGACGGCGGCCATTACGTTCTGCACCTGCTGCATCATGCTTTACATGGGGCGCGTGCGCGTGCGGGAGCTGTGGCGTCTCGTCGCGCTGGTGGTCGTCGCGCTGGTGCTGGCCGTTTCGTTCATGTACGTTTTCGACATCGGGCGCTCGCACACCTGGGTCAACCGGCTGGGGATCGGCTCGCTGCTCGGCGAGACGGAGCAGGTCGCCGAGCAGAGCGACGACGACAATCTGCAGCAGGAGCAGGCGCGCATCGCGATCGCCTCGGGCGGACTGCTGGGCAAGGGGCCCGGCAACAGCACCCAGCGCTCGAACCTGCCGCACTCCTATTCCGACTTCGCCTATGCGTTCATTGTCGAGGAATACGGCTTCGTGGGCGCCATGGGCATTTTGTTTTTGTACCTTTGCATTTTCTTCCGGGGCATCGTGACCTTCCGGCGGTGCGGAACGGCATTCCCGAGTCTGCTCGTGCTGGGGCTGTGCCTGATGATTACGTTTCAGGCGATCTGCAACATGCTCGTGTCGGTGTGCATATTTCCCGTGACGGGTCAGACGCTGCCGCTGATCAGCCTCGGCGGGTCGTCGATCGTGTTCACCTGCGTGGCGCTCGGGCTGATTCTGGGCATCAGCCGTCAAGTCAAGGAGCAGTCGCTGGACCGGCCCCGGGGAGAGACGATGCTCGACTGAGCGGGCCGGCGGACGGATATTCCGAATCCGAAGCCCGGCCGGTCGGCGAATCGGCGATGGAGTGGAGAAAGGGGCCTGAATCCCGTTACGGCGGGACAGGCGGAGCGACGTCCCGGCCGGATGTCGGACAGGATTTTTTTATTCGATCTATCAAGTTGAAACGCAAAATGAGCGAGGAACGCAAATTGAAAGTCATACTGAGCGGCGGAGGCACGGGAGGCCATATCTATCCGGCCGTCGCCGTCGCCGAGGCGCTCCGGCGCCGCCCGAAGCCG
>OGRH01002383.1_pt1 | contig 9998 bp, 10 predicted proteins | sample 1553461 | NCBI WGS metagenome assembly OGRH01 (sample SAMEA2580092, study PRJEB22360) | human gut metagenome | biome: human gut; feature: human-associated habitat; material: faeces | place: Denmark | collected 2008/2010
CTTGTTCCTCGACAGCCGGAGAGACGACGCGTGAAGCGAAGAAGGCGACCTTCCGACGGTCGAGCAGGGCGGGGTTTCCGGTGTAATCGTAATCGAAAGCCATAAAAAAACGTGGGTTGCCGCATTGACTTACCATGCATTCAGGCCTTCGCTGCCCCTCTCGAAATAAGCAACACGGACAGCCCACGCGAAACGTGTATTGCACATAATGCGCCAATAGCACACGGATGCAATACATACGTTTACGGAGCGTCCGGCTACATTCCTTTCGAGAGATCAAAGTTGCGAAGTTTGAATGCGAAAGAAAACGTAACAAAACGTTCGTATAAAATGTCTGGTTCCGCGGATCGGCACGGAACCATTTACAAAAATAGGAAATTAAATCGGAAAACCGCCTTTTTGATAATTCATTTTATGGGGAATAGCATTCCAAGGATATTGCATATATCGTAAAATGATTATAATAACTGATTTTTAATTCTTAAATTTGTAAAGAATAGAATGTTGAAAAGGTCTCCAGTTTTTTCGAAAATTATGGATAAGGTTGAGAAAATACGTAAAATCAATGAAGTCGTCGAGCGATTTTTTGACGATCCGGGCAATCCTCGTCGGATTGCTGCTAAAGATCTGATGCCGTTATTCATTCGAAAGGGAATTTTTACAACAGATCATAGAAATGGACTTCCCATTAGAAGTTTGCTTCGGGAGTTGGATCGGAGAAAGGCGTTGTCTCTCATCCCATATGTGTTTGCGGATCGAAAAAATAGTAATGTTAATTGGTATTTTACCGCATTGAATTCACGTAGACTACGACCTGTTTCTGTCTCGGATTCTTTGAAAGTCCCCACTCCATCGTTCAAGGTACCCCCGATCTTGGATGGTACGAACAAGATGCGACAACGCCAAAATTCCGATGAATATTACGTGATTGGATTGTGTAATGAGGTGCTTGGACAGACTGCATCGCAACAGCATCGATTTGAGTTTTTGAGAGGGGATACGGGGCGCAAACTGCCGGTTGACGCTTATTACGAGCAACTGAATTTGGTTGTTGAGTATTGTGAACCCCAGCATACCGAGGCAGCACCTTTTTTTGATCGAAGAATGACCGTGAGTGGTGTCTCACGGGGAGAACAACGTAGAATATACGACCAGCGGCGTCGAGATGAATTGAGCCGTCACCAAATCCATCTGGTCGAGATTCATTATAGTGATTTTGGATCCTCCAAGCGACTCAAAAGAGATAGGATGCACGATATCGAAGTAGTCAAAAGAAAATTGAGCCAGTTTATTGGATAAGTCCATTATGAGCACCCTGGAACGAGCCATCGAGATTGCCATCGAGATTGCCACCGAGGCGCACCGCGGCCAGCGCGACAAGGCCGGGAATGACTATATCGGCCACCCGCTGCGGGTCATGGCCGCGGGCAAAACCCCCGAGGAGAAGATCGTCGGGGTGCTGCACGATGTGGTTGAGGACAGCGACTGGACGCTGGAGGAGCTGGCGGCCGAAGGGTTTGCACCCGAAATCATCGAAGCGCTGCGGTGTTTGACGCACGCCGAAGAGGAGCCCTACGACCGTTATATTGCCCGCATAAAGGGCAATCCGCTGGCCGTGGCGGTCAAGCTGAACGACCTCACGGACAATATGGATATTCGTCGCTTGCCGTACCTATCGGATAAGGACGTCAAGCGGCTGAAGCGTTATTTGCGGGCCTACAAGCAGCTGACCGGCGAACCGACCTACTCGGTCTATGCCTGTCGCCAAGAGTATCCGAACGCCTACTTGCCCTGGACCGAGGCGGAGGATCTGGAGTTGACGCGCCGGTGGTGTGAGGGGGCGACGGAGGTGCAGCTGTCCGCTCATTTTCAGCGCAAGCCCGGCGCCATCCGTTCGCGCATCGAGAAGCTCGATCTGGAGCGACTCTACGGAAAACCAAACAGCCATGACTGAACTGCGTAAAATACCAAACGTCGGGCCGCGGACCGAAGCGGATCTGCTGGCCATGGGATACACGACCATCGAATCGCTGAAGGGCAAGACGGCCGAGGAACTCTATGCTGAGGAGTGTCGTCTGCGGGGGTGTCAGATTGACCGCTGTCAGCTGTACCTTTATCGTGCGGTCGTCTATTTCGTCAATACGGAGAATCCCGATCCGGCGAAGTGCAAGTGGTGGCTTTGGAAGGATCGGCCTGCGGCGGAAGCGGACCCCGAGCGCAAATAGACCGATTGGGCCGATATACGCCGCAACCTCGGGCGCCGTCTGCGAAGTGCGGCGAAACGATAAACTGATTCGCGATGATACTGAGCGTTAGCCGAAGAACCGATATTCCCGCCTTCTATTCGGACTGGTTTTACAACCGGATCCGGGAGGGGTATGCGTGCGTCCGGAATCCGATGAACCGGCATCAGGTCAGCAAAATCCGACTATCCCCCGATGTGATTGATTGCATCGTCTTCTGGAGCAAGAATCCGGCGCCGATGCTTCCGCGTTTGGGCGAACTTGCGGACTACATGTACTATTTCCAGTTTACGGTCACTCCATACGACAGGGAGCTGGAGACGGGGCTCCCGCAGAAGGAGTCCGTGATCGAGACGTTCAGACGGCTGTCCGACCGGATTGGCCCCAAACGGGTCATTTGGCGGTATGACCCGATTCTGTTCTCGCAAAGCATGGACGTCAGCTATCATCTGCACGGTTTTGAGGCAATCGCCAAACGGTTGGCATCCTGTACCCAAACCTGCGTGATCAGTTTTGTGGATCTGTATCAGAAGACACGGCGCAATTTAAGGGAGACGACGGCCCGGGAACCGAGTGCGGATGAAATCACCCGATTGGCTGCGGGGCTGGCGGCCATCGCATCAAGCTATGGCATCCGGATTCAGAGCTGCGCGGAGCGGATAGACCTGGAGCCGATGGGCATCCGGCATGGCCGGTGCATCGACCGTATGTTGATTGAGAAGTTGCTGGGGCGCAGGTTGGAGGTCGCCAAGGACAGGAACCAACGGCCGGAGTGTGGATGTGTGCAGAGTGTGGATATCGGGGCCTATGATACATGCAGCCACGGCTGTCTGTATTGCTATGCCAACACTGATATGGGGACGGTGTATCGGAACCGGGTGTTGCATGATCCGTCGTCGCCGTTGTTGATCGGCCGTATAGGAGAGGATGATATTGTAAAGGAGCGGACGATCCGCTCGTTTAAGGAGAGCGATGCGCTTTTTTAATGGTAGATAATCCGGCCGCCCCGATGGGCTTGGGACCGGTCGGACCGATGCGTGCCGCTACCTCGGGCGCCGTTTGCGAAGGACGAACTCGGTCGCCTCGCGATCCTTCTGTTCGGCGGTCCGCACGGGATTCTGTAGCAGCCACTGTTCCAACTCCTCGCGCAGGAAGTAGACATTCTTGCCGTGGGGCTTGTAGTGGGGGATGCGGGCGTTGTGGGTGAGTTTGTACATGTAGCTCGGTGAGATGCCTGTGAAGTCGCAGGCTTCGGAAAAGTTCAGGACATTCTTCTGTCCGCGCAGCAGTTGTTCGATGCGGTCGAGACGCTCCTCGACGGTTAGACTCATTTGCATAAAAACACAATTTAAAAGGTTTGACAAAGGCGTTGCACAACGCACGGGTTTGTAATTACAGAGACAAAAAAACGAAGAAAAAAGGCTGACGACATTGTCTGCCAACGTTTCCGCTTGTTTGGACAATCTTTCCCATCTTTTTCCCGCGTACGGGCACCCTGCAAACACGACGGCGGAACCCCGCAAAGGGACTTCGCCCGTGCTTGTTGGTGGGCGTCTACGGGCAGGCTATGACTGCGCGGCCTCCAGGGCCCGGATGCAGTCGAGAATCTGCTGCTCGCGTTTCGCGTCGATGATGTCGGCCATCTGCTTGGCCGCCGAGAGATCCTTGGCCGTAAGCGGCTTGCCCAGCTTCGAGAGGAAGCACCCCTTGGCTCCCGCCACGCGCTGCCACTTCGGGGTGATGAACCGCGCGGCGCTCAGCGATTCGAGCAGCAGCGCCAGCAGTTTGTTGTGAGTCGTCTGCAACGGCTCCGGAAGCTGGCAGGCGAGCAGCAGTTCAACCTCCGGGCGGGTGACGTCGCGCCGGAAGAGGCCGATGCGATTGATGTGTTCGGTCAGCAGGTCGAGCTGGCGGTCGGTAAGGCGCGGCGAGAAGTCCTCCGGCGCGGGGTCGAATCCCGTGCGGCTGCGGTTGATGGCGCGGCGTTTCTCAGCCTGCATTTGCAGGGCGGTTTCGCGTTCCCGGGCCTGCGTCAGTTCCTCCTGCCGCTGCCGCGTGAAGCCGGCAATCTCTGCAACGGCGCTCTGCACTTCGTCGAGCCGGGCGTTGAGGTCGTCCCGTACGGGGGCAGGGTAGCGGTTGTAGAGGTACGCGAAGGTCTGGTCGATGCGCCGCTGTTCGTCGCGGGTGAAGTTGCCGTAGGCCAGCCGACGTTCGTAGTCGCGGTGCTGCTCGTCGAGGTAGCGACGGGCCTCCGCACCGGTGAGCCCGCGGCACTCGATCTCGCTCTTCAGGTAGTGGAGCGTAAAGCGGGGATCCCGGAAGAGGACGACACAGAAGGTGAGCCAGCTGAAGAGGACGACCAGCGCGTAGAAGATCGATGCCGGCACCATCCATAACCAGCCCAGCAACCGGCTCCGACGCGCGAACCGCATGCGTACGCTCCTGATCCATGAGCGGACCCGGCTGTTTGCTCGACGGTGCGAGTAGCGGATGTATTCGATGCGGTTCATGGGCGGTCGGTTTAGGCGTGGGTACAGAGGTGGCGCGGGTGGGCGCCCTGTCTTCCAAAGATAATCATAATTCCGGAATCCGGTTCACCGCTTCGCGTTTCTTCTCGTCCATAATCTGCGCATAGACCTGCGTGGTCTTCAGCTCGCGGTGGCCGAGGAGCTTCGAGAGGGTGTAGATCTCGGTGCCGAGCGAGAGTTGGAGTACGGCGAAGGTGTGGCGCCCGCAATGGAAGGTGATGTGCTTCGTGATGCCCGCCTTCATGCACCATTCGCGCAGTGCGAGGTTATGCCAGGCGGAGTATTTCAGCCCCGAGAAGACCCGCTCGTCGGCCCTGCTGCGTGGCCCCATGTAGCGCACGGCCTGCTCGGCGATGTCGAGATACTCCAGACCTCGGGTCTTCTTCTGGCGGAAGACCACGCGCGTGCCGCCGTCGAATTCCTGCACCTCGCCCCACGTCAGCTTATTGATGTCGCTCCAGCGCATACCCGTCAGACATGAGAAGATGAAGGCGTCCTTCAGTACCGGGTAGGAGCAGTCGGTCTTGACCAGCCGTTGCAGCTCCTCGACCGTGAGATATTCGCGGTGGACATCCTCCGTCCGCGTGGCCTTGACCCCCATGGCGGGCGAGTGGGTGACGATCCCCTCCTCGACGGCCCGGTTCAGCGCCGCCTTGAACTTCAGAAAGTAGCTGTTCTGGCTGTTGGCCGAGAGGGCGGTGCCGCTCTTCGTGCGGGCCCGCTTGGCGAGGTAGTTGCGGAACCCCTCGACGAATCTCCGGTCGACCCGTTCGAAGGTGGTCTGCGTGCCCGCGTAGGCGATCAGGTGTTTCAGCATGCTGTCCCAGTTGCCCCAGTTACCGGGCGAATCCTTGCGCTGCTCGATCATGCCGCGGATAAATTCGACCAGGTTGGTGCGGATCTTGAACTGTCCGGCGAACCCGTACTGTTCGTTCTGCTCGTCGAGCAGCCGTTTGGCCTTGACCTTCTCGGCCATCTCCAGATTGATCTTGTTGTGGTCGCGCTCGGCCTTGTTGCGGGGCGTGGTGTAGAGGAAATATTCGAGGGTCTCGAATTTGCGGCGGTGCTTGATCCGCCCCTCCTCATCGCGCGTGTAGCCATAGTAGTACTCCAGCACCAGCGAGGTGCGTCCCGTCGAGCGCTGCGGTTTCTGATGAAGTTTGATTTCCATGGTGTCGAGGTTTTGGTTCAAGGCAAAGATAAGAAAATATTTTTACACTTTTTTACACCTCGGCGTTTTCAAGGTGTAAATAAAGTGTAAAATTTACACCTCGAAGGCAAAAACGAACTCTAGAAAATTGCTCGATTTTCTGTTGTAATTCATTGATTTATTGGTGATTATTCTGCGTTTTGCTCGATTTTTCTTCGGTCGAGTTACTTTCCGATGCAGAATTTCGAAAAGATGTTTTGCAGGATTTCGTCGGGGGCGATGGCGCCGCGGCCCGTGATGGCGCCGAGGTGGGTGATGACCTGGCGGATTTCTTCGCTCAGAAGATCGGTCGGAAGGCCGTGGGCGAGACCGTCGAGGGCTTGGCCGAGTGCTTCGCGGGCCGCCGAAAGCGCTTCGTAATGGCGGCTGTTCGAGACGACCGGATCACCGTGGTAGAGCGCTTCGGTGTCGACGGACTCCCGCAGGGCGTCGCACAGGGCGTCGATACCCTCGCCGTGTTTGGCAGAAATGCCGACAACGCCTTCGGGAAGCCGCCATGCGGCCGGAGCCTTGTCGGTCTTGTTGACGACGGTCAGGAGTTTCTGCCCGGGACGGAGCGGAAAATCCGGGGCGGGAACCGGACCCGTGAGCGTCGAGGCGTCGACCATATGAATGACGATCCGCGCCCGTTCGATGCTCGACATCGTGCGCTGGATGCCCATTTGTTCGAGCCGGTCGTCGGTCGGGCGGATGCCGGCCGTGTCGAGGAACCGGAAAAGCACGCCGCCGATGTTGGCGCACTCCTCGATCACGTCGCGCGTGGTTCCGGCGATCTCCGAGACCATGGCCCGCTCCTCGTTCAGAAGTCGGTTGAGCAGCGTCGATTTGCCGACGTTCGGCGCTCCGGCGATGGCCACGGCGACGCCCTCCCGGATGGCGTTGCCCAGTGCGAACGAACTGCGCAGGCGGTCGATCTCCGCAGCGATGCGCTGCATCGTCGCGCGCAGCGCCGTACGGTCGGCGAACTCCACATCCTCCTCCGAGAAGTCGAGTTCCAGTTCCAGCAGCGAGGTGAGGTTCAGCAGTTTTTCGCGCAGCGATTCGAGCTCTTCGGAGTATCCGCCGCGCATCTGCGTCGAGGCCAGCGCGTGCGCGGCGCGTGACGACGAGGCGATCATGTCGGCCACGGCCTCGGCCTGCGAGAGGTCGAGTTTCCCGGCCAGGTAGGCGCGGATGGTGAATTCGCCCGGCTGGGCCATGCGTCCTCCCGCGGCAATCAGCAGCCGGAGGATTTCCGAGACGATGTAGGAGGAGCCGTGGCACGAGATTTCGACCGAGTTTTCGCCCGTGTAGGAGTGCGGGGCGCGGAAAACGGCCGCCAGCACGTCGTCGATCACGCGGTCGCCCTCGGCTATCGTACCGTAATGTACCGTGTAGCCGTCTGCCAGATCGGCCGCCGGCCCCGGAATATCCGGTCGCAGACGGCGAAAGCTTCGCCGCCGCTGATGCGGATGACGGCGATAGCCCCTCCGGCGGCGGTTGCAGGGGCGACGATGGTATCGTGATCGGTGTTCATTACCTGCCTTCGATGCGGAGCCGTTGTCCGATGCGGAGTTTGTGGGCGCTCTTGAGCTTGTTCCAGCGCATGATCTGCGCCGTGGTCACGCGGTAACGGCGGGCGATGGCCCCCAGCGTGTCGCCCTTTTTGACCACGTAGACCGATCCGCTGCGCTCCTGGCGTTTCTTGTCGATGTTGGCCGGGTTGATGTACTCCTTGAGGTACATCGAGTCTTTGGCTTGGATTTCAGGCTCGTGAGCGATGTATTGCATGACATACCGCTGCGGCAGGACCAGCGTGTAGGGCTTGGTCGTGGCCGGGATGATGTCGAGTTTGTACTGCGGATTGAGCTGGCGCAGGGTCTCGATCGGCAGGTCGATCGTCGAGGAGATCTGCCCCAGGTGCATCAGTTTGTTGATCCGGACGGTGTCCACCGAAAGGGGAATCGGGGCTTCGGTCGGCTCGATGCCGTGCTGGCGGTGGTAGGCGTAGGCGTACGACGCACCGATGAAGGCCGGCACGTAGCCGCGCGTCTCGCGGGGCAGGTAGTCGTAAATCTCCCAGAAGTTCTTGCCTCCCGAGCGGGCGATCGCTTTGTTGACGTTGCCCGGGCCGCAGTTGTAGGCGGCGATGGCCAGCGACCAGTCGTTATAAATGGCGAAGAGGTCTTTCAGGTAGCGGCAGGCGGCCTGCGTGGCGCGGTAGGGGTCGCGGCGTTCGTCGACCAGCGAGTTGATTTCGAGTCCGTAGCTCTTGCCGGTCGTGGGCATGAACTGCCACAGCCCGACGGCGCCCATCGGCGACACCGCCGTGGGGGAGAGCGCCGATTCGATGATCGGCAGCGCGCGCAGCTCGACGGGGAGGCCTTCGCGGAGCAGTTCCTCCTCGATGATCGGGAAGTAGTACTGCGACATGCCGAGGATGCGGCTGATCGTGCCGTAGCGCGAGTTGGTGTAGCGGTTGATGTAGCCCTTTACGATGCTGTTGTAGGGGAACTGGATCGGCGACGCGAGGTCGAGCAGCCGTCGGGAGTAGACCGAGTCGGGCGTGCTGTCGGCCACCTCGGTGGAGTCCTCCAGAATGTACTGTTTGAAAAATTCGCTGAACGCGTCCTGCCGCTGGCGTTCGCGCCATGCGGCCAGCAGCGAGTCTGTCTGTTCGGGGGAGAATCCCAGCGTCATGTCGTTGACGACGGGTTCTTCGGCCGGGGCGGGTTCCGGCTCGGGGACGGGAACCGGTTCGGCCTCGGGAACGGGCGCCGGGACGACGGTTTCGGTTTTGGCTTTCTTGTCGCGTTTCTTCTTGCGGGGGCTGCGGTCGAGGGCCGACGCCGAAGCGGCGACGGCAAGGAGCAGCGCTATGGTAAGGAGTTTCTTCATCGTCTAAAATTTCAGGCTCAAATTGAAGCCGAACACCGGGCGGTTGCCCCCGAGGGTGGGGACGTAGGTGTAGTCGACCAGCGGTTCGAGGTTCATCGAGAGGTCGTCCGAAATGTCGTAGTCCTTGAGGTGGGCGTCGACATGCGCATCGACGATCTGCAGGACGTACAGCGCACCCGAGAGGATGATGCAGAGGTCGCGGTTGCGCCGGTAGTTGTTGCGCAGGTTGCGGATGAACGAGGCCGAATAGCGTCCGTGGAACTCGTCGGTCGGTCCGTCGGGGTATTTGTCGGGATTGCGGTCGTAGTCGCTCAACAGATTGTAGGCCTTTTTGAAACGTTGGTAGCCGCGGTTGTTCCAGTCGATGCAGTAGATCATCGAGGCGAATCCGCCGATGACGAAAGGCACTTTCCAGTAGCTTTTGTTGTAGATCTGTCCCGCTCCGGGGAAGATGCAGGCCAGCGTGGTGGCCTTCTTGACGCTCGACACGTCGTTGGTCGAGTAGCTCACGGCCGCGTCGCCGATGAAGTAAATGTACGAGGCGATCGTGATCCCCAGGTAAACCTGACGCCGCGTGTTGCTGCGGATCATCTTGGACTGGAGGGCGTCCAGCTCGGGCGTGCGCGAGAGGTTCACGTCGGTATAGGACTCGAACTGGCGCTTGAGCGGCTTGTAGGTCTTGTTTTCGTGGATGTACAGTCCCAGTCCGGTTCCCACCAGTCCGTAGAGGATCGGCAGTTTCCAGTACTGTTTGTTGTAAATCTGTCCGTAACCGGGCAGTACGGTCGAGATCCAGCACACTTTCGAGAGCGACATCGAATCGCTCATCAGCCAGCCGCGTTTATGCTTGGTGGTGTCCGATTCGATCTTTATGCCGGCCATTTTGAGCCGGTAGAGCGAGTCGGCTTTGCTTATGTCGTCGGTGCGCAGCTCCGCGACGGCGGCCGAGTCGGCCGCGAAGAGTCCCGTCATCAGCGAATCCAGTTCGCGGACCAGCGAGAGGTCGGCCAGCGAGTCGGTTTTCGAGGCGAGCGAATCCCGCTGCACGAGCATGCCCCCGCGCACGATGGTGCGCGCCCCGCGGTGGAGCTGCGCTTGGGCGGGAAGCCACAACGTGAGTGCCGCGAGTATCGGCAG
>OGRH01002394.1_pt1 | contig 9974 bp, 9 predicted proteins | sample 1553461 | NCBI WGS metagenome assembly OGRH01 (sample SAMEA2580092, study PRJEB22360) | human gut metagenome | biome: human gut; feature: human-associated habitat; material: faeces | place: Denmark | collected 2008/2010
CTTGAGGAACGTGGGCTTCTGCCATTTTGTACGATTTATAACGAGTTTATTCTTCTGTATATCTGACAATCGTCTGTTCACGATCCGGCCCTACGGAAACGATCTTCACAGGCACACCCAGTTCTTCCTCCAAGAAAGAAAGGTAAGCGTTGAACTCCTCCGGGAACTCGTCCTCGCTCTGCATCTTCGTCATGTCCGTCTTCCAACCCGGTAACTCCACGTATACAGGTTCGATCGTATCATCGATCTCATACGGGAACTCATTGGTCTCGACACCATTCATCTTATAAGCCACGCAAGCCTTGATCGTATCGAAGGTATCCAACACATCACTCTTCATCATGATCAATTGGCTTACACCGTTGATCATCACGGCATATTTCAAGGCTACCAAATCAATCCAGCCACAACGACGTTTACGTCCCGTAACCGCACCGAACTCATGGCCTAATTGACCGATCTTATCTCCCACCTCATCAAACAACTCGGTCGGGAACGGACCGCTACCTACACGTGTACAATAAGCCTTGAAGATTCCATATACCTCACCGATATTCCGGGGAGAAACACCCAGTCCCGTACAACATCCGGCACAGATCGTGTTAGAGGAAGTCACGAATGGATAAGAACCGAAGTCTATATCCAGCATCGTACCTTGAGCGCCTTCCGCCAAGACCGACTTACCTTCCTTCAAATAGTTATTGATGACATGCTCGCTATCAATCAACTTGAATTGTTTGAGGTAGTTCAAGGCCTCCAGCCATTGAGCCTCCATCTCGGTTATATCATATTCATAGTTCAATGAACGCAAGATCGCTTCATGTTTTGCTTTAGCGGCCGCATATTTCTCTTCGAAGTTATGCAACAAATCGCCCACACGAACACCGTTACGGCTAATCTTATCCGTATAAGTCGGGCCGATACCCTTTCCTGTCGTACCGATCTTTCCGGAACCTTTAGCGGCCTCATAAGCGGCATCCAAGATCCGGTGAGTAGGTAAAATTAGGTGAGCTTTCTTAGAGATATAAAGCTGCTTGGAGATATCGTGACCACTCGCTGCCAATGATTCCGCTTCCTGCTTGAACAATAACGGGTCCAGAACGACACCGTTACCGATTACGTTTATCTTTCCACCTTGGAAAATACCGGAAGGAATCGAACGTAACACATACTTTTCCCCGTTAAACTCCAATGTATGTCCGGCATTAGGGCCTCCTTGAAAACGAGTTACCACATCGTAATTCGGAGTCAGCACATCGACAACCTTGCCTTTGCCCTCGTCGCCCCATTGCAATCCTAACAAAACGTCTACTTTCATCTTTTCTATATTTATTATAGGCTATTAATATTCTTATTTAACTGACCTTTGCTGCTTAAACTTGCATTTACTGCACAGGCCATAAATGTACAAACAATAATACTCCGGCGTAAAACGAGAGACTTTCAAGTTTCTCATATCCGCTTTCAACGTACTGTTTCGCAGCTCCCGGATGGCCCCGCATCTCGTACAAACCAAATGCAAATGCGTATCGGCATAAATCCTCAACTCATATTGCACCGACTGGACGGTTATTTGATGACGCACCACCAAACCGGCATCAACCAGTACATCCAACGTATTATAGAGTGTAGCCTTACTGACATGGAAGTTGTCTTGCTCCAACCGATCCGAAAGCATACACATATCAAAATGCCCGGGAAAAGCACATATCTCCTTGAATATAGCATATCTCTCCTCGGTTTTCCGCAGTTTCTTCTCCGTTAGATATTCGGTAAACAACGCACGCATTTCCGTATAAACTTTCGCTTCCATCTCCTAAAGACCGCACAAACGACAAAGTTAGCGCATTTATTTTAAACGCAAAGCCTTACCGATAATATTCAAACTCGAATTTTAATTCATTATAGATTTCTTGTAATTCCGGCGTGTTTCCCGCAGCCTCCTGAAATTCCTTGAAACCGTCTAGGATCCTTTCCGCATTCCCCTCGGATTGACGCCCATAAAACTTCATGGCTTGAATAGACGCTTGTTTCTCTTTCAGCGTAGACTTAAAACCCTTAGTCTCCGCCAGACTACTTAAGGTTTCTGCCAAGAAAGATCCTAAAACCGCAAAAGACAAGCTACCACCTCGCTTGAAATTCTCGGCCCAAGTAAGAAAGGCGACCGTGCGGGCGAACTCATTTTCCTTATCAGCAACCAGATCAGACGTGAAGTCCTCCATATAAGGCAGATGAACGAACAAGTTCCGGCAACAATGCTCTGCGATCTCTAAATAAGGAATCTCCTTGACCCAACGTTTCGCTTCCTCCAAAGGCAACGTCTCGGCAGGTTGGAGAAATGTCGCCAAGATCTTAAACTCACGAATATCTTCTTTCCATAGAGCCGCCGCCAGTTCTCCATTCGGTTTATGCTTGCGGGCGATTTCTTTTATTTCGGGGTATGGAACCCCGAAATTTAACTTATATACGATACCTTTCTCACGCATACTCGTAGAAATCACCCCGTTCATCGCCAAACGAAGTTGCTTGCGGATCTCCCTTATCTCGTCTTGTAAACTTTCCATCTATTAATTATTATAAGTCGGCAAGAAAGAATAATCACGGCCATAACGAAGCATCTGATCTGTATAACCTTCCGTGTAGTCCAAGACAATATCAGTAACCTCACCGTTAGAGTTCTTTACCTCTTTCATCACAGGGTTGACAAAACCTTTATAGGGAGCCAAGTTCAACTTAGCATAGCGCTCCAAGACCTCCGCATGCAGTTCCGGATCTACTTTCACGCCGTATCCTTCAACAAGATTCTTTCCGGCCGCATAGTCACCCTCACTCTTGATACGTTGAATCTCAGCGAGCAATGTTCCAAACAACTCACGTAACCTCGGATAGTCATTCACAACCACATAGGTCTTTCCATCCCGTTTTTTCTGTTCGATCACATTCGCTTTCTTCCCTTTCTCGTAAGCCCACTTAGCGATCAACTGACGGTTACGCATATGTGCCTCCTCTACATTCTTGCCTAACTCGATACGAACCAACTGGGTCATCAAGCCATTCATTATATATTTATAGTATTCCGATTTATAAGCCTCGCCGTCCGGAAGCAATCCCAGTTCCACCAGCTTCGGATCTGCCAAATAATACAGGCCAAACAAATCCGCACGGGTTTCCTCCAGTGTAGAGCTATAGGCTTTCAGCGCATCCGGGTCCGTATTTTCCAGCAATTTACCGGAACCATGTCCCAGACACTCATGTAAATCCGTATGTAGATTATCCGTTAAGAAACCGTACTGCCTCATACCGTTCCGCTCCACGTCACTCCATACAAACTCTTCGCTAAAGCCATTTCCCTGAGATGCCTTATCATAAGCCTCCGTGATATTCTCTATCGTAACAGACTTCGAGCCATGATCTCGACGAATCCAATCCGCATTTGGCAAATTGATACCGATCGGGGTAGCCGGATAGCAATCACCTCCCAACATAGATACCGTGATTACCTTAGCGCTGACTCCTTTCACCTTCTCTTTCTTGAAACGCTTATCTACCGGAGAATGATCCTCAAACCATTGCGCATTATCACTGATGATTTTCGTACGCTTAGTCGCCTCCTTATTCGTAAAATTTACGGTAGACTCCCAGCTTGCTTTCATTCCTAACGGATCCCCATAAGTCTCGATAAAGCCATTCACGAAATCCACCTCCGAAGCCGTATCCTCTACCCAAAGGATCGAATAAGCATCGAACGTCTTCAAATCGCCCGTTTGATAATATTCGATCAATTTCCCAATGATCGCTTTCTGCGTATCATTCTCGGCGAAAGGCAAGGCTTGTCGCAATTGATCTACGATTTTTTCTATCGCGGCGGAATAAAGCCCTCCTACTTTCCAAACCTTTTCAACGACCGTACCGTTCTCTTTTACCAAACGGCTATTCAACCCGTAAGAGATCGGCGAGATCGTATCTTTTCCCATCTTCATTTGCGCATAGAAGTCCTCTACCTCTTTTTGACTGATGCCTCCCCCGTAATAATTATTAGAAGAAGCTTTGATCAGATCACCGTCACCGCTTTGTACGCTACGCTTTGGCATAACGCCCGGATCAAAGATTACCGGAGCGATCTCGATCATGAACTGATCCACGTTTTGATTCTCACGAAGAGGTAACTTCTTAGCGTCGATTTGGTGAATACAATCCATCAAGAACTCAGGAGAAAACCCCGGGGCAAACTTGTCCAACGCATAATGATGATGGATACCACTGGAGAACCACACCCGTTTCAAATAGGTTTCCAAAGCCTTGAATTGAGGGTCCTCCCGATCTCCCTTATAATTCGTATAAATAGCCTCCAGTGTCCTGCGGATCGCCAGATTATAGCGTCCATTCTGATCGAAGAATATATCACGTCCCATCAAGGCCGCTTCGGAAAGATGATATAATAGTTGCTTTTGTCGCAAGGACAGGGATTCGAAACCCGGAACTTTATAGCGAAGAATCTCCAGATCAGCGAACTGATCCACTACATAATTGAACTCCTTATCGGAATTTTGAGATGCCGTATCCGACTGTTGGCCTGTACAAGCCGTCATAACCATAGCTGTCATAAGCGATAACATTATTTTTTTCATATCTTACTACGATTTGCTTTTCCTATAATATATTACATCTAAAGTACATAGTTTGAAGGCCCGCATTCCAATAAGGGCCAACCGCAAAGATAGAGAATATACAGTCAATATCAAAGGTTTGAGATTTTTTCTCTACTTTTGTAAGTTCAAAAGCAAAGACAAAAAAGAGAATGGAAATAGCGGCATTAGTTTCAGGAGGAGTAGACAGCTCTGTCGTAGTGCATCAACTCAAAGAGGCAGGATACGATCCGACCATCTTCTATATCCGTATCGGCATGGAAGACAAGGATGGCTATATCGATTGCCCGGCGGAAGAGGATATCGAGATCACCTCATATATCGCCCGCAAGTATGGATGCCGGTTCGAGATCGTCTCCCTACACGACGAGTATTGGGATCGGGTGGTAAGCTATACGATCGAATCTGTCAAACGCGGTCTTACCCCTAACCCGGATATGATGTGTAATAAATATATCAAGTTCGGTTGTTTCGAGGAAAAATGGGGCAAGGATTTCGATAAGATCGCTACCGGTCATTATGCCACGACCACGGAGATAGACGGCAAGATATGGCTTTCTACCGCCAAGGACCCGGTAAAAGATCAGACTGATTTCTTAGGGCAAATCACCCGCCTACAGATACAGAAACTCATGTTTCCGATCGGGCATTTAATGAAAAGTGAGGTACGTGCCATCGCCGAGGCCCAGAAATTGCCGAGCGCCAGGCGTAAGGATAGCCAAGGCATTTGCTTCTTAGGCAAGATTAACTACAACGACTTTATAGAGCGTTATTTAGGAAAACGCCCGGGAAAAATCGTGGAACTAGAGACGGGTAAGGTCTTGGGCAAACACAATGGATATTGGTTCCATACGATCGGCCAACGTAAGGGATTGGGATTAAGTGGCGGCCCTTGGTTCGTTATCCAAAAAGACATTAAGCGAAATATCATTTATGTCTCCAACGGCTACGACCCGGAAACGCAATATGGTAAGGTGATCAATATGCAAGGCTTCGATTTCATCACGGAAGATCCATGGGGAGAATTTGAGGGTGAGAAAGAAATCACTTTCAAGATCCGTCATACCCCGGAATTTACGCATGGCTACATCCGTCGTATCGGAGATCTATATCGTGTAGAATCCGACGAAAAGATTCAAGGTATCGCTCCTGGCCAATACAGTGTAATCTACGACAAAGACCATCACTTATGTCTGGGCAGCGGCATGATTATTGATGAGACCAAGTAACACATATTCAGATTTATTCTAAATAAAAAACGGTCGCCTCCAAAAGGAAGCGACCGTTTTTATTTTTCTATCTTATTCTATTAAATAGCATATAAAGAGCTGATAGACTCACCACTACATACACGACGGATCGCCTCTGCAAACATGTCAGCGACAGATAACACCTTTACTTTCTCGCATTTCTTAGCGTAAGGAATAGAATCCGTAAAGATCATTTCCGTTAAAGCGGACTGATCTACACGAGTAGAAGCCGGATCAGACATCACAGCGTGGCTGGCGATAGCACGAAAAGACTTCGCACCATTCTCCAACATCAAGTTCGCGGCTTTCGTAATTGTTCCGGCCGTATCCACCATGTCATCAACCAAAAGGACATCCAAGCCCGTCACATCACCGATAATACGCATCTCGGCCACCTCATTGGCACGCAAACGAGATTTATGGCAAATGACCATCGGCAAGCCTAAATACTTAGAATAGCTGCTGGCACGTTTCGTACCACCAACATCCGGAGTCGCGATACACAAGTTATCCAAAGGTAAAGACGTCTTGATATAGTCCAAGAATACGGAAGAAGCATATAAGTGATCCACCGGAACATTGAAAAATCCTTGGATCTGATCCGCATGAAGGTCCATCGTAATCAAACGATTGATACCTGCCGTGCTCAACATATCAGCGATCAACTTTGCGCCAATAGAAACACGAGGCTTATCCTTTCTATCCTGACGAGCCCAACCGAAGTAAGGGACTACAGCGATGATTGAATGTGCGGAAGCACGTTTAGCCGCGTCAATCATCAGAAGCAACTCCATCAGATTGTCTGAATTAGGGAATGTAGATTGTACTAAGAATACATCTCTACCGCGGATAGACTCTTCATAAGAAACAGAGAACTCACCATCGGCAAAGTGCTGGATATTCATCTGTCCCAGAGGACAACCTAAACTGTTGCAAATTTTCTCTGCAAGATACCGGGAGTTAGTTCCCGAAAACACCAAGAAAGGAGTTTGTGCACTCATTATTCCGAATATTTATCTTAAAGTGAATAGATTTGAATTGTGCCGCAAAAGTACAAAACTTATTTACAATAACCTCTTTATATTTGGAAAACTTTCTATATTTGCAACCGCAATGATGAAGTATTTACTCTATTTCTTCGTATTGGTAAGTGTATTTCTGACTTCGGGTTCTTCATCAACTCCCGAGAACCAACAGAAATACAACGATATTTACACCATGTACTCTCCGAATGAAGACAAGACGGAATACAATATCCCCCAAGCAGATATCGAACGATACGAAAAAGAGCTATACAACGGAAAACAAAGCTATAAGATGGAAGATGGCTATATCAGGGCTTCACTATTCCGCAACATCTCCACATCAAAAAACTCAAGGACAAACCTATCCTCATCCGCGGAAAGGATCGTACGGTTTATAAAAACTCAATATCCTAAAGAAAGACAAACATTCATTTCATTTTGTATAAATCCCCTTAAGTTCTCCTATGGGTACTATATCTATACTCTAAGACGTATTCTCATTTAAACTCTCTTTCCCCCTTATTTCCATCAAAAAAGTAGAAGATAGCACTTTAATGTCTGCTTTCTCACTATTCTTATTTTCTAGATTTCTCAAAGGGAACAGAATAAACATCTATTTTGTTTTCTTATTGGGTCATATAGGCTAGTTCTTATCAATTAATAATCAATCTAAAATGGAATTTTTATTAGACTTCATCTTACATATCGATCAGCATATGATCGAGATCGTACAAGAATATCATACTTGGGCCTATGCGATATTATTCCTAATCATTTTTTGTGAAACGGGATTGGTAGCCACCCCATTCTTGCCCGGGGATTCCCTCTTGTTCGTCGCCGGAGCGATAACAGCGTTACCCGGTATGCCTTTAGAGATAAATCTCTTAGCCTTGATATTATTCGCGGCGGCAGTATTGGGAGACTCCTGTAATTATATGATAGGTCATTTTTTCGGTCGTAAACTATTTAACAATCCCAACTCCAAGATATTCAAGAAAAGCCATTTGGACAAAACGCATGAGTTCTACAAAAAATATGGAGGCAAAACCATAATCATCGCCCGATTCGTACCGATTGTCCGTACTTTCGCTCCCTTTGTAGCCGGCATGGGTAAAATGCATTATTACTATTTCATGATCTACAACCTGATAGGCGGCGCTTTCTGGGTGCTGCTTTTCTGCTATGCGGGATACTTTTTCGGAGATCTTCCTTTCGTACAGCAGAACCTCAAGGTATTGATCATAGCAATTATATTCATATCCATACTTCCTGCCGTAATAGAGGTAGTACGGGCAAAACAAAAAGCACGGAAACAGAGATAACAAACTTTCATTCAACAACCAAGTATTTAAAAACGATTTAATATATACATGTATGAAAAATTCTTTTTTTAGTCGATTCACCCCCAAAGAACCCAAGTTCTTTCCACTCTTAAAGCAATTGTCTGAAATATTATCCGCCTCTTCCAGCATTCTGGTAGAAAGCTTACGACATGATTCTCCTACGGAAAGAGCTAATTATTATAAGCTAATCAAGGATAAGGAACGGGAGGGGGACAAACTGACCCATCTGATCTTTGATGAACTAGGAACGACATTTATAACCCCCTTCGATCGGGAAGACATTCACGACTTAGCCTCATCCATAGATGATGTTATTGATGGAATAAACAGTTCCGCCAAACGTATTACCATCTATAACCCACGCCCCATCTCTGATAGCGGAAAAGAATTGAGTTTACTCATTCAACAAGAGGCGCACTATATCAGCAAAGCGATGGATGAACTCGAGACTTTTCGCAAGAAACCGACTACGTTACGTGATTACTGTACCAAGCTACATGACATAGAAAACCAAGCGGACGACGTATATGAGCTTTTTATCACGAAGCTTTTCGAGAAAGAAAAAGATAGTATAGAGCTTATCAAAATCAAAGAAATCATGCATGAGTTGGAAAAGACAACGGATGCCGCCGAACATGTCGGTAAAATATTAAGGAACTTGATCGTAAAGTACGCATAAAACAGGGCTATATTATGGAATTATTAGTGATTATCATCATTCTGTCTCTGATATTCGATTATATCAATGGCTTTCATGATGCGGCAAATTCGATAGCGACCATTGTATCGACCAAGGTCCTTACCCCTTTTCAGGCTGTAATATGGGCAGCATTCTTTAATTTCGTCGCATTTTTCATCGCTAAGTATATAATCGGGGGATTCGGTATCGCCAATACCGTATCAAAAACCGTAGTAGAGCAGTATATCACATTACCTATTATCCTGTCCGGGGTAATCGCCGCTATCGCATGGAACCTGTTCACTTGGTGGAAAGGCATTCCTTCCTCTTCTTCCCACACCCTTATCGGAGGATTCGCCGGAGCGGCTATCATGGCACACGGCTTTGAAGCGATCCAATTGAACATTATCCTAAAAATAGCGGCTTTCATTTTCCTTGCTCCCTTCATAGGCATGATTGTCGCTTTCGGGTTTACCTTATTAGTGCTTCATATGTGCAAAAGAGTGCACCCTCATACGGCAGAGGTATGGTTCAAGAAACTCCAACTCGTATCTTCCGCCTTATTCAGTATCGGGCATGGATTGAATGATTCCCAAAAAGTGATGGGTATTATCGCCGCGGCCCTAATCGCAGCCCACTCCGAAGGATTGGGAATGGGGATAAATAGTATTTCCGATTTACCCGACTGGGTAGCGTTCTCTTGTTTCACCGCTATCTCACTTGGAACCATGTCCGGTGGCTGGAAAATAGTAAAGACAATGGGTACTAAAATCACGAAGGTAACCCCCTTGGAAGGGGTTATCGCTGAGACAGCCGGTGCCTTCACTTTGTACCTTACGGAGTTTCTGAAGATCCCAGTCAGTACCACGCATACAATTACAGGGGCTATTATCGGAGTTGGTGCGACCAAACGTCTTTCAGCCGTTCGTTGGGGAGTAACTCAAAGCTTGATGACCGCATGGGTTCTTACGATCCCGGTAAGTGGGCTTTTAGCGGCTGGCATTTATTATATGGCTTCCCTCTGCTTATTC
>OGRH01002399.1_pt1 | contig 9967 bp, 5 predicted proteins | sample 1553461 | NCBI WGS metagenome assembly OGRH01 (sample SAMEA2580092, study PRJEB22360) | human gut metagenome | biome: human gut; feature: human-associated habitat; material: faeces | place: Denmark | collected 2008/2010
ATCCAATAATATAATACTATTATGAGGACAAAAGCTGAAGAGCTCATGTGGGGAATCCGGTGAGACTCCGGAACTGGCCCGCAACTGTATGGGGAATTGTGTCATAGTAAGTCTTTCACAGAGATATGACAGAATGAGGAACTAAGTCAGGGTGCCACTTTGTTTTCTGATTTTCTAATGACTTGCGAGGCATAAGGCTAGATGCATAAGAAAGCCGGATATGGGAAATCCGGTTCAGATTTAGAATTATGAAATCTGTGCATCTTTTTATTGTCTCGTTTTTTTGTTGCGTTTAATGGAGTGGATGAAAGGGAGTGCCGAGTATGGATAATTTGAAATACTTTTTGGAGTGAATCCAGTTCATGTGACACGGGTTTCATGACCGCGGCAAGCGGTTCAGATCCGGATGGGTATGTTTTAGAAGAGGATGAATTGCCTGCTGTCGGGCAAGGCTGGGGTGCTAATCGAGTATCCGGCAGAGAGTTTATGTTTGCAAAATCGGGAGGAATTATGAAACGGAATAAGGTAAGTAAATTACAGATGAGGCGGCTGGCTGCCGGTGTTACAATTGCGCTGCTGACGGGTACATGCCAGGTGATGGCAGATCAGTCTACAAATCCGATCAGTGAAAGTGAAGTATTTACTGCAGACCGTCTGGCACAGGTCGTTAATAAAAATAACATGCCTAAAGAAAGATTCAAATCCGTCGCAGCAGGTATTTTAGGATATACGCATGATAAGGCCTCAATTAAGACGATTAATATTGATATGGCGGGTCATGACCTGACGCTCGATTTGACGAAAGTTGCCGATTTGGGGGCTGATTATTCAGCATACGGGATCAAGGCGAATAATAAGACAACTATCGTGGTTGACAGCAATAAAACCAATCCGGGGAAAAACGGTACGATTACCATCAAGGCGAAAACGCTGTGGTCTCCCTCAGGAGACAGCGGCAGCAAGTATACTGCTGCACATGGTATCGCAGTGGGCAATTTTAGCCAGAGATTTAATAAAAAAGTAAGTGAAGACCTGGTGAAGACGACGATCAATGCTGATGTAGTGATTGAAGAATTGCGCGGCGGTTCTATCAAAACGACAGGCATTTCGTCTATGGACTGTTCTGATTTAGCGATTAATGGAAGATTCACAATCAAGCCGGGCGCAATTAGCCTTATGCAATGGAATCGGGGCGATCAGTCAAAAACTTATGGCATATATATGATTGGAAGCAATAATACTATTTCTATTACTTCAGCGGATATTGATGATTCAAAGAATGGGTCACTTTCTGACCTGATTAAAACGGACGAATCGCTTTGGGGCGGCAAAACAGAGAAGAATGTTCTTCGTATTGGCGGCGGTACGCTCAAAGTCAAAGAGAATCAGAAAGAACGGTATCTTATCAGCGCCGCGAAAGGATTCCGGACATTTATCAATGTGAATCAGGACGGAAGCGCAATCGGGACATCAAAAGCAGATTTGCAGGGGACGATTCGCATGGATGCTGGGTCAGAAGCTTATGTTGGTCTTACTGCCGGATCGAAATGGGTCGGCGGAACACAGGCAGATACAAAAGGAAAGGTGAATCTTTTTCTTTCAGAAGGTGGTGAATGGAACACGCTGAATGCGGGACAGGGCAGCCGTGTAACCAGGTTTGCCGGTGATGCAAAAGGCGGTGCAATTTATCAAAAAGATGCGGGACAGCTTGTAATTGAAAATTACAGCGGCGCGGGAAAAATCTATTACGCCCATGAGAATGCAGGAACAAAGGCAGAAGACTACAAGGCGGGAGACACCCATATCGGATCCGCGGCAGAAGGATCACGCATTACAGTAGTTACAGATAATAAAGGAATTGTTGATACAGATAAAGACCAAGTGTATAAGGCTTTAAATGCTTTGGCGGGAAAACTGTATTACGATGCTTATAAAAACGGAGAAAAGAAGCTGGCGGGACAGGCAGAGATAGCCGAAGGGCTGACGGCGTCATCTAAAACATTACAAATGAGAGACCTGCTGTTCAAAAAAGAAAACGGACAGGGGTATGTAGAAGATAAACCCGTGCCGCCGGCAAATCTGGATGTAAGTGAACAGATTGTTGAAGATGGTCTGGGATCGGGGAATATGTATTGGATGAATAACGGGTATAAAGATGGTGAGGATGATGATCATCGTTATGTCCTGAAGTCCGATACCACGATCAAGGTTGATTTATCAAATCCCAAGACTCTGACATACGGGGGAAATCAAGGTGCCAATGTAGCAAATATCATATGGGGAGATCCGGATTATACAGCGGATGGCTTTATTGATATGAACGGACATAAGCTGACCTTGATTTCTGAGGCAAATCATTTAAGGCATTATGCGTCGGGAATTTTGTCACATGGCGGTGATCTGGAAATAAAGAACGCGGCAGGTATAGATATTGACATACATGGCGATAAAAATGCAAAGAGCGGTATTTATGTCTGGGGACAGGGCAGAAATGGAGCGAGCCTCACTATATCTAATGATAATCAAGCGGAACATGCTGTGAAGATACGTAATACGGCAGCGGAAAAAGACGCAGCTATACTTGTGGACGGCAGGAGCGTAAAGGATGGCGGAAGTGCAAAGCTTGTTATAAAAGGTTTGGTAGATGTTGAGAATGATGATGTCAGCGTAATTCAGGCAAATAAGGGCGATGTGTCAATCGGCGGCGGGAAAATAATAGCCAAAGGGGATAAGGCGTCCAGTTTGAAGATAAATAATGACGGTAAAATCCAGATCAACGGCAATTTGTCGGACAGAAATGTTCTTACGGCAGGAGCAGTCAAACATGATGTACAGATAGAAGGGAATGTACTTGCTCAGAAAGGAAGATTGGGACTGGTTCTGAATACGGACGGGTCCTACATAAAAGGGTTGATAGGAACAGATGCCGGAACAGCTGGTCAAACGTACATGATGCTTTCTGACGGAGCCTCCTGGTACCATGAAGGAAAAGGAGCCCGAACAGACAGCATTAAAGAAAGTAAAATCAAAAACCTTGAGGCTGATGGCGGCAACATTTACCAGAAAAATGAGAAACCGATAACCATTGAGAACTACAAGGGAAATATGAAACTGTTCTATAAGCATGAGAACGCGGGCACGAAGGCGGAAGATTACAAGTCGGGAGATGTACACATCGGATCTGCGGCAGAAGGGTCACGCATTACCGTGGTCACGGATAATAGCGGAATTACCATGACTGATGAAGCCCAGGTATATGAAGTACTGAATGCTCTGGCAGGAAAACTGTATTACGATGCCTACAAGACCGGAGAAGGAAAACTGACCGGACAGGCGACAATAGCCGAAGGACTGACCTCATCCTCCAAAACCTTGGAAATGAAAGACATGCTCTTCAAGAAAGAAAACGGACAGGGATATGTAGAGGGAAAACCCACGCCGCCGCCACTGGTTAATCCGGTACGCCATCAAATCGTGGAAGCGAACTATTTTGCTGAAGAAGCGCGGGATTTCTGGTCTAAAGCGGGAGTTTATGATGGGAAAGGCCACTATAAATTTGATCATGACTTGTCACTGGTAACCCATGCGGAAGATGATCCTGTAACAACAGTAAACGATAATAAGTTCGGAAATATCTACTGGAACGGTGATGTGGTCGGGGATATCGACATGACCGGACACAGGCTGGAACTGAAATCCATTACGGAGCGCCTGCCGAAGAAAAACCCCAATGCAATTACCGTCTACAGCGGTACATTAACAATCAAGAATGTCAACGGAATGTACATCGAATCCGATCCGAAGGGAAGCCTTTACGGACGAGGAATCCTGGTAGCAGGGGTACGCGGTGACGAAAGATGGAAAAGCGGAAGCGGCCATGCAAAGTTAATCATAGAAAATGATGATGATCCGGCACATGCAGTAAAAATCCGTGTAAAAGACACGGGAGAAGATTTCGGCGCTATTGAAGCGCAGAAACATAATGGAAGCGCGCTCGTAGACATTAAAGGACTTGTGGATATTGACTCCAAGATGTGGAGAGCTGTTGAGTCTCACGGGGCAAAAGTATCTATCGGAGGAGGAACAATCAGAGGAACAGATGTCGCATCCTTGGCTGCTTATACAGGCGGCTCGATACTCGTCAATGCAAAGCTGAATGATGAGAATAAGGTAGAAGCTACTTCTGCGACCCGTCCGGTAAAGATTACCGGGGATGTCAGTGCTGAAAGCGGCGGTCATGTCATGCTGGGACTGAACAATAAAGACTCCTTCTTGAAGGGTCTGGTAACCACGGATATATCGGGAATCAATCCGGATACGCAAAAATGGGGAAAGATACCCGGAAAAGTATCTATGGTGCTGGCAAATGGAGCAGTCTGGGAACACAAGCAGGTAGGAGTAGGATACTATCACAAGAAAGGCGCGGATTTCAACTACAAGAACCGTGGTAAGGGAGAATCTATTGACAGCCATGTAACAAGCCTGCGCGCGGACAAAGGCATACTGCTGCAGAATGATCCGCATAAACTGACCATCGATAAATACGAAGGAAACATGAAGCTGGTCTATGAACATGAGAACGCGGGTACGAAGGCGGAAGATTATAAGACAGGAGATGTACACATAAAAGAAGCTGCGAAAAATTCATCAGTTACCATGGTGACGGATAACAGCGGAATTACGATGACTGACGATAAGCAGGTGTACAATGTATTGAATACCCTGGCAGGCAAACTGTACTATGAAGCCTACAAAAACGGAGAAAAGAACCTGAAAGGGCAGGCGACGATTGCGGAAGGGTTGACAGCATCCTCTGCGACGTTGAAGATGGCGGACATGGATTTCCATGAAGCAAGTGGACAAGGATATGCAAAAGAAATAAACCCAAGTCCGAATCCCAATCCCAATCCCAATCCCAATCCCAATCCTAATCCTAATCCTAATCCCAAGCCGAAGCCTCCTATTATTTATGGAAGCAAAGAAACTCAGATGATGAAAGGCGCCAAAACAGCCATGGCATCCACCATCCTTCTGTGGAGGACGAACAATAACGACCTGCAAAGAAGAATGGGAGACATAAGACTGGCCAAAGAAGAAAACGGCATCTGGGCCAGATACCTGGGCGGAAAGAACAAACTGGACAAACAGAACACCTACCTCAAACAAACCTATGACATAGCCCAGGTAGGCTACGACAAGAAAAAAGGAAACTGGACAATCGGGGCGGCCTTGGACTACGGAACAGGAAAAGACATCTACGCGAACGGGACAGGAAAAGAAAAACTGGCAAGCCTTGCCCTGTACGGAACCATGCAGAAAGAAGACGGACAGTACATAGACGTCATCCTGAGAGGAAGCAAAGTAAAGAATGACTACACCGTATACAACGAAATGAACCACCGCCTGGAAGGGAAGTACAGGACAAACGGCCTGTCGCTGAGCATGGAATACGGGAAGCGGATGAAGAAAGAAAACGGCTTCTACATAGACCCGAGCATTGAACTCACCGCAGGGCACTTAGGAGGAAAAGACTATGACGCCGTAAGCGACTATGCAGGGGGGAAGAAAATGCACATCCACCAGGACGGAATAAACAGCGTGATAGGGAGAATCGGACTGGGGATAGGAAAAGAGACAGAAAGAAGCAACCTGTTTGCGAAGATAGCGCTGGCCCATGAATTCGGAGGGAAAGTGAAGAGCATCTTCAGTGCGGAAAACGAACCGACGAGCGGGACAGAAGTAGACCTGAAAGACAGCTGGGTAGACGTAGAAGTAGGAGGAAGCTGGCTGGTGAACAGGAACACCTATCTGTACGGAACCTACACAAGAAACTTCGGGGCTGACGTTTCGAGCAAGTGGAGAATAGACGCAGGCATCCGCTTCAGCTTCTAAGGATGATGAACGCTTTCGAAAGGGGAATGGAACAAAACTTTGCTATGAGAACTGAATAAGAAGAAACGAAAGGACCGCCTTTCCGGGTATGGGAAGGCAGTCCTTTTCAGTTTATCTTTTTCTCCATCACGGTAATAGATCCTTCGCTTGCGTTCAGGATGACGTCTTTCGTTTCTCGTCATTATAACGCTTAACGTTTTCTGTCATTATGACGACTTCCGTACCCCGTCATTAGAACGGAGGCAAGAATGCTGTGTGAGAAAGCAGGTAAACGGCAACATGACATTAAGTGAAGAATCTATTATTCTGATGACGCCTTACCGGCTTCCTCATCACGGCAATAGATCCTTCACCGACGCTGCGGATGACGTCTTACCATCCGTCGTCATTCTGAGCAGGGGTAAGGATATCTTGTGAGAAAGATGGGAAGCAGCAATATGACACTGAGCGAAGAATCTATTTACTTTTATGACGTCTTACCGGCTTCAGTGTGATGGTAATGGATTCTTTGCTGGCGTTCCGGATGACGTTTTGACATGAGTGATACTTTACCAGTAGGCAAAAAGCGGTCGGAATCCCAGCAGGGATTTATCGTCCCTTGGCATCCAAGATGAAAGAAAGCTTAAAAATAATGAAAATAAAATTACCATAAGAGGAAAAGAAAAAGTAAAATAATTTGCAAATGGTATATGTCTTATGGTAATATAATAATATCTGAACAACCTTTGTTTAGAACAATTTCAGAGAGAAGACAAAGTCGAAAGGCTTTTGTGGAGAATCCGGTGGAAATCCGGAACTGTTTTACAGCCGTGAAGGGTGAGAAACCCCAGTCGGATGCCGCTTGTTTTCAACTTTCTAATGACCTGCAGGATAGGGGGCAGTAGATACTTGTACATTCGGTAACTGTCTGGCTTGTCCCGCAGATTTTTATTTATCCCAAATGCCGGCAGGATAGTAAATAATCAGCAAATGTATTTAAAAATCGGAGAGATCATTCATGATCAAACTAAAGGATGAGATTAAACGGGTGGAAGCGGTAAAAGGCAATGTTGTTCCTGTCAGCAAACAGTTATATCTGAATTTACTGAAAGAAATCAAATTATTGCGTTTTAAAGCCCATGTGGCAAATGACTGGAATCTTCCTTTGAAAGAAAAAGAAAAAGTGTACAGGGATATCACAGAATTATTGTTTGAGTTCTGGCGTGACCAGAGAAATGGAGCGTACAAAATGGCGGAGAATAAGAATACGGTAAAAGCGGAAACAGCAGTGCCGGAAGTAAAGGTGGGGATTGAAAAGGTAGCTTTGTTTAAGAAGCATCTGGAAGATGCGAAAATCAGCGGGTTCGGTATTCAGGATTTTAAGGATGACGTGCATTCCCAGGCTTTCCGCAGTAACCTTCCTGTAGCCGGACAGAACCTTCCTTTCATGATTTTGTTTGATGACAGTGTTTACACGATCATCCAGGTACAGGTGGCGGCAGCGATTGTAACAAAAGAGAAAAAGGCGACCGTTTGTGAAGAGCTGAATGCGTTGAATGACCAGTACCGTATGCTGAAATACAGTGTGGATGAAGCCGGCAACGTGCTGCTGACCTGCTGCATCCCTGCGGGACTTGATCATTTTGATGCGCCGCTCGTTGTGGCGATCCTGAACCAGATCCAGGGGCATTTAAATGCGGTGTATCCGACAATCATGGAAAAGCTCTGGAAGAAATAAAGAGTGAAAGAGACGTGTATTTTATTTTGGAAAAGAGGTTTACATATGAAAAAGGTTCTTATTTCTATGATGATGGCAGCTGCTTCTCTTGGAATGATGGCGCAGGCTGACGCAGCGTCCGGTTATGTCAATGTGGAGGATGTCCTGTCTTCCACGCCGGCTTTTATGCAGGCAGGGAAGACTGTGGTTTCTGAACAGCAGAAATTACAGAATCAGTTCAATGAACAATCTAAAGATATGTCAGATAAGGATAAACAGGCACTCGGACAGAAACTGAACCAGCAGCTGGCACAAAAGGAAAATGAAGTCATGGCTCCCATCCAGGCAAAATTCCGGGCGGCTGTGGAGAAAGCGGCTAAAGATAAAGGCGTAGATTTGGTCATCAATGCAAGAGACGTTATTTATGGCGGCATCGATCTGACAGATGCTGTAAAAGCAAATATGAAATAATGACAGAACGATAAAAGAGTATCCGGCGAGATTGCTTCCTCGGGATACTCTTTTTGTATTTTTTTAAGAATCAATAACATTGGATGGGGTTAAATAAATCCACAAAAAGTTACAAAATAAAATTGAATATGTAAAAATTCTATGATAGAATTCAATTAGCTAATAATTAAAAAACAAGATAATGGAATCTAATAACGGGGAATCCGGTGAAAAGCCGGAGCTGTCTCGCAGCTGTAAGGGAAGTCGGCCTGCTGTGGCCCTTTCACAGAGGGGCAGGCAGACAATGAACCGAGCCAGGGTGCCGTTTGTATTTCATCATCAAAAGACTCGCGAGGCATGAGCCGGATGGAGGATGGGAAATGTTTTCTCATTTCAGTTTGGCTGTGCCTTTTATGATGAGTGTAATTTTTATGGACGGCAGAGTGCCGGGAAGAAAGGAAGAGGGAACACGATGGGGATTTTTGATTCGGCAGTAGGATATTTTGTCCGCGGAGGCCTGTGTATGTGGCCTTTGCTGTTTTGTTCACTGGCAGTTATATTTCTGGCGGTGGAGCGGTATGTGTATTATCGGCAGGCAATCTCCGACACGAAATTTGTGATGATGTTCTGTAAGGAAATGACGCGGGGAAAAGTTTCCGAAGCGGCAGAACTGGCGGAAGGTGCATCAGGCAGCGCTGCAAAACTGGCAAAGGATATTTTGTCTGAAAAGGACAGTCTTGGTCAATCACTTGAATCTGTTACCTATGAAAAGACGGATCGTTACCTGAATCAGCTGTCGGCCCATCTTGATTATTTAGGGGTTATCATCGGGCTTTCTCCCATGCTTGGGCTTTTAGGGACGATTACCGGAATGATGGGGACTTTTTCTTCCATGACGGGACAGCTGCAGAATACGGCCGGTGTCACCGCCGGATTGGCGGAAGCGCTGATTACGACTATTTTCGGATTGGTGATCGCGATTACAGGTATGCTGGTACATGCTTATTTGAACGCGAGGTATAAAAAGGCGATGCTTGATCTGGATGCGGTGGCAGATGCGCTTATCTCCGGACTGTCCGGGAAGTGAGGGGGCATTATGAGGAGAAGACCGAGGCAGGCGGATAAAATGCCTGAACTGATGATCAGCCCTATGCTTGACCTTATATTCCTGCTGCTTGCATTTTTTATCATCAGCACGATGTACATGACGGAAGTGAGGACAATCTCTATTGCCCTTCCTGACGCGCAAAGCGCTGAAACGGTTTCTAAAAGCAGCAGCCTTGTGACTATCAAAAAAGATGGGAGCTGCTGGCTGGATGATAAAAAAATGTCTTTGGATGTGATTGTGGCGGAAGTAAAGAAAAGAAGCGGATCAGACGCGAATTATTCCGTCGTTATCCGCGGAGAGAAGGAGGCCGCTTACAATGATGTCATCCACGTTCTCGACCGGTTTAAAGCGGCCGGCATCACCAGGTTCGGGCTGGCAGCGGAGCAGGAGGCAGGCGGATGAATGACCGGCAGAGGTATGCGGTTGGTATTGCCGCTGCTGTCCTTATTCATTTATTTGCTGCTGTCATGCTCGGATTGTTCGGCGTGAAATATATGGAAGTTCCGTTTCGTGGGGAAGTATTGCAGGTATCGCTTGATGCGGGCGGCGGAAACCGGGGCGGGGGAGGCAGCAAAGGGAGAAAGGCGCCGGCGGCGAAATCATCTGAAGCAAAAATCAATGATGCTGCTGAACCTGTGGAAATGCCTGATGAAGAAATTAATGAAAAGGCAGCGGAAGAAAAGCCGGAGCCGCAGGACAGGGCGGATAAGAAAGAAACAGCGGACACGGCAGGTATGTCTGCTTCTGATGCCGCGGCAGGAAATGAAGGGATGAATACACAGGGCGACGGCAGCGGCAGCGGCGGGGAAACGGGAGACGGG
>OGRH01002402.1_pt1 | contig 9960 bp, 8 predicted proteins | sample 1553461 | NCBI WGS metagenome assembly OGRH01 (sample SAMEA2580092, study PRJEB22360) | human gut metagenome | biome: human gut; feature: human-associated habitat; material: faeces | place: Denmark | collected 2008/2010
AATCGGATTCGCAGACAAGTGAGTGGTATAGTTATTTCGAAAACGATGTACTAGTATCAGAAATTACTTTCTTTTCTGTTTGTCCGCTCTCTGCAGGCGTTTCCTATATTGGTCAGGCAGAGTACTGTGGTGATCAGGAAAAGTCCGGGGATCAGAATGATCCACCAGGAACCTGTCATTAATGCCTTATCTGACAGAGACAGCATACTTCCCCATGTGATAATCTCTATGGGAAGTCCAATGCCCATAAAGCTTAAAGTAGCTTCAGAGATCATTGCAGTTCTTACATTCATGACTACCATAAACATAATGGATGAGAAAAAGTTCGGCACCAGATGCTTCCACAAAATACGGAAAAATCCTGCTCCCATACATCTTGCAGCGATGATATACTCACTGTTTCGTATCTGCCGTACCTCTGTGCGTACTACTTTCGCAATACTGGTCCAGCTGGTCACACCGATCACAAAGGACAGACTCAGGATATTTGCATCTCCCATAATAGCCTGCAGCAAAATGATCAGGAGCAGAGTTGGTATACTTAAGAATATTTCTGTAAATCTCATGATCAGTTCATCAAGCCAGGCAGGTGCCACTCCACTGAAGGCACCGACTACCACTGCAATAAAAGTAGAAATAACTGTGGCTAATCCACCGATTAAGATCGAGATTCTTCCTCCATACCAAATCATGGAAAAAATATCCCTTCCCATAGTATCTGTTCCAAAAAGGAACTCCCTGTCAGGAGCTTTATTATAGTTTAACAGATCCATATAAGCAGGATCCTTTGTCATGATCAGTTCCGCACACAGGCAGCCCAGTACGATAAGAATCAGGATTGCTGCTGAAACAACGGGTTTTCCCTGATACCACTTTTTCTTTGATTTGGGAATTACGGTTTCTGTCTTTCTGTTTCCTGCCAGTTCAAATAAATGATTGGTCATCCTTCTACTACCTCCGATTTCTCGGTTATTACTTCATCCTTCATACGGGGATCTATCTGTTCATTAATAGTCTGACTGACGATATTACAGAAAATAACCAGGATTCCTGACATCATACAAAGCAGCATCAGCAGATTGTAATCATGATATCTGGCACTCTCATAGGACAGAGCTCCGATTCCGGGATAAGAGAATACACTTTCTACCACATAGGTTCCTCCAAGTACATGAGGAACTGCAATGGCCATAATACTTAGATAAGCAGGCATTACATTTCGGACACAATGTCTGAACATAAGCTTTTTCTTATCCAGGCCTTTTGCCTTTGCCAAAAGTACATAATCTGCGCGAACCTCTTCAAGGATCTTATTTCGGATCATGTAAGCATAATACCATAAATGCTCCATGACCACGATGGTCAGAGGCATGATCAGATGCAGCACTCTGTCACCGATATCTCCTGCATTTCCTGTACTGTAAGCTCCACTGCTTGGCAGGATCTTAAGATTTACAGAAAAAACAAGGATCAGGACCAGAGCCATCCAGAACTCAGGAATACAACTGGATATGGTTCCCAGCTTACACAGGATCCGGTCTGCCAGCCGGTTTTCGTACCAGGCACACAGAATTCCCAGGAGCAAGGCTCCGGCAAACATAATGATAAATCCGATTCCTCCAAGTACAAGTGTATTGCCAATACGGCCGCCGATCACTTCTACCACATCCTGTTTATATTTAAATGAAATTCCAAATTCTCCATGAAAGGCATTTTTTACCCACTTCACATACTGCACAGAAATCGGTTCGTTCAATCCCAGTTTTCCCATAGCCCATTCACGTTCTTCCGGACTCATCTTCTCTGTACGGTCACCATAATAGGAGATCAGCGGATCTCCCGGTGCAAGACGGGCTACATAAAATACAGCTACAGACAATATAAATACTGAGATCAGGAATATCAGGCATTTTTTACCATAGTAGACTAACTTTTTTTGTCTCATTATATACTGCACCCCTTTCCTTCAGCCGGAAGCATTGCAAAATGTCCGGGTGACACTTCTGTCCACACGCTGTTTTCCATTCCTTCGCCATCATAGTACTGCAGAACTCTTTTTCTCTCCCTGATCGGGTCAGGAACAGGAATTGCAGACAGCAATGTTTTTGTATAAGGATGCACCGGATTGGAATACAATTCTTCTGATGGCGCCAGTTCTACCAGTTTTCCATGATACATAACTCCCACACGGTCACAGAGATACTCAACCATAGCCAGGTCATGAGCTATAAACAGAAATGTAAATCCATGCTCCTCCTGCAGATGACGGAACAGATTGACGATCTGTGCCTGTATGGACACATCCAGGGAAGCTATCGGTTCATCAGCCACCAGAAATTCCGGTTCCATACACAGAGATCTGGCTATGGCCACTCGCTGTCTCTGTCCCCCTGATAATTCAGATGGATAACGGTCCAGGAAACTGTTCTCAAGTCCTACATATTCCATCTGAAAAGCAGCTTCCTTCACAAAGCTTCCTCTCGGAGGTGTGATATGCTGGATTCTCATTGGTTCCGTAATAATATCTGACACCTTCATTTTCTGGTTCAGACTGGATGCGGAATCCTGAAATATCATCTGGCGGCGGGTCTGCAGCATTTTTTTATGCTTTTTGAATTCCTTTTTGTCGCAGATATTTACATCTTTATACCAGATTTCTCCCTGAGCCGGCTGATATATATTCATCAGACATCTGGCAACTGTGGACTTTCCTGAACCAGATTCCCCTACCAGACCAAAGATCTCACCTTTATGGATCTGAAATGAGACATCATCTACAGCCTTTACCTTGATCTTTTTTGTCAGATGAAACTGCTGGCTCAGATGCCTGACATCTAATAATACTTCTTTACTCACTGCACTGTCCTCCCATAGGTGATTTGATCTGCGGTGCTCTTGGATCCAACAGCCAGGTTGCCGCATAATGAGTATCTGTTATCTTAAACATCGGCGGCATTTCTTCATAATCAATATTCAGGGCATATTCATTTCGACATGCAAAAGCATCACCTTTCGGCGGATCTATCAAAGTAGGAGGCATGCCGGGGATAGTGTACAAGCTTTCTTTTCCATTTGCAAATGCAGGCAGTGATCTCATCAGCCCCCATGTATATGGATGTCTGGGATCATAATACACTTCCTCTGCTGTACCGATCTCTACGATCTTGCCTGCATACATGACTGCCACTCTGTCTGCCACACGTGCAACCACTCCCAGATCATGGGATACCAGTATGGTAGCTGTTCCAAGCTTCATCTGTATTTCCCGCAGAAGATCCAGGATCTGTGCCTGTATGGTCACATCCAATGCAGTAGTTGGTTCATCTGCAAATAAAATATCCGGATCTGCTGCCAGAGCAATGGCCATAACACATCTCTGACGCATTCCTCCGGAGAACTGCCAGGGATACTGATGATATCGTTCCTTTGGATGGGAGATACCTACCAGTTCCATAAGCTCCAGAACCTTCTTATTTACCTGTTCCTTCGTGTAGTTCTTATTGTGGATCACCACTGCTTCCCCAATCTGTTTTCCGATTTTAATAGTTGGATTCAGGGATGTCATAGGATCTTGAAAGATCATGGAAAAAACTCTTCCACGCAGTTTCTGCATCTCCCTTTCCCTGTAACAGGTGATATCCTGTCCGTTCACACAGATGCTGCCCTCTTTAATCTTTGCACTTGGCGGCAAAAGCTTCATGATACTTTTGCAAAGCACACTCTTCCCGCATCCGGATTCTCCAACTATAGCCAGCACCTCTCCCTTTTTTAATGAAAAAGACACATCTCTTACTGCCTGGACTTCTCCGGCAGGACCGTCTATGCTGACTGAAAGATTTTTAATCTCTAATAAATGTTCCATTTTTAATCCTTTTTCCGCTCGTGTAAAAAGGGGGCACCTTTAGTGCCCCCGTCACAACCTTTATCTTTTTTATGATGTTAGAGTCAAAGGTCTTATGGCGCAAGCATGAATGGCTTTTTGACCTTTTGACCCTGATATCATTTTATTATTCAATAGTCCAGTCTGCTACATTCCAGAAGATTCCAACTCCATGATGTCCCATAATTGTATCAGGATCGATTCCTTTAATATTGCTGTCAGCAACATAGTTGGCATCAATATAGCAGATCATTGCATAAGCCGGATCCTCTGCCAGAGCTTTCTGGAAATTAGCATAGGCTTCTGCACGAACTTCCGGATCAGCTGACTGTCTTGCTTCTTTCAGATACTTGTCAACGTCTGCATTAGAGTAGCCGGAGTAGTTTGCTCCCTTATCTGTTCCGAATACTTTGTATGTATGGTCGTCAGCGTCAAATGGGCTTCCCCATCCGATCAGGAATGCCATCTGTCCTGCCCAGTCTGTCTGTGCAGGGATCTCTACTGATACATCCATGCCGATCTCTTTCAGTTCCTGTGCTGCGATCTGAGCCATATCAATACGTACCTGATCTCCTGCACTTACGCTGATTACAAATCCCACTTTTTCGCCGTCACGATAATAGAATCCGTCATCACCCATCTCGCATCCTGCAGCTTCCAGAATTTCTTTTGCTTTTTCAGGATTGTAATCATAATGCTCTACATCTTCATAATTGTAGATATTTCTCTGAAGAGGTCCATAAGCCGGCATTCCCTGTCCCAGGATAACTGCGTCGATGATTGCCTGGCGGTCAAGTCCATAGCATACTGCCGGGATCAGATCACGGTTTTTCTGCCAGTATTCATTTCCAAAGTTAAACATGATTCCACGATAGTCAGAAGTCTTCATATCGTAGCATGTATATGCCTCATCATCTGCAAAAGCAGCTGCATCCTTTGGTGTTAATAATGCCAGATCAAGTTCTCCGGATTTTAACTGAAGTGCTTTCGCATTGTCATCCGGTACGATCTTGAATACAACTTTATCAATGGAAGGCTCACCCTTAAAATAGTCTTCGTTCTTAACCAGTGTGATCGCCTGTCCCTCATCCCAGGATTCAATCTTGTATGGACCTGTTCCTACCGGATTACGGAAGAAATCAGAGGTCTGCATATCTTCGCCCTCAAGCAGATGCTTAGGAAGAACTGCCATTGTCATATAGTCAAGGAATGCAACGTTTTTGTCCTCAAGCTTGAACGCAACCGTATGATCATCAATAACATTGATTTCCTCTACGTCCTCGTAGTTGGGTGCATTCTCAGAACCATTTTCCGGATCCATGATCGCTTCAATAGTAAATTTAACATCCTCTGCTGTCACAGGTTCGCCGTCCTGCCACTTGGCATCTTCTGCCATATGGAATGTATAAGTATTGGTTTCATCATCAAAATCCCAGCTCTCTGCCAGTCCCGGAACTACCTGATTATCTCCGTCATGTGCAGTTAAACCGTTGAAGATCAGAATATTGATCTCTCCATGTTCATCCATAGCAGGATTGATCCTGGTATAATCTCCGCTTCCGTATACCAGTGTTGTTTCTTCCTCTGCCAGTACAGGCACTGTTGTTCCGGCACTGACCAGTGATACAGTCAGAAGCACTCCGGCCATTGTCAATAAACCCTTTTTCATTTCATGTTCCCTCGCTTTTTCTTTATTGGTAACTGGCTTTTATGATATCAGACAATTCTGACATCAGTAAGCCCTGCGGGGGGATATTGACATATTCCTTTTTGTGCCTTATATATGCCATATATGGCATACCTGCAGCAGTATCATTACTCTCCATCGCAGTGCGATCCTGCCCGGAGTGTTATTTATATTATAGGAACATTACAGAGTAATTTCCTATAATATAAATAACACTCCGCCTTTAGTATTTCACTAAAAGCGAAGTGTCCTGATATTAATATAATTTTGCACCAGCCGGAATATGGTCATCTACCATCAGAAGATGAAGTTTTTCTTCGCCCTCTTCCTCATGGATTGCACTAAGTAACATTCCACAAGATTCAATTCCCATCATTGCTCTAGGTGGCAGATTTGTGATAGCTATAAGTGTCTTACCTACCAGTTCTTCTGGTTCGTAGAATGCGTGAATACCGCTTAAAATGGTACGTTCTACGCCTGTTCCATCATCCAGAGTAAACTGTAAAAGTTTCTTTGACTTCGGCACTGCGACACACTCTTTTACCTTTACTGCACGGAAATCGGACTTGCTGAAAGTCTCAAAATCTACCTCATCTTTGAACAATGGTTCGATTTCTACCTTTGAAAAATCAATCTTCTCAACTGGCTTTTCTGAAACCGTTTTAGCCTGCGCAACGTTGTTTGCTTCGTTCTTAGCAGCGCCCTGAGACTTCATTGTCGGGAACAGCAGTACGTCACGGATTGCCTGACTGTCTGTCAGTAACATTACCAGACGGTCAATTCCGTATCCGATACCACCTGTAGGCGGCATACCAATCTCCAGTGCGTTCAGGAAATCTTCATCGGTGTGTTCTGCTTCGTCATCACCGGCTGCGGCATTGGCATCCTGTGCGGCGAAACGCTCACGCTGATCGATCGGATCGTTTAACTCGGAGTATGCGTTACACATTTCCCATGTATTGATGAAAAGCTCGAAACGCTCTACCTTGGTAGGATCGCTCGGTTTCTTCTTTGTAAGCGGAGAAATCTCAATCGGATGATCCATGATAAAGGTCGGCTGGATCAGTTCTTTCTCACAGAACTCCTCGAAGAAGAGGTTGATGATATCACCTTTCTTGTGGCGTTCCTCGTATGTAATGTGATGCTCCTCAGCAAGTTTCTTTGCTGCTGCATCATCTGCTACGGTATCAAAGTCGATTCCGGTATATTTTTTAATCGCATCGTTCATGGTCATGCGTGTAAATGGCTTGCCAAGGTCGATCTCAATGCCATTGTAGCTGATCTTTGTACTTCCGCAGACTTTTTCTGCAAGATAACGGAACATGGACTCTGTTAGTTCCATCATGCCCTCATAGTCTGTGTATGCCTGATACAGCTCCATCAGTGTGAACTCCGGGTTATGACGGGTGTCAACACCCTCATTGCGGAATACACGGCCGATCTCGTATACACGCTCAAGTCCGCCGACGATCAGTCTCTTTAAGTATAATTCCAGAGAGATACGCAGTTTTACATCCTCATTTAAGGCATTGTAATGAGTCTCAAACGGTCTTGCTGCTGCTCCACCTGCATTCGATACAAGCATCGGAGTCTCTACTTCCATAAAATCACGGTCTGCTAAGAAGTTACGGATTTCTTTTAAGATCTTGGAACGTTTGATAAATACTTCCTTGCTCTCCTGGTTCATGATCAGATCGATATATCTCTGACGATAACGCATATCTGTATCTGTCAGTCCATGGAACTTCTCCGGAAGGATCTGTAATGACTTAGACAGCAGCGTCATCTCCTCAGCATGGATAGAAATCTCGCCTGTTTTGGTACGGAAAGCGTATCCCTTTACGCCCCAGATATCGCCGATATCAGATTTCTTGAAATCTTTGTAGATCTCCTCACCAATATTGTCTCTTGCAACGTATACCTGGATACGTCCCTTTAAATCCTGAATATTGCAGAATGATGCTTTTCCCATCACACGTTTGAACATCATACGGCCAGCAATCGATACCGGTTTGCCTTCCATTGTATCAAAATTTTCTACGATGTCGGTTGAGTGATTTGTCACATCATATTTTGTGATGACAAACGGATCTTTTCCGTTTTCCTGCAGTTCATGCAGCTTGTCATAACGTACCTGAAGCAGCTGGTTTAAATCCTGCTGGTTATTGTTCTGCTCTGCCATGTTTATCCTCCACTTGTTTTATTCCACGGACAGACATTCTGCCCTTGCGTCATATCTCTTAGTTTGCTCTGTGAATTGAAAGCACTTTGTATGAAAACTCACCTGCCGGTGTCTCGACAGTAACGGTATCACCTACCTGTTTGCCAAGCAGTGCCTTACCAACCGGCGACTCGTTTGAGATTTTACCTTTTAAGCTGTTTGCCTCGGTAGAACCAACAATCTTATACTCTAATTCCTCATCAAATTCGCAGTCAAGGATCTTTACGCTGCATCCAATGCTTACTTTATCTAAGTCAGCCTCTTCCTCTACAACTACTTCTGCGTTCTTTAAGATTTTCTCAAGTTCTTCGATACGTGCCTCGATATCTCTCTGCTCATCCTTTGCTGCATCGTACTCTGCGTTCTCAGAAAGGTCTCCCTGCTCTCTGGCCTCTTTGATCTTTCCTGCTACTTCTTTTCTCTTAACAACTTTCAGATCGTGCAGCTCGTCTTCCAGTTTTCTAAGTCCTGCGTATGTGAGTAAGTTCTTCTTTGCTTCTTCCATTTTGCCTTACTTCCTTTCAAAACCGTGCTGTTTTTTCTGAAAAAAATACAGCTTCGGATATTTCTGTTGCTACCATTCCCAAGAGCTCTTTTTTCTAAAAAAGGGCGTAAAAATCTCAGGATATTCACAATTCCTGTATTATACCGAAAAGCCCCAGTATTGTCAAGCATTCCACGTCGAAAAAGGGTCCCTGAAATATGCAAAAAAAGCCGCGCGAAATCTCAAATTTCAACACGGCTTTTCTGTATTATCCTACCCGGTCTGATTCCTTATTTCTTCTCCGGAAAAAGATCTTTATAACGATTAGTCACCATCTGTGTCTGATACTCAAAATCCTGTTTATGCTGATTGACCAGTGTAGAAAGGATGATCCCGGAAAACCAGCAGATGATAGCTGTCAGGATCACAAACCCGCTGACGATCAGTGTCGGGATCTTTTCCACTGTCCCAACCTCCAGAAAATGTACCAGCACCGGAATAAAGAATACCATTCCCACCACAAACAGCACTGCTGCGATAAGGGAGAAGAACTCCAGCGGCTTGTAATTCTTGAACATTTTCACAATAGTCTTCAGGACCTTAAATCCATCTGCATAAGTATTCAGCTTGGACTCACTTCCCTCCGGCCTGTCACGATATTCAATGACTACATTCTCAACCTGCATGTTCTTATCGATGGCGTGGATCGTCATCTCTGTCTCGATCTCAAAATTCCTGGAAAGTACCGGGAATGTTTTTACAAAGCGGTAACTCATGGCACGGTAACCTGTCATGATATCCTTGATGTTGCTTTTGAAAAGACGGTTAATGGAACCTCTTACGATGCTGTTTCCAAAGTTGTGAAAAGGTCTCTTGTTCTCTGTAAAATATGTAGAAGAAAGGCGGTCACCAACTACCATGTCTGTGCCTTTCTCCAGAACCTTGCTGCACATTTCAGCTGCAAACTCTGCCGGATAAGTATCGTCGCCATCTACCATAAGATAACACTGCGCATCAATATCCCGAAACATACTGCGGATCACGTTTCCTTTTCCCTGCTGATACTCATAACGGACAACTGCCCCTTCTTTTCTGGCGATCTCGTCAGTTCCATCTGTAGAGTTATTATCATATACGTAGATCACAGCTTCCGGAAGTGCTTTTTTCATATCGCGGATAACCTTTGCTACCGTCTTGCTTTCGTTGTAGCAAGGAATTAAAACTGCTATTTTATCTGCCATTATCTTTCTCCTGTAAAACAAAAAAACTTTCTGCGGATTCCCGCTAACTGACTGTAGCACGCGCCCCGTTCCTTGTCAATAGAACGTTTCGTTTTCTCCGACATACTTTTCTCTTTTATCGCTCCAGTACCATGTCTGTAAGCTTTTTCAATTCTTCATAGCTTGAAATATTATTAGATTCTCTCCGGATTCCCGCACTGTGCCGCATACCGGCTGTATACCAGGCTACATGCTTTCGCCTTTCGCGAATCCCGATATACTCACCCTTTATCGCGATCTGATCTTCGGCATGGCGCAGGATCATCTCGCATACTTCCTCTGCGGTTGGCCTGGGAAGCTTTTCCCCGGTGCGGAAATAGTGGTTCAGCTCCCGGAAGATCCACGGGTTCCCACGTACTGCACGACCGATCATCACTGCATCGCAGCCAGTTTCTTTAAACATGGCTT
>OGRH01002407.1_pt1 | contig 9950 bp, 10 predicted proteins | sample 1553461 | NCBI WGS metagenome assembly OGRH01 (sample SAMEA2580092, study PRJEB22360) | human gut metagenome | biome: human gut; feature: human-associated habitat; material: faeces | place: Denmark | collected 2008/2010
CGTTTTTACACCGTTTTTATGCTACTTTAACAAGCGATAGATTGTTGAATAGACTTTCGCGAGATAGGGGTGATAGATTTGATGAACAGACTAACGTAAGACTAGCGAACAAAACAGGAGTGACAGATTTGATGAACTGACTTTCGCAAGACAAGGTGATAGATAGGGGTGAAGATTATTTTGTTGTTGTTAATAAATCTGGATATACATAGTTCATTACATAGTTTACAATATTGTTTCTATTCTCTTCATTAAATTCTATGCTCATTAATTCAACATATTTCTGGAAATAAGGTTCATCGTCAGGATCTAGTAAAGATGCTTTGAAAGCTGCTTTCGAAAGTTCTGATGCATAAGTTTGTAGATTAGTCAATGGTACACTAAATGCTAATGACTGTAGTGATAAATAGTTCTTCTTCAATTCATCGACAGATCTGTTTTGAATAGTCTTCGTTTTATTATAGAATTCATATTTAATGCGTGTATTAATAATGTCATCAACTATGTCGAAGATATCTAGTTTACCAACCTTTAGATCTTCAATGAATGATTTATCAACATAAATACTCGAACCAAATTTAGCAACAGTATAATATCCATTGTTATAATCTATGACTATTAAATATTTAGTTTCATTTCCTAACTTTTCAACATCGTACATCTCTTTAGCTATTTTCTTGGGTGGTTTATATGCGATCGAACTATTGTATTCAGATATTGTTGATGGATCTAGAATTCGATACTTGATTTCAACATCTTTATATTTGACAATTGAGTTAGGATATATTAAATTATATGTAGCGTTAATTTTGAACAAGGTTGCTTTCTCTTCATTTATCTCTAGAAGTTCTTTATAGTTAATTGAAATATATGGAAACGTTGCACCTATTAAATATTTGAAATATGCTAATGAAGATAGTTTTGAAATATCTATATGAATATTCTGTGATGAAATTTCATAGAGTGATGCTACATTTTTAATCGCCTTGATTTCCATACTCGAATAATTATCTTCGATGAATTTCAACATATCTTTTTTAAAGTCTTCATACTCTTTATATGACATCGTTATTGATAATGCATCGAATAACCATGGAAACACAACAAAGATATATTTATCAGAGTAATCTCTATTGATTAATTGCTTGTAATAATATAAAGGGATATCATAGTTTTTGATCAAATTCTTTTTGTCAATGATATCACTACTTTTAATTTCAACTTTATTCAAATAATCGATCATATCTTCATATGTTGTTGGTTTAAAATTATCCATGTCCTTTAAATAAAAATAAGGTCTTTATTATAGTCTCATCACCAGTCTCATCACAGCTTATTACCAATCTCATCAAAGTCATTCGCAATATCTTTACGGTCTCATCACAACTCATCACATCTCATCACCAGTCTCATCACCAGTCTCATCAAAGTCTTGCGTAAGATCTTTATCACCCTCTTCATCATTCTCTTCATCATTCTCTTCATCATTCTCTCCCATGCATCTGTAACATATCTTTTGTAAACCATCTGTATAATAATCAAAGATGAATGGAGAATTACATCTTGAACATTTCGATACTAATGCAATATGATTTTTATCGAAGATGTGTTCACCATTTTTAATTTTGAATGTTCCAATCGATATATATTGTTCACCTAATTCTGAGGTTAAGAATTCATTATAATTAATTACAATGACATTATCAGCATAAAATAAATCTATACCTGAAACTAGAATAACCTCATTGATGAAATACGATTGATCAATTATATATCGAGATTCTCCATTCATTTTCTTCAGTGATATACTACATTTGTTTTCAATCATTTTTATGACTTCAGAATCATCTTCATTTTTAACTAGAGTCGTCAAATAATTTAATGAACTAGTTATTACATCATCATTTATTTCTGGTACTGATTGAATCTCGTTCTTTTCATTGACTCTATTAAGTTCTTTAATCTTTGTTTTTGAATTAGGAATTTTATACATTGGAATATGATTAAGTGTTTCATTTATGGATTCTAAACTTAGTGGTTCATCATCGATTTTTATCATGATTGGGATACATATACCATTATGAACACTTATATCATTGAAATAGTATTCGAAATTACTAAAGTCCATATCAAGTTCAGTTTCTAATTTCAATTTCAAGTGAAGCATGTTTTGATAAATCTTTTGTTTGAACGTATTGTAATTTAACTCATTATATACACTAGATAAGTGTTGATATATTTCAGACATGAATTATCTTGTTAAAAAATTTAACTTTCTTTCATGTCACTTCACTCACACACTTATTTTTTTTTGCGTTTCACATTACTTCACTTATATTACTTCACTTATATTTTGAATTTCATTCTTCATATTCATCTTGATTATATAAACAGTTATGAAACCTAAGATTATTGACAAGATAATTATCACAATGATTAAAAGCGTTTTTATTGATGCATTGTCTGGTTTGTTGTCTGGTGTGTTGTCATTCTCATTATCTTGTGCATCGCCTGGTTTGTTATCTGGTGCATCGCCTGGTTTGTTATCTGGTGTGTTATTTGGTGAATTCTCTTTATCATTATCCTGTGTATCATTTGGAGTATTCTCTGGTTTGTTGTCATTCTCATTATCTTGTGTATCACCTGGCTCATTGTTTGGTGTGTCATCTTTATCATTGTTATCTGGTGCATCGCTTGGAGTATTCTCTGGACCATTGTCTGGAGCATCGTTTGGTGTGTTCTCTGGAGTGTTGTTTGGTGTGTTCTCTGGAGTGTTGTTTTTCTCCATTTCCTTTTGTACTTCTTTTTGCGAACTATCAAATATTTTCTGACTTTCACTTGTAACTGCACCTTCAGTAACATTCAATATACAACTTACATTTTGACTTATAGTTGTATCTTTGACTTCACCAGATGTAGATGCTTGATTTGTACATATTTGTAGATAAGGTATGTCGCTAATCTTGTCCCAAATTTCTCGAAGTTCATTTTGATATTCTTTTAAAATATTATCATATTCTGCAACTATATCTTCATCTGTAAAGCTTAAAGCTCTTGGAGCAAAGTAACCATTGTTTGATTCGATGAAGTGATCCATAGAATCATTTATCTTATTCTCTAAAGCTTTAATATAGTCGTCTAAAGAACCATCTTGAAGATATTTGCTGATGAATTGTTTAAGTTCATTCGTTGTTTTAAATACTCGTCTCAGTGGTGACGTGTTTGAATTCTCTTTATACATTGAAGTTATGACATCATATTTGTCGAAGAACTCTATAGATGCAAACAATGATAATATTTCATCAAGATATTTCTCACTAGTTATTTCGATATATCCTGTATCCCATCTTTTAATATATCCGTTTGAACAATAGTCGTTTAACTTCATGATTGATTCTGATTTAAATTTCGTTGATGTAGTATATGGTGAAGTAATTATAGTAGCAACAATGACATACTGTTCATAATTTTTATTCATAGCTTCTTCAATATAGTCCTTTAAATATCTAGGGTCACGCAAATAGTATACTCTATCATTAACATCATTGTTATGAAACTCTGAATAATCTTGAAGTGGTCCAGGAAAATAAAATCGACCATAATACATAGATTTCTCATAGTAATTTAATTTGTCCAATAATTGACTATTTGCACCAAATGCATCTTTGATAGATTGTATTGTATCTTCAGGTACTTTTGACATTTTTCACTAAAAATAAATAGGAGAGTCGCTCACCACCCCTTTCATAGTATGTCTTGAGTCATCTTGAGTTAGTCTTCGAATAATCTATCAAAAGTCTTGCGTTAGTTCTTTACCACAATCTTAACCACAATCTTGCGTTAGTTCTTTACCACAATCTTTACAACATTCTTAACCACAATCTTGCGTTAGTTCTTTACAACATATCTTTCACACTCTCTCAATATTATTTCAATTTCAGACAAGTCGACACCAATGAAAAGCATGAAACAAAATATCTTAATTAATCTGATTCGTTTACTTGTTTTCTCACTATCATTCTCACAGTATATTGGGTCATGGAGACACGACGTACTTCCAAATAGTGTCATATCAAACGTTACTATAGCGTTTTCAAGTGCGAAATTAACTTTGTTTTCAATGATGTCTTCAATTGTATTAGTTCTTGATCCACTCTCTGACTCGTTCTTCGTTTCATTCTTATTTGACTTATCTCTTAATCCATTCGTTGCATTGTCTCTTGACTTATCTCTTAATCCATTCGTTGCATTGTCTCTTGACTTATCTCTTGACTTGTTCTCTGACTTATCTCTTAACTTGTTCTCTGACTTATCTCTTAACTTGTTCTCTGACTCGTTCTTCGTTTCATTCTTAGTTTCATTCTTCATTCCATTCGTTGCATTGTATCTTGACTTATCTCTTGACCCATCTCTATCATTCTTTACAACTTCTTGATAATACATGTGTGTTAAATTGACTATTGAACGTAGAACACTCAACTTTAATTCTATACATTCTTTCACTTTGTCTGGATAATAACAATTTTGTAAATCTGGTATCACTACAACGAGTCCAGTATGTTGACGTTTCAATAAGTATTCACCATATATTAATTCCATGTAATGTTCAAAGACTTTCTCACGTGGCATAATATAGTCGTATGACAATGATTTATCTTTCCAGATTTTATATTTGATGATTTTCAAGAAATCAAACAATGTTTTAATATTCTCCTTCTTCTCCATTAGAAATGATTCCCACATTATGTTTGGATTTAATCTATAGAGAAATTTATAGAGTTCATATAGTTCATTTCTATCAAAGTCATTTAAATCCATTTAAACATAAAAATAAGTCATCTCTTCACCTATTATCTCCTTATTCATCTCCTCTTTACTCATCTTCGACAATGCTAACGAGTTTCTCAAATGATTTTAATTTGTTGATTTGTTCGTTCATTATTTTATCGAACGGTGATATCCATGAACCATCAAAATGTGGATTTCTAATGTTGCACTCTTGTATATTCAAACAACATTTCTTTAGAATTTCAATAGATGCAGTCAGGAATGAATACATATACAATCTAATGAATTTCTGTGTACCATTCTTAACATCATATCTCAATGAAATACACATAGATGTAAAATCAAAGTTTAATGATTTGAAAGATTCTATTACACGAGTATTGTCGATAAGTTTATCGTAAGTGTTTTGAAGATAAATTATACTTGTCATTGTACTGTAAAATTTTGAAGTATATGCATTGTTAAATGGTAGAGTGAAAACAGTAGTTAACCACATTTGAAATGCTTTGATGCGAAAATTAGGTGGAATTGTTGAGTATCTTATTCTAGCAGGTATGAAGAAGTATTTACAAAATTCATACATCATACTTATCTCTGGATTCTTATCGTCAGGTAATGATGCATAAGTATTTAATCTTAATGATTTATTATCGACAATTGTATTATAGAATGTTCTCGCCACTTCTTGCATTTGTGTATAACTTATGATTGCAGGATTAACGACATCATTCATACACATTAAATTATGAAATACTCCAGATGCATCAGTATTGATTAATTGACCTGTTGAAATCGCTGAGGATAATGACATCCATATATCAATGTGTTTCGCAAATATATGTGTAAGAACTTTGAAAGTTTCTTGTAGATGAATATATAATGGATCGTTATCTAATTTAGCGTTTTCTTCCATGAATGAGTTTAATGGATTCATTTTTGAAAAATAAAATAAGACTTATTCATTAAGCATTATTTCAACGATTTCACATTCATTTCACACACTTTTGCATCATGTGCTGCTTCTTCCATTATTATTTCACGAGTAGATGGGTTCAAGAATTTATCTATAGTTTTTGTCTCATAATCTTTCGTCACACCCTTCATCACTTCATCACCTTTCATTTCATCATCTTTCATTTCATCACCTTTCATTTCATCACCTTTCACTTCATCACTCTTCGTCATTTCTTCTTTCATTTTCATTATTTCAATTATTGCTTCAGACATGATCATATCTTTGGCACTATTCTGACTAGAAATCATCGAATTCATCGCAGCCATATTAACATTGTGATAGATATTAGAAAACTTCTTAGCATTAATCAGATGAAGAATAATCATTAAAATTTGAAGTATTAATATGAATGTTATAATGTCAATCATTTAAACGTAAAAATAAATCATTTCTTGAGTTTACTTCTCTTTGGCCTTATCCTCACTTTCACCTTTCTTGTCTTCACCTTTCTTGTCTTCACTCTTTTTATATGGTACATTGTCAGTACCTGTTAAAAGATCAACTCTCAATGCTTGTGGTAAGACGAGCATCAATTCATCACGATATATTCCCAGTGGTTCAAATAACTCTGTATAATAATCATGGAACAATAAATTAGTTTCATTCTTATTAATTTTATCGCGTAATTCAAACATATATCCACCAGTTATAATTCCCTGTTGAACAGGTGTAGTCATTTAACGTGAAATAAAAAACAGTTATCTTACGCCAGTTTTTTGGTCAGTTTCTTTACATACACTTTACACAGTCTTTACACAGTCTTTACACCAATCCTTCCAATCACACGCAAGTGTCACGCAAGTGTCACGCAAGTGTCACGCATACGATAATCTTCTTTATAATTATTTTACGCGTCTTATATTTCATCACTTTTCAATAACTGATTTTTTTTAAAGTATAAAACATTATGTCAACATATTTAGTTTATCCGGTTGAAATCGCTAAAGAATCATCTTTGATAAATTATATAAATGGTAAAGGTCCATTTTGGGTCGAGAATCCATTCTTTGCTAAAAATGTTAATAAAAGTGTTGATGCTAAAAAATGGTTGGACGAGTATGTAACTAAAGGTTCATCAAATAAAGATAGACAGAAGTTCATCATATCGTCACCAAAGATATATATCAAGAACACTAAAACAGGTGAATATACTGATAAATTCTTCATTAGATGGACACCTGGTGGTAAAAAGGAATACAACATTTGGAAACCATATAGCGCCAATGTTTCTGCTATAGGTACAATCAAAATACCTATATCACCAGTTTCGAAAGATAATGTTGATGGGAATTTAATGTTAATTCAACATCAATTAAGTATGGTGTTAGAAGTCTTGATAGTTTCCAAGATGTTTGATCTCGATTTATCAGAATATGATGGAATGACTAATGATGATTTCTATATGACATTAATGGGTGAAATAAATGAAAAGATTCAACCATTGATTAAAAGTAAAGATCATTCAACAATTGAAATCAATGAAGAAATGATCAGTGACTTTAATTCACCACCAACATGGAGTTTCAATTCTTTTGATGATATGAGAGTACCATCAGATGAAGAAATGAACATAAGATATTATACATTGTTGCAAACTATATGCAAATATATTAGAGATCGCAGAACTAGTGCAAAAATAAGTTCTCACGACATTTATAATAAAATCATGAGTAATGGTAATGGTTTGAAACAGTTTTATGTCTTTCCAACTTATTCAGCGACAATAAGTAGAGATCAGAAAACAGATGTTGTCAAGAAAGCATTCGAAATTGCAAAATGTGAATTTAGATGTCAAACTGAAAAATCAAAGTATGCAACTGAATTGAAAACATCTCATACTTCATCTACGTACTTAACGAAAGAAAACATTCCAATTATTTGGGGTGGTGATAAAGGTAAGATGCGTTTCGAGGGTTGTATCTATGTTTCATTATCGTTTGACACCAGAATGTATCCAACAGGCAAAGGAACATTTTCAATTTCATTTAGTGTTCACAAGATGATGGGCACATTATCAAACTCAGTTCCTGTCAAATTTAATGACGATGATTTATGTGATGAAATCTTTGGTGCAAACACTGAAGAGATCATGATCGATCCAATTGAAACAATATAAGGAACTTTGTCAGAGACCTTTATTTTTACTACACGGCTTTATCATGGACTAGTCAAAAGAAATAACCTTATTTAGTCTGTCAAGGGATAAACCTTTATTTTTATTAAAGTTTAAATGGAGAAGAACAATAAATCACTATATGTAAGCTCTTGTTGTAATTCGTTTTATATATTCTCTAATGGTGCACTCGCTTGTCCGGTATGTGGTACACCAATTGAGAATCTAAATAATAATACTATAAGTCTAACAGTCAATAGTAAAAATCAAAACACTATGCCAAAGAATATCCCTGACTCAATTGTCAAGAGATTTGCTACAGACCCTACATTTGCATTGACAGATAACTTGTGCAAGAAATGTAAAAGTAAAACAAGATATATCTACAATGATGGTACATCTTGTGTTTACGTCTGTTCAAACAAAGACTGTAGAAAGATATTGAAAATTTAAAGATTGAGTTTTACCTTTATTTTTACACCTTATTTTTACACCCTTTATACTCCATTTATCTCGAAATAACCGATTTTTTTTTAACTATCAATTAGATTTCATGAACACAGAATCTATGAATGTTATCAAGTACATAAATGATAATAAGATGAATATAAATGAATTAACTGTTAGAGAAAAACTTGCAATTAGCAAGGCATGTGGTATTCCGGTTAAACATTTATCAGAAGTCATTTCAACAATTATCGAGGAATCTGTCCAAGAACCTGTCAACAAATCTGTTCCAAAGACTGATGAGTTGTCTGATGAAAAGATTGGTGAAAAGATTGGTGAAACGCCTGATGAAAAGTCTGATGAAACGCCTGATGAAAAGTCTGACGACGATGACAATGTTGATGACGATGATCCAATATCTAAAGTTCTTCAGGATATTCCAAATCAAGACGTACCAAATCAGGATGTACCAAGTCAAGACGTACCAAGTCAAAAGAAAGGTAAATCAGGTACAAAGTCAGGTACAAAGTCAGGTACAAAGTCAGGTGCAAAATCAGAGACAAAATCAGGTACAAAATCAAGCAAATCATCTTCAGAGTTTAATCCATATACTAATTCAGTGATGGGTCAAAATATTAAATATGATCATCATCCAGAATTAAACTTCGATGATAAATTATCGAAACCTAGATTTGCACGCGAACTAGATGATGCATCAGATGCAATGACTGAAATGGTTACAATGATGTTTGGTGAAGATGCATGCAAACAATATGAAAAATATCTTGAGGCAATTGAAGAATTGACACAGAATGATAAATTAATAAAAATAACTAGTAAGCATGTCAAAGTTGGAGATAGAGTTGATACGAGAAAGGTACAATTCGAAGAAGTAAACAATACAGCAAGTGATGCGATTAAAGCCTTTTATTCATTCAAGCATCCTATCAACAGTAACTTTACTTTTAACGACTTCTTTGATTCACCTCTTGTTAATTCAGTCCATATGTTTGACCAAGACTTAATTGATACAAAAAGTCCAAGAAATCCATGGTTACAATTTGTTTTATATCCTACTAGGAGAATTAAAGATTTTAAATCCAAAGTATCTGCTCCTAGTTCACTCGACTATGGTAGTATCTTGTCCACTATTAAGGCTAATTCATTAGCTAAACGTGGAGTAATTGCTAAAGAAGTATTCAAACATCGTGATGGTTTGATTAGTCATCCAAGAATTAAGCCTATTAAATTATCATGTTGGATGAATGCTTTATCAAAAATCGAAGTTGAAATGAAAAGAGTAGATGATGAAGGTAAACTCAATGTATTAAAATCATGGAAGAACATCTTAAGTTCAGAAGCATGTTATTTAATATGTATGAATGGAATTACTCCAAACAAGTTCTTCACAAAATATTTCGATGCATTAATTAGTGATAAATATTCTTTGTCATTAATGTTAGGTCCACTCTATTCGATTAGTTGGTTGTTCACACCATTTATGATCGATAGTGATAAATTTAGATATGAAGACAAATCGTATAAAACTTCAGCTGCAATATCACAATTTGGATTATCGGAAGATGA
>OGRH01002408.1_pt1 | contig 9946 bp, 10 predicted proteins | sample 1553461 | NCBI WGS metagenome assembly OGRH01 (sample SAMEA2580092, study PRJEB22360) | human gut metagenome | biome: human gut; feature: human-associated habitat; material: faeces | place: Denmark | collected 2008/2010
GTGGCAGCCGGTCATAGACGCCCCGGATGACGCCGTCCTCCATCACCAGATAGCCCTGCTCCGTGATCTGCAGCTCCCCCAGCGCCGGGGCCTGCACGATGTTTCCCTTCAAAACCTGCACCATATCCGTTTCCTTCCTTTCCGCAAAAAATAGGCACCCCGCCGCTTTTCCGGCAGAGCACCCATAGTAGAGCCTTCGGCGGCTCCGTAGAAACGCCTTGCACCATTTCCGCAAGGCTATATGAGCTTCCCTATCACGGGCCGCAGCCCGTTTTTCTGTTCAGCCGTTCAGGACACCTGACCGCTCTCACTCTCCCAGTTATACGGTGCCTCTCCCTGTGCCAGCATAGCCTGATGCTCTTCGGCTGACAGGAGCAGGTCGTCTGCCTGTATATCGCCCACTTCCACGATCTCATAGCTGTCCGCATCGTTCTCCAGCAGCTGCTCCAAGGCTGGGGAGCGCCTACCCTTTCTCCTCCGGTTTTTCACACCGGGCAGCAACGGGCCTGCACTCTATGGTGATTTTACCATATATCTCTCCTCTTTGCAAGGGTAGATTTGTTTATATTTCCGCCGGTGCCTGACTCTCACCGGGAAAATATTTCCCGCCGTGGTTGAAAACTTCACAATTTCCGCTTAAGATAGAACCAGTCTCCCTCGGAGACAGTTACAAGCGAGGTATTTCTATGAAAACGATCGGCAACATCCTCTGGTTTCTCTTCGGCGGACTCATCGGCGGACTGAGTTGGGTGCTGGCGGGCTGCCTGTGGTGCATCACCATTGTGGGCATCCCTGTGGGCCTTCAGTGCTTCAAATTCGCCTCTCTGGCCTTTTTCCCCTTCGGCAAGGAGGTAGTCTACGGCGGCGGGGGCTTCTCACTGCTGGTGAATATTCTCTGGTTGCTGCTCTCCGGAATGGAGATGGCCTTGGGCTATGTCATTCTGGGATGCCTGTGGTGCGTCACCATTGTCGGGGTCCCTGTGGGCCTCCAGTGCTTCAAAATGGCCCGTCTGGCCCTGATGCCCTTTGGGGCGTCGGTTGTGTAGCTTTTTGTTCCCATGATCCCCACTTTTTTATGAAAAACACTTGCATTGTACCACTCGTTGTGCTATGATTCTTCTACGGATCGGAGCACTTCGATCTTAGGAGCTGCGCCTGTTTCAGCGCAGCAATCGCAATCAACAGGAGGCAATTTATCATGAAACACATTGGTTTGTTCGCCGCCGGTCTGCTGTTCGGCACGGCCGGCCTGAAGATCCTCACCAGCGAGGACGCTAAGAAGGTCTATGCCCACACCACCGCCGCCGCTCTGCGTGCCAAGGACTGCATCATGCACACCGTCACCTCTGTCCGCGAGGGCGCCGACGACATCTACGCCGACGCCAAGGCCATCAATGACCACCGGGCCGCTGAGGCCGAGGCCGAGACCATTGAGGACACTTCCGCACAAGAGGCTTAAGTTCAGCACTGCGTTATAGGAAGAGCCGCATTCTGCGGTTCTTCTTTCGTTTGGAGGTTCAAACTGATCTATGAAATGCAACATTCTCCACGAGTCCCCCAACCGCCTGCGGGTACATCTGCACTGCGCCCGGATGTCGTTGCATGAGGCGGATCTGCTGGAATACTATCTTCGCAGCGTAGACGGTGTCACGGAGGTCACGGTCTATGACCGCACACAGGATGCCGTGGTGCGCTACACCGGCCAGCGTAGCGCCGTGATCGGCGCACTGGCTTCCTTCTCCTTCGCCAAGGCCGAGGTCATGGAGCTGGTGCCGGAGCACACCTCCCGTGCTCTGAACCGGGAGTTCGAGGACAAGCTGGCCATGACGGTGATGCGCCGCATCTTCTCCAAGCTGTTCCTCCCCGCCCCCATCACCACGGCCATGGCCCTGTACCGCTCCGTGAAGTACATCCGGGAGGGGCTGACGGCCCTGTGGCACGGCGAGCTCACCGTGGCGGTGCTGGACGCCACCGCCGTCACCGTCTCTATGGTTCGGGGCGACTTCTCCACCGCCGGCTCCGTCATGTTCATGCTGCGGCTGGGCGAAATTCTGGAGGAGTGGACCCACAAGAAGTCTGTGGCCGATCTGGCCGGGGCCATGTCCCTGAATGTGGACAAGGTATGGCTGCAAAGCGGCGATACGGAGGTACTGGTTCCCATCGGTGACGTGCAGCTGGGCGACCGGATACTGGTCCGCACCGGCAGCCTTATCCCGCTGGACGGTCAGGTGGTCAGCGGCGAGGCCATGGTGAATCAGGCCTCCATCACCGGCGAGTCCATGCCCGTGGTCAAGCGCCCCGGCAGTCCGGTATACGCCGGAACAGTGGCCGAGGAGGGCCAATGCGTGGTGGAGGTTCAGAAGGTACAGGGCAGCGGCCGCTACGACCGCATCGTCCGGATGATCGAGGAGTCCGAGAAGCTGAAATCCACCACCGAGGACAAGGCCGCCCGTCTGGCGGACCGGCTGGTACCGTATACGCTGGGCGGTACGGTGCTGACGTACCTGCTGACCCGGAACGTCACCAAAATGCTGGCGGTGCTGATGGTGGACTTCTCCTGCGCTCTGAAGCTCTCCATGCCCATCGCCGTGCTCTCCGCCATGCGGGAGTGCAGCAGCTATCACATCTCCGTCAAGGGTGGCCGCTTCCTGGAGGCCGTGGCCCAGGCGGATACCGTGGTGTTCGACAAGACCGGTACCCTCACCTACGCCGTCCCCACGGTGCAGGACGTGGTCCCCTTCGGGGGTCACGACGCTCAAGAGATGCTGCGTCTGGCGGCGTGTCTGGAGGAGCACTATCCCCACTCCATGGCCACCGCCGTGGTGGAGGAGGCCAAGCGCCGGGGTCTGTCCCACGAGGAGTACCACTCTCAGGTGCAGTACATCGTGGCCCACGGCATCTCCAGCATGGTAAACGGCGAAAAGACCCTCATCGGCAGCGCCCACTTCGTTTTCGAGGACGAGGGCTGCACCATCCCCGCCGGGGAGCAGGAGAGGTTCGATGCCCTGCCCACCCAGTACTCCCACCTCTATTTGTGTCTGGCCGGGCAGCTAGCGGCGGTGATCTGTATCCACGATCCCCTTCGGGCCGAGGCCAAGGACGCCATCCGTGCGCTCCACAACTGCGGCATCCGCAAGGTGGTCATGATGACCGGCGACAACCGCCGTACCGCCGCCTGTGTGGCGGAGGAGGTAGGGGTGGACGAGTTCCACGCCGAGGTCCTGCCGGAGGATAAGGCAGACTTCATCCGCCGGGAGCGTGCCGCCGGACACACGGTCATCATGATCGGTGACGGCGTCAACGACTCCCCTGCTCTGTCGGAGGCCGATGCCGGTATCGCCATCTCCACCGGCGCCGCCATCGCACGGGAGATCTCCGATATCACCATCACCTCCGAGGATCTGTTCCAGCTGGTGACGCTGCGGCGCATCAGTCAGAGCCTTATGGATCGCATCCATCGGAACTACCGCTTCATTGTGGGCTTTAATCTGGGCCTGATTCTTCTGGGCGTGGCGGGCATCCTGCCCCCCACCACCTCTGCTCTGCTGCACAATGCCTCCACGCTGGGCATCAGCCTGCGGAATATGACCGATCTGCTGGACGATGAAGAAAATCCCCGAAAATAAGCAAGAAAGTGAGGGAGCAGAGAGGCGGCAAGGTGCTTCTCTGCTCCTTGCAGATGCTGTGTTATTTGCGTTAGGGGGGTGGATAAACGCGGAGCATAACAAAGCCCGTATCAGTTTAACTGGTACGGGCTTTGTTGAATAATATGCAAAGTGAAATCAGACCTTCCACCCGGCGGCCTGCTGCCGCTCCACCACAAAGCGGCGGTAGCGCCCGTCAACAGCAACCAGCTCGTCATGGGTGCCCTGCTGGACGATCTCGCCGTGATCGACCACAAAAATTTGGTCGGCATGGCGCACGGTTTTCAGCCGATGGGCAATCATGATGACTGTCTTGTCATGGGTCAACTCGGAAACGGCCTCCATCAGCTCCTTTTCATTTTCGGGGTCAACATTGGCAGTGCCTTCGTCCAGAATGATGACAGGCGCGTCCTTCATAATTGCCCGGGCGATGGAGATGCGCTGGCGTTCGCCGCCGGAAAGGTGGCCGCCGGATGCACCGCATACAGTCTGATAGCCATTTTCCAGACCCATGATGAACGCATGGCAGCCGCATTTCTTCGCGGCATCGATGACTTCCTCGTCGGTCGCACCCTTTCTGCCCATGCGGATGTTGTCTATAACCGAAAGGTCAAAAAGGTAATTATCCTGCGACACATAGGCGATGCGCTTCGTGCACTCCGCCAGCGGAAGTGTACGGATGTCCACGCCGCCCAACTCAATGGCACCGTCCTTTACATCCCACAGGGAGGCGATAAGCCGGGCGATGGTGGACTTTCCGCTGCCGGAGGGGCCCACAAGGGCGTTGACCGTCCCCGGGGCAATGTTCAGATTGATTCCGTGCAGTACCTCCTTGTCGTGATAGGCAAAGCGGACATCTTTCAGCTCGATGGAGTTGTCCGCAGGCAGCTTTTCCGCCGTCGTTGGACGCTGCATATCTTCGTCGGACAGCACTTCCGCCACCTCGCCGACTATGGTTTTAACCTGTGCAATGTCGTCGGTGTAGGAGAATGCGGTGATCAGCGGCTGCATAACACCGAACGAAAGCACGATGACAGCCAGAAATGTTTCTGCAGACAGTGTGCCGTGCATAGAAAGGAGGCACCCCACCGGCAAGATGCCGAGAAGCGTTGAAGGGAGTATCGCCATTCCGGCTACCTGCCCGAAGAGGCTGCCCCGCATCCAGTCAATGAAGGCTGCTTGTCAATGCGAATTGCACACTCCTTTACAAAAACATACCTTGACAAATCTCGTCTCAGAAGGATATGCTCACGCGCTATGCCCGTGAACGAAATTTTCCGAATGTATCGGTTTATTCTGACGACGGTTGGAGCGGTACGAATTTTGAGCGTCCAGACTGGAAACGGTTGATTTCCGACATTGAAGCCGGTAAGGTGGGCATTGTCCTTGTAAAAGACCTCAGCCGAGTGGGTCGTGATTACCTCCGTGTGGGCTTCTATACGGAGGTCACCTTCCCGCAGAACGGCGTTCGCTTCATTGCCGTCAATAACGGCGTGGACAGCGCCAATCAGTCTGAAAACGACTTTGCACCCTTTCTCAATATCATGAACGATTTTTACGCTCGTGATACAAGCAAGAAGGTCAGCGCCGTCTATCGGGCAAAGGGCAACAAGGGCGAACACACCGGCAATCATCCCATCTACGGGTATCTGAAAGACCCGGAAAACAAGCAGCGCTGGATCATTGACGAGGAAGCTGCCGCCGTTGTGCGTCGTATCTTCCGTATGGTCATCGACGGCAAGGGCGTATATCAGATCGCGGATATTTTATCCGAAGAAAAGGTGCTTTGCCCGTCTGCCTACCTTGCCGCAAAGGGCGTGGGCAATCGCAGGAACAACAAGTTTGAAGATTCCTACCGCTGGTGGGGTACGACGGTGAGCTACATTCTCGCCCGTGTGGAGTACATGGGGCATACCGTCAATTTCAAGACCTAACGCATTTCTTTGTTTTGGTTTCCATACCTATTTTTTTTAGGTTTTGGTAATATCCGTGCATACATTTTCTTCTCCTATATTATCGCAATTGGCCTGTTTCCTTTATAAAAATTCACCTTTAACTTGAATATTCATTCTACAGAGACTAAAGTCATATAGCGTAAAGACCCATTCGTTAAGATAAAAATGAAAACAGAATCCTCACATGGAATATATTAAACAACAGTACACTAAAAAGCAATAGACAGAAAGAAATTTTATGGCAGGTCGGATGAAATCCCTGCATCTGACAAAAAGGAAAATGAATAGGATATGAGTAGCTTGCCACGAGGGGGCTTAAAAGTGTAAGGAGATTATTGTAAATTTTATATCTAATTTGCGATTATCCGCATAAACACTATACTTTCAAGCACTTTGAAGTATAGAAAATTATTTAATTTACCACGAATTTACCACAATTGAATGAGCCTTGATATGACAATAAAATAGCACTAAAAAGACACCCTTTACACCTGAGTGGTGTCTTTTGTTAAAAAGCAGTCAATCCTAAGACTAACTGCTTTGTGTGTATGGATATAAAGTTGTCAAACTGGGATTGTATGTTGGAAATTATTCTACATCAATCACATCATCTTCACCTATTTCTATGAAAGTGGTGCTACTATCTGTTGAAACGTTTTTAGATACTGACATATTAAATATTATCAAGAGGATATTCAATAGCACAATTACTAGGAATATAACCCCAGCAATTTTCCAAATTTTTTTGCTACGCCTATTCTTAATTGCCATCTGTTCACTGATTTTTGCAAGTTGTTCTGCGATGACATCATTATCATCTTCATCAGGTATTGTTCCTCCAAGCAATACAAATTAACATTATAGTTGCATTACTCTTATATTGATGTAAAACTTAATATTCTATTGTTCCCAATATCACATAGAACCGAATTTACTACCACTATCTTATTTAAAAATGAAAATATCTTCTATCGGTGCATTGAGAACCCGTGAAATATCAATCGCCAGTTTTAGAGATGGATTGTATTGTGCTTTTTCCAACCTCATAATTGTTTCTCTACGAACCCCGACTTTTTCTGCCAGTTGTTCTTGTGTTAAACCTTGTGCTACACGATATACCTTTAAGTTGCACATGAAATCTTCTACCATGACTTATTCTCCTTTTTCGTAGCGGTATAATAAATAGTTGCTAAGAAAAATGACTAAAGCATAGATAAGTGAAACAGAAATGAGCATAAAAATTGCACACCATTCCACATTACGAGAAAACATTCCTATTGCCATAAGCCAAATGACTATAAAGAGAAGTTTAAATCCTACTTTATAGGCGTTTATTTCTGCTTTTCTTTTATTTTCTAAAAAAAGTTCATCTTCTAAAGTGTGAGAAAGTTTTCCTTCAAAGAAAAAGCCGAAAAAGCCAAAAAATATAAAGAATACAAAAGGATATATTTTCCCATATTCAAAATAAGTCCAAAAACCGCTAAAACCTAGAAATCCAAATATTCCACACAGTCCCCAATATGAAGATACTGTTCTTGAATAGTTTTTGTCTTTAAAATTTTTAGAAAAGGCGTTTTTAAAGAAGATAACTGTTACATATAAGACATAAATAGCTATCAAAGCACCGACTATCAACATTGGTATATCCTTTATGGAAAATACATAATTAGACATATCCATGTTTTTAACCCAGCGTGCGTCGTTAAATAATAAAGAGTAAATTATCCCTGCAATCAGTAATATTACACACCCTACTCCCATAAAGATAACTTGTTTCATTTGTTTTTTTGTCATAATCATCCCTCTTTTCAATGTGATGTTTTTGTATCTTTATAAGACAAATATATCACTTAATATAAATGGTGTCAACAAGAAAATGATACAAATACATCTCATATCGTTTTTATATAATTTACTACAAATCAGATTTTGTCCCTTTCTTCCTCTTGTCTGCCACAAACAGTAAAGGAAAAGCCCTGTCAAGAGCCTTGCCACCATTGGTGGTGCTTTGCACTCTTTACTGGGCTTTTTGTTTGCTGTATCTTCTACAAAGAGGAAAAGGGTTACTCGTCCTCATCATCAAAATCGTTATTTTTCAATACTTCCCGTAATAATTCCATATCTTCTTTTGAATTGGGGTTTATCATTTTTACGACTTGATAAGGTGTCCTATATTTATGTCCCTCTATGCTTTCACCGAACATATCCATGCTGTATAAATCATCATAGTGGTCTAACAGTTTTTGAAACTTCAAATGCTGGATAAATTCTTTGATTGGATAAAGGTCGGACGCTACAATGCTTTTTCCGTTGATGTAGTCGGTAATATATTCCCGTAACTTTTTCAACTCATATTCCAGCCATTCTTCTTCGCTGTCAAAGAAGTTGTCATAATGCCCATGTTTTAATTCTGCATTTAGTCGTTCTTCAATTCTTAAAAACTGGCAGACTTCCTTTTCGGCTTGATTAACATACTTCCATTCTCCCGACAGTAATTCATTTGGGGTTACACCCAGCACGTCCATTATCTTTTCTAATGTATCAAAGGTAGGATAATTCACACCACGTTCAATCTTGGAAAGGCTCTGCATATTGATACCGATTTTGTCCGCAAGTTCCTGTTGTTTCATTCCTCTGTATTTTCTTATGGTTTGTATGTTCTCTCCTAAGAAACTGATTTTCTTTTCATAATGCTCCATAACTTAGTATAACCGCTCCTTTCGTTGCTTTTTTTGACGTTTATAAGCATATCATACTTAATCTATATCCAAAAGTCAACAAAAACTTCTTGACAAGTAATTCTAATGGCGTTATTATCGTGTTAGATAGAGCGATTAAGCACGCTAGGGTCAATCACACGCTTGAGTAAGCATATAGAATAGATATTTTCACTTTGATAGCATGAATAAGCATGGACTATCAGACCGAAAATAAGGTTTCTGACTGGGGCTGTTCCGTTTAGCCACGAGCCTTACAAGGCTCGTGAGCGTTAAGAACGGGGCAGACACAGGAAGAAAGGGAACGCCTTTAGGCGCTCGTAAAGGGCGTATATGTAACACCGCCCTGCGTATACATGTCATAGTACCTAGAAACTGTGATAAATAAAGGAAAAAACACGATTTTTACCCCGCAAAAAAACGGGGAGTACGAAAGGAGAAATGCACTATAACTACACACAAAAATTTATCCGTTAAGATTGATTACATCAGCATTGTATTTGAAACGGCAACCGCTGAAGATGTAATCATGCACATTTTAGATTTACCGACTGACATTTTCAATGTTTATCCAGCAACGATAAAATTCAAGACTTATCAAGCACGCTGGCAGATTGGAGATATTTATGTATCGGGGGACGCAAGAAAGACAGAGGACAACCCACAGGGGCTAGGCTGTTATCTTGTTATGACTGGCAGAGGTTGTGATGATATTTTCCGTATTCTCGACAGTAGGAATTATACCTTTGGGGATATGTTCCGACGCTGTGAGCGAAGATACGGACTGGATAATTTCCATTTCACAAGACTTGATATTGCCATTGATGATAAGAACGAAAAGCCATTCTTTACCATAGAGCAGATAAAGAAGAAATGCGAAAAAGAGGAATTTATCTCGAATAGTGAGGGCTACCACTTTGACGAAAGCAAGTTTGATGATTTCGACACCGCAAAGACCGTTTATATCGGTGCTGGTAAATCGGGATTGTCCTACCGCTTTTATGATAAAGATAAGGAAGTCTGTTCAAAACATAATAAGACACTTGATGAAGTCGGCAGTTGGAAACGGACAGAAATGCAACTGCGTGATGATAAGGCTCATGCTTTTGCCATGACATTCAAGGACAGACCGCTGGAACTTGGGGAACTGGCTTTCGGGCTATTGGCAAACAACCTACGCTTTGTCGTGCCAAACAGAAATGAAAGTAATAAGAGCAGATGGAAAACGTGTCGGTTTTGGGAACGCTTTTTAGGGGCTGTGGAAGTCTTGAAACTGCAAGTACCGAAACTACATAATTCTCTTGAAGAAACACAGCAATGGCTCACAGAGGGTGGCGTGATTTCCGCTGTCAAAAGTTTTTACTTCTTAGAAGAACATGACGCATTAGGTGGACTGGAAAAAGTGGGAACTATGCTTGATAAGGCAAGATACAGCAGTTCCCTTTCCAGTAAATTAACCGCCCACTTACAGAGGATAGACCGCACCGACCTTATCCCCTATATCCAGTATGACACGAAACATGGGAAAGGGGGTATCTGATGAATAACAACGATATTCCTGTATGGGAAAAATACACCCTTACCATTGAAGAAGCGTCAAAGTATTTCCGTATCGGAGAAAACAAGTTAA
>OGRH01002420.1_pt1 | contig 9900 bp, 6 predicted proteins | sample 1553461 | NCBI WGS metagenome assembly OGRH01 (sample SAMEA2580092, study PRJEB22360) | human gut metagenome | biome: human gut; feature: human-associated habitat; material: faeces | place: Denmark | collected 2008/2010
GGAATCGAACCCCTGTTTTCGCCGTGAGAGGGCGACGTCTTAGCCGCTTGACCAACGAACCATAAGTGCTTGTATCCTGCCGCTTCGCTTGCGACCTGTTTAATATAACAGAAACGAAAGCAGAATGCAAGCACTTTTTTTATAAAATTGCAAACTTTTTTCAGATTATTGACTTAATTTGTTCCGCCAGCCTACATAAAGTCAAACAGCGAAAGCTGATTTGTCTCCGGCATTCCGTCCAGGATGCCCAGCTCACTCATCTTCTCGATGGTTCCCTTGCCGATCTTTGCACGCTCATTGATCTCCTCCTTGGAGAGGAACGGTCCCTTCTGGGCGGCATCGTAGAGCTGCTGTGCAGCCTTCTCTCCCATTCCTTCTATGGATGCGAAGGATGGCATGATCTTGCCGTCTATTATCTGGAACCTGTCAGCCTTTGCCTTGTATATATCTATTGGAACAAAGTCGTAGCCTCTTGCGTACATCTCGAGAACTATCTTCAGATCCTTGAGCTTGCCCTCGTCCTTGGCTGATCTCTTGTTCTTGTCCACCTTGCTTATCTCATTGATATGGAAGAGAACTCTCTCCTTGCCAAAGCACATCATCTCATAGCTGAAGTCATCAGCTCTGATACTGAAGAATGCTGTATAGTATTCAAGCGGATAATTGACCTTGAACCAGGCAATTCTCCACGCCATCATGACATAGGCCGCCGCATGGGCCTTCGGGAACATGTACTTGATCTTCTGACATGACCATACGTACCAGTCTGGTACTCCGTGGGCAGCCATCTCCGCCTTCCAGTCATCCCATTTGTCACATTTGCCCTTGGCAACTATTCCCTTACGAACCTTCTCCATGATGTTGAAGGCAAGTCCGGCATCAAGTCCCATGTGTATCAGATAAACCATAATATCATCACGACAACAAATGGCTGTCGATATGGTACACTTGCCCGACTTGATGAGCTCCTGCGCGTTGCCCAGCCATACATCGGTTCCATGCGCCAGACCCGCTATTCGCACAAGATCTGAGAAACATGTCGGCTTGGCATCTATAAGCATCTGCATAGCAAAGTCCGTTCCGAACTCCGGCACCCCCAGGCTTCCAAGAGGTATCCCATTGATATCCTCCGGTGTGATCCCCAGCGACTTTGTGCTGTGAAACAATTCCATGACATCCTTGTCATCAAGTCTTATCTTTGTGGCATCAAGTCCCGTCAGATCCTCCAGACGCCTGATCATGGTCGGATCATCGTGTCCAAGAATATCGAGCTTCAGCAGGTTATGATCGATTGAATGGTACTCAAAATGTGACGTTATGATATCCGATGTCACATCATTTGCCGGGTGCTGTATAGGTGTAAATGAATATATCTCCTCGTGTCTCGGGAGAACTATCATACCACCCGGATGCTGACCCGTAGTTCTTCTGACACCAGTACATCCAAGGGCCAGACGCTCCATCTCACACCTTCTCTTTGTAACTGTTGCATTCTCCTCAGCGTACTTCTTCGCGGATTTCTCATCCATTCCGGATGCCTTGGCCTCCGCCATGAGATCCTCTTTGGAGTGATCCTTGAAATAATTGTACACATATCCAAATGCTGTCTTTTCCGCAACACCACCTACGGTTCCCGCCTTGAATGCCTTGCCCTTGCCGAAGAGTACCTCGGTGTATGCATGTGCCTTCGACTGATACTCACCCGAGAAGTTCAGATCGATATCAGGCTCCTTGTCTCCGTTGAATCCAAGGAATGTCTCGAATGGTATATCGTGTCCTTCCTTTATAAGCGGTGTTCCACAATTCGGACAGTCTCTGTCCGGCATATCACATCCGCTCATTCCCGAATACGACTTTACAAGCTCTGAATCAAAATCCACAAAGTGGCATTTCGGACAGATATAGTGAGCCGACAGCGGATTTACCTCCGTGATACCGGCCATTGTTGCGACAAATGAAGATCCAACCGAACCTCGGGAACCAACCAGATATCCGTGGTCATTGGAATCCCACACAAGCTTCTGTGCGATGATGTACATAACCGCAAATCCATTTGAAATGATGGAGTGCAGCTCCCTGTCAAGTCTCTCCTGAACCTGAGGTGGCAGGTCTGGGCCATATATCTCATGTGCCTTGGTATAACATATATCCGTAAGTGTCTGATCCGAATTCTCGATGATAGGAGGCGCCTTGTCCGGTCTGACCGGCTCTATCCTCTCTATCATGTCCGCTATCATATTCGTGTTTGTGATGACGACCTCCTTGGCCTTGTCACTTCCAAGATACTGGAACTCTGCCAGCATCTCCTCCGTGGTACGGAAATACAGCGGTGGCTGCATATCAGCATCGTCAAAGCCCTTGCTCTTCATGATGATCGCCCTGTATATATAATCCTCAGGATCAAGGAAATGCACATCACAGGTTGCGACCACTGGCTTGTTGAACATCTCTCCGAGCTCCACGATCCTCTTGTTGTATCCGATCAGATCGTCCATGGTCTTTGGATTTCTTGTATCCCTCGTCATGAATTCATTGTTGCCAAGCGGCTGTATCTCAAGGTAGTCAAACCAGTTGACCAGTCTCACTATCTCCTCATCCGACGCATCATCAACTATGGCACGGAACAGCTCTCCCGCCTCACAGGCAGAGCCTATTATCAGACCCTCTCTGTATTTGTTGATGAGACTCATCGGCATACGCGGCCTTCGCGCAAAATATGTCAGATGAGACTCAGATATGAGCCTGTACAGATTGACTCTTCCTATCTCGTTCTTTGCCAGGATGATTCCGTGATATGTCTTATCCTTCTTGATCGCATCAGGTGAGGTGCTTCCAAGGACATTTAGATCATCCATGGTCTTAACATCTCTCTCCTTCAGCATGTCGAGCAGCTTGAAGAATACTTTCGCCGTGGCCTCCGCATCGTCTATGGCTCTGTGGTGATGCGCATTCACGACTTTGAGTTCCTTACACACTCTGTCCAGAGTGAATTTTCCAAGCTCCGGCAGCAGTATATGGCTGAGCGTCATGGTATCCAGAACCGTGTTGTCGAACTTAAGTCCAAGCTCCTCCGCATTCATTCTCACAAATCCCGTATCAAATGACGCATTGTGGGCAACCACGATATCGTCACCGCAGAACTCCACAAATCTCGGCACGATCACATCGAACATCGGCGCATCCTTTACCATATCATCATTGATGGATGTGAGCTGTTCTATCTGGTATGGGATAGGCACACCCGGATTTATAAACTCCGAGAATGTATCTACGACCTCTCCGTCCTTCACCTTGACCGCACCGATCTCTATGATCTTGTTGTGCTTCTTGGAAAGTCCCGTTGTCTCTATATCAAATACCACGTATTCCGAATCAAGGCTCTGATTCCTTGAGTTCTTGACCAGATCCTTCAGGTCATCGACAAAGTAACCCTCGACACCATATATGATCTTGAAATCTTTTCTGAGTCCCTTTGTATGGTTTGCTATAGGGAAAGCCTGAACAACACCGTGATCCGTGATCGCTATGGCAGGGTGTCCCCAGTCGCTGGCACGCTTCACGATGGTCTCTATATCGACCACGCTGTCCATCTCGCTCATCTTGGTATGCATGTGAAGCTCGACACGCTTCTCAGGATATGTATCCATACGAGGTACACGGAAGTCCTGAATGTGCTTCATACCGAGCACTCGGCATATCATAACCTCCTTGGCATACGAGTCGAACTCGGCAAGGCCCTTCATCCTATAGAACTTACCCTTCTGTATCTCCTCGCGGTAGACCTCCATATCCTCAGGACTGCAGAACATCTTGAAGCCTATGGTGTCTGTGAAATCTGTTATATATCCCGTCAGTATGATCTTGCCATTTCGGAGCTCTCTCTCCTCAGTGCTCATGATCTGTCCGTGGATGACGACCTCTCCGATACCATCGTTGATGCTGGATATCTCAAGCAGCTTGCCCTCCACATCTCTTCCTATGAACACCTCTGGATCATCTGAATATCTTCGCCTTCTTCCGAACTTCTCCTTTTCACCGCCATTTTTCTGGCCTGAATCGCCGCCGGAGGATGCAGGAGCAGCCTCCTTCTCATCAGGCTTGTGTCCCTCGCTCTTCTTATCTTCCTTCTTCGACACTCCGAGCTTATCCTTGTCCACGGCCTTTCCATCCACGATGATGTCGCCATGATCCCTGAGGTTGTTCAATATGGCATCTATCTTCTGCTGCTCAACAAGTGCACTGGCTCTCCTCAGCTTCTCCTTGTCCGCCTCACTGTACTCAAATGCAACATTGACATTCAGGTCAAATCTCTCCTGGAACATCTCCTCCATATACGCCTTTATTTTCTCAGCGTGTATATGCGCTATCTTACTGTCCTCTATAGCTATGGTTATCGCGTCTCCGTCACAATACAATTCTCCTATCGATCTGGATATAAGCCGGTAGCCCACATTGCTGAATGATCTTATATCGTAGAGTATGCTGTCCTGATATGCTTTGACTATTGCTTCGAGATTGTACTGTGTAGAAAGTGTATAGTGTTCCCGTATCTGGACCGTATACCTTTTATTGCCAAATACAAACTTACGGATACACTCCTCCGCCTTTTCTATATTCGGTCTGCTTATTATATGTCTCGATCTTATGTCAACCTGCAGGATATTTTTACTGTCATATATCGTGACTTTTGTCACATACACCTCGGTGAACAGACCTGCAAGCTCCTTAGTCATCTCCACTCCGGGGAACACCGTCATGAAGAGCTCCGCCTGCCCATTTCCGGCATCTGAAACCGCCGTTGCAGAGTCATCATTACTCTCATTTCCACTCACTGAGCCTTCCGGTGTATCAGCATCAGCCTCGCCCCCCTCGACCATATCGCCACCAGTGCCATCACTGACCACGTCTTCGTCCTCGGCATCTTCCTCCATATCATCTGCGATATGCCAGTCCGAGTCGTGAACATCCGCCTGGGTGTACGATGCGCTCTCCTGCTGCATATCAGCATACATCTGGCTCTCATACATCTCCTGTTCAGCCATCTGGGCTTCATAATCCATCTGAGTCTGCATCTCATCGGCATACATCTGATCTATATTCTCTTGTTCCAAAATACGATCTTCGTTGTTCAATCCTATTCACTCCAATTATCTAACTCGCGCTTCAGCGCCGGTATAAATTCATCCTCACTGAGTTTGCCAACTATCTCACCCTTTTTGATGAGCAGTCCGCAGCCCTTGCCTCCTGCAATACCAAGGTCTGCCTCCTTGGCCTCTCCCGGGCCGTTCACCACACACCCCATAACTGCGACTTTAATATTGAGATGGTCATAGTCTGACACAAGCTTTTCAACCTTGTTTGCAAGTCCGATAAGGTCAATCTCAGTACGTCCACAGGTCGGACATGACACAAGCTCTACTCCACCCTTTCTGAGTCCAAGAGCCTTGAGAATAAGCTTTGCCGACAGGATCTCATCCACCGGATCTCCTGTCAGGGACACTCTTATCGTATCGCCTATTCCCTCATGGAGTATGATTCCAAGTCCCACCGATGATTTGATATTTCCTCTTGTGACGGTTCCTGACTCCGTGATTCCCACATGCAGAGGGTAATCTGTCTTGTCCGCGATGAGCTCATGGGCTCTCACGCACATCATAACATCAGACGACTTGATGCTTATGACTATGTTGTGATAGTCAAGCTCCTCGATCATGCGCACCTTGTCAAGAGCGCTCTCAACTATTCCCTCTGCGGTCGCTCCGCCGTACTTCTCCACGAGATTCTTCTCCAGAGAACCACTGTTTACACCGACCCTTATAGGAATATTTCTCTTTCTGGCAGCCTCGACTACCTTTGCCAGCTTCTCCTGTCCTCCAATATTTCCCGGATTTATCCTGATCTTGTCCACACCATTTTCTATGGCCTTTATGGCAAGCCTATAGTCAAAATGTATGTCGCCCACAAGCGGAATGTGGATCTGTTTCTTTATAGCCGGGATTGCATCTGCTGCAGCCTCATCGTTTATCGTACATCTGATTATGTCACATCCGGCCTTCTCAAGCTGGAGTATCTGTGCAACCGTAGCCTCCACATCGCTCGTCTTTGTGTTGGTCATGGACTGTATAAGTATCGGATTGCCTCCGCCTATAACCCTGTCACCTATATGGATCTCTCTTGTCTTCATATATACTCACAGCGCCAGTACATAAGCACTGGCGCCTTTCCTCCTTCTTTAATTGCCTTTAACTGAAAAATACATTCTTTATATCATTGAACAATATTACGACCATGAGGATCATGACCAGCACAAATCCCACAAATGTGACTATGTTTTCCTTGTCCTTCGGAACCTTCCGCCTGGTTATAAGCTCGATCAGCAGAAACAGGAAACGTCCTCCGTCAAGTCCCGGTATCGGAAGCATATTCATGATTCCAAGGTTGGCCGAGAGAAGCACTATATAGTTCATCCAGTTGAGGAGAACCGTAAGGACATCGACCTTTGCAGCCTCATTGAACGTATCGTTCATGGACTTTGCCACACCCACAGGGCCGGACACCTCATCTGAGCTGACCTGTCTGGTGACTATGAGCTTAAGGCTCAGGAACGTGGCCTTGACCCAGTATCTGACCTCATAGGCAGAATACTTCATCAGCTCGCCAAAATTCTGTGGCAAGACATAACCGCAGCTTACGATTCCCACCTTATAACCTGCACTTGTCTCCACCGGATATACAGTCGTGTCGTACACCGTGCCATCCTTCTTCTGCATCTTGAGGTCTATAGGAGAACCGTCCCCGTATATCTCAAGATATATCTGAAGCTCCCTGAAGTTCTTGATCTTGCTTCCGCCGATCTCAAGGACGGTATCTCCATCATCTATCCCGGCCTGCTCCGCAGGATAAACTCCATTGAACTCCTTGACAACATCCGCATACTCGCTTTCCTTCGCCATCTCGCTGTCGTACACCCTGCCGATAGTCGCAGGATCTGTACCACAGAAGTGGATTATGACCGCTGAAAAGATAAATGCTATAACTATGTTCATGAACGGACCGGCAAGAACCTCCGCCATACGCACCCATATGGACTTCTTCTCAAATGCGTTCTCGTCATCCTCATGACCTTCCTCGCCTTCGCTTAGCAGCATACAATAACCGCCCAGAGGTATGAGTCTCAGTGAATACTGTGTATCCTTCTTGGTAAACGAGAAGAGCTTTGGGCCAAGTCCCATGGAAAACTCAATTACCGATATATGATTGATCTTTGCGACAATAAAATGTCCAAGCTCATGAAAAAATATTATCACACCAAATACTAGAATTATGAGAATTATGTTCAATCTACCACCTGCTTTCTACAAAATCATATACCCAGCGCTCAGTGTCAAGTATCTGTGACACGTCAGGGTTTTCTATAACTGTATGACTCGCCATACACTCCTCTATTATCCTGTATATATCGAGGAAGCGTATCTTCCTGTCAAGGAATTTTGACACTGCGCACTCATTTGCCGCATTGAATACAGTCGGCATTGAACCGCCATCTGCTATGGCAGAATACGCATACTTTAATCCCTTAAATGTATCCATGTCCGGCTTCTCAAGAAGAATCGAGTTCATAGTCCAGAAGTTCAGTCTGTCACCGGCCATGTATCTTCTCTCCGGATAACACAAAGCGTACTGTATCGGAAGCTTCATGTCCGGAGTTCCAAGCTGTGCTATGACTGCGCCATCCCTGTACTCAACCATCGAGTGGATTATGCTCTGTGGCTGGACTACCACCTGGATATTCTCCGGCTTCACATCAAAGAGCCACTTTGCCTCTATAACCTCAAGTCCCTTGTTGACCATGGTTGCTGAATCTATTGTTATCTTTCTTCCCATACTCCAGTTTGGATGCTTGAGCGCATCCTCCACCTGAACATTCTCAAGAAATGCGGTATCCTTTCCCCTGAAAGGCCCACCTGACGCTGTGAGCAGTATCTTCTCCACATCGCCGTGCACATTTCCCTGAAGGGACTGGAATATAGCGGAATGTTCGCTGTCAACAGGCAGTATCGCTACATTCTTCTCCGCCGCCAGCGGCATGATGATATGTCCCGCTGTCACCAGAGTCTCTTTATTGGCAAGTGCTATGTCCTTTCCCGCATTTATGGCTGCTATAGTCGGTCTTATTCCGATCATGCCAACTATTGCCGTGACAAGGATGTCTGATGACGAAAGCTCTGCTATCTCTATCAATCCGTCCATGCCCGCAACAACTCTTATGTCAGTGTCCGCAAGGCACTCTCTGAGTCTCGCAGCATTCTCTTCGCTCCATCCCTCGCCTGTTTTTCCAGGAGCTCTATATTACTTCCGGCGGCAAGCGCCACTATATTCAGATCTTCCTGAACCCTAACTATCTCAAGGGTCTGTGTTCCAATTGAACCTGTAGAGCCAATTATCGCTACATTCTTCATGTTATCCTCCTGTATCCGGATTTACCGGATCATCTATCCGAATATAATAGGCAGTATCCAGTGAACCCACTGGGCACTGCCCATCATGTATCCTACAGCAGATATACAAGCAGATAATAAATTATCGGTGCTGTAAATATTATGCTGTCAAATCTGTCCAATATTCCTCCGTGACCCGGAATCAGCTTTCCGTAGTCCTTGATGTCGTTATTTCTCTTTATCGCAGATGCTGCCAGATCTCCAATAACCGCCGGAAGTGCACCGACAGCGCCGACAACTGCAAAAAGTAATGGCGCATAGTTCATGGTGTCTACATACTTATCAAACAGTATGCCAAACACTGCTCCGAATACACCTGCTCCAACGATACCGCCGATAAGACCCTCTATGCTCTTCTTAGGGCTGAGCACAGGTGCCATCTTGTGCTTTCCGAGGGCTCTTCCCACGAAGTAAGCACATGTATCATTTATCCATGAGCTGACAAATATCAGCAGGACAAGTACCAGTCCATGCTCCATGTTCCTTATGAGATATACAAATGACAGCATGACACTTACATAGAAGAAATCCATAAATGCCGCCATGATCTGTTTATCACTGTATGTTGGGAATGTCAGCACATACACAGCAAGCATAACCAATAAATATATGACCATCATAGGAACAATAATGTCCATACGATCCAGGTATATGGCTATATAATACAGAACTGTCGCCAGGTAACACACGATTCCCGGAGTCTTCTTGTTCACTCCGTATACTCTGAGCAGCTCCATATTGCCCACAAGGGATACCAGAGCCATAAGGCCGCATGTTACTATCCCTCCAAAATATAATGTGATGGCCAGTATCACTACCAGAACCGCACCACTTATCACTCTCTGTTTCATTAACTAATATCCTCCGGATAACTATTTTGCATCTCCGAATCTTCTCTCTCTCTTATTGTAGTACCTCACGGCTTCTATCAGAGAATCCATGTCAAAATCAGGCCACAGTGTATCTGTGAAATAAAACTCAGAATATGCAAGCTGCCATGGGAGGAAGTTGGATGTTCTCTCCTCACCGCTTGTCCTTATTAGCAGATCAGGATCAGGCACACCCTTTGTATCGAGATATTCCGCAAACAGGCTCTCGTCAATGTCATCCGCACTGATCTTTCCCGCATCGGCATCCTTCATGATCTTCTTCACCGCCCTGACAATCTCATCACGTCCACCGTAGTTTATCGCTATATGGAACTGAAGTCCTGTATTCCCCGCAGTCTCCCTCTCCAGATCATCCATCTTCTGAACTATATCCTCCGGGAGGCCCTCTCGCTTACCTATGAGGTTAACCTTCATGTTGGAGTTGTTAGATCTCTCTATACTGTCAACCAGGTACTTTCTGAAAAGATTCATGATACCTGTGACTTCCTCAAACACATCATCAGGTGTATAGT
>OGRH01002421.1_pt1 | contig 9892 bp, 14 predicted proteins | sample 1553461 | NCBI WGS metagenome assembly OGRH01 (sample SAMEA2580092, study PRJEB22360) | human gut metagenome | biome: human gut; feature: human-associated habitat; material: faeces | place: Denmark | collected 2008/2010
AACATTAAGGAACAGAAAATTTTTTCTGTTCCTCCGTTTTGTTCCATATGAATAAAGTCATCTTTTTTTACAAGTAAAAATTTTGATGATTTTCTTTTTGTCATTTTACAAAGTGCTTCTGAAATTTCTCGTTTTCTATAAAATGGAACATTTTCTCCATTCTTAGCTTTCTTCACACACCCTTCTTCATCAATTTCATAAATTTCACCATTCTTAATTAAAACATATGTATTCACTTTATACTCATTCTTATTCATATTATTTTCCTTTCTACTATTCTAAATTATTCTCATTCATCATTTTTTCTTTAGGACTTTCCTATTTCCTTTTTAATAATGCAATAGCATAAGTGGAATCTGTAACTACTTCATCATCTCCATTTTTTACAAGCATTGGAATCCTTTCATTCGCTGCATCAAATCTAATCTCTGTATTTTCACAATCCATGGCATTCAAAACTTCTAATAAATAGCTTCCATTAAGGCAAATCTCCGCATCTTTTCCATCAATGATTGCTTCAATATCTTCATTAATAGATCCTCTATCACTCTTGCCCTGGATATTTAATAAATTCGTTTCTTTGTTTGCTTTTAACAAAATACGAATCATTTTTCGATCCGTTGATAATAAACATGCACGTTTAATAGTTCCTAAAATCAGATTTTTAGCTACGTTAACTTTTGTCAGATCTTTATTAGTTTCTATTTTCTTTAAAGTAGTATTGATTGTAAGTTCCTTTGCATTTACAATACGCAGTGAAATAAAAGTATAATCATCTGCTAGATACATGAATTTATCATCCGCAAAAATCTGAATTTCTTTATTCTGAAATGCGTTGATTGCTTCATTAATATCTTCTGCATAAATCAATACATTGAAATCAGCACCATTATTTTCATGTGTTTTTAAACAACTTGAAAAAAGATAAGGATTTGCTGCATAAATTTTAATATCATCTTTTGCACAATGAATTGCAAGACATTTCATTGCTTCTTGTCCTACAGATACAGAATCATCTTTTCGTACTGATACAAATGCAGTGGCACGAACCATGCGACGTAAATCATTCGCTTCGATCGTAACAAAGTTTTCATCTACCCCTTTCTTAGTAGGCATTGGAAACATATCTGCTCCTTCAATTGTCTCAAGCTTGAATTCAGATTTCTCATATCTTAAAACAAGACCATTTTCGGCATCAAACTCAACTTCTGTTACAGATTTTGGAAGCTGTTTTAACAAATCCATCATAAATGAAGGATCTACTAAAAACTTCTTTTCCTCAGTTTCTTCAAAAACGAAACTATTTGGTGGCATATTGGTAATAACAGACATTCCATCATTCATACCAACAAGAGAAATTCCTGAATTTTTGATTTCTACCAGAGTTTTAGATGTTATATCTGCTTTCTTTGAAATACCTTTTTTTGCAATCTGCAGTGCTGCTTCAAATAATTTTCTATCAATTTTCATAATAAAATTCTCCTTTAATTTTCTTTAATTTCTTTCTCAGTGATCACTTGCAGCACGATCAGTACCACAAGTAATACACATTTTGTTGTTGTTTCTTGTAAAAAAATAATGGCCAACACAATAAGTGCCATTGCCATTAATAATAGTTCAACTTTTCTTTTCATTTTTATCCTCTTTTTCTATGATTCACACAATGATCTGTGCATGAACAGATTTTTCAATCAACTCTTTATGATCAATGACATATTGTTTTTCAAGAATACATTCCTCTGGAAAAGTAAACGTTGTTGCCTTTTCTTTTTCATCGAACTTTAACTCAGCTCTTTTTAAACAATAACGAATCATTTCTGGAAGTCTTTCTATAGATTTTCTTATTTGTTCTTCCTGCCCTGATTTTTGTTCCGGTAGTTTCTTAGTATTTTTCTCTTCTTTTGTTTTTTCTTTTTTCTTTAATTGCAGCATGACGAGATTTAATTGTTCTTCTAATGATTTTACTTTTTCAGCAAGATCAGTATTCTTCATCTCTATTTCTGGCTTGCATAATTTGATTAATTCTACTTCCACTAAGACTCTTTTTGTTGTAGCAAAACGTAATTTTTCCAACAATGCTGATAAAATACGAATATCCCTGATCAATAATTTTTCATCGATCAACTTTGCTTTCTCCTGTAGAAACTTCATTTGTTCAGTAGATACTTCTAATGCTTCTTCTGCATCTGTTCCCTGCCCAACTAATAAAAGATTCCTCAGAAACCACAAAAAATCTGTGATAAATTGTGACCATTCTCTTCCTTGACTTGCAACATCCTCAATCAAGTCCATAACCTTCGCAACATTCTGTGCCATAATGAAATCTAAAAGTTCACTATAAACCTGAATATCTACTGTTCCCAGTACATCTAACGTAGCATCATACGTCAGTTTCTTACCCAAATTAAAGGCAATGCACTGATCCAGAAGGCTTAACGCATCTCTCATGGAACCATCTGCCATTCGTGCGATATATTCCAAAGCTTTATCTTCTGCTTCTACCTTTTCTTGATTGGTAAGGTCAATCAATTGTTTTTTTATAACATTTGATGTAATACGATGGAAATCATATCTCTGACATCTTGATAAGATAGTGATAGGAATCTTATGAACTTCTGTCGTGGCCAAAATAAAAATGACATACTTCGGTGGTTCTTCCAATGTTTTTAATAAAGCATTAAAGGCTCCGATGGAAAGCATATGTACTTCATCAATGATATAGACTTTGTATTTACCTGTTGCTGGCGAATACTGTACCTGCTCCTTAATCTCTCGAATATTATCAACGCCATTATTAGAAGCTGCATCAATCTCGATTACATTCAAAGATGATCCTTCTGTGATTGATTTACATGTCTCACATTCTCCACATGGTTCTCCATCAATAGGATGCTCACAGTTTACTGCTTTTGCCAAAATCTTTGCGACGGTTGTTTTTCCAGTACCTCTTGTTCCACAAAATAAATAAGCATGACCTAAACGATGATTACGAATCTGGTTTTTCAGTGTCGTAACAATGTGATCTTGCCCTTTTACTTCATCAAACGTTTGCGGACGGAATTTCCGATACAATGCACTGTATGACATTGTTTACTCCTTTCTGCTAATTCTTATTTTGTTTCCAATTTTGTTCATTATTAAACTTCATTTTCATGATGTTTGTACTATATGCGGTAACAAAACAATCAATAAAACGATGAATCCGATTCATAAAAGTAAAAAATCCTTCATCTGTCATATTGATACAGCTTTTTTCTTTCTTTTCATTTTTAGTAACCTCAATTTCCAAATACCATGGATATTTTTTAGGCTGATTGTTATAGAAACTCTGTCGTCTTACCAATAAAGTACGCTTTAGCTTCTGAGCTTCATTTTTTTGCATGAACTGTAACTACAATCCCCAAATGATTTGGCAAATTCATATAGATATTCTGCCTGATCCACATCCAGATAAAATGTTACATTCTTTTTACTCCCTCCAACCTCTAATAATGAAATTGGAATCTTTGAATACTCAGTTTTACCATTAATTTTCTCTTTTTCTGCAAAAATACTTCCATAAAAGGATGATGTTACTTTCAGCTCATCCGCTGCAACTAACACTACCTTCCCATTACTTGTTTTTGCAATGTCTCTTGCTTGTTTCTTCATTCTTCATCCTTTCCATCCCAATCTTCCGGGATCTTATCATTTTCATTAAATGTCATTGCATTAATAAGTCTGATCGTCATTTTGTGTAAGAATGGTATTTTCTCTTCTGCTAGAGATAAGATTCCTAAACTAATGAACAAAACAGACATAAATGCAACTAAATATACTAAATTGTCTAACATACGACTTTCTCTCCTTTCTCTTCTTTTCGACTTTGTAACACTTCGATAAAAAACTTCTGGTCATGATTATCTGAACCACTTATTTCTGCCCATCTGCGATACTCTCCTGCATCCAATCCTAAAAAATCCATCAATGTTTTTCCTGTATTATGAGTTTGCCAGTATTTAATCCAAAGATCAGAATCTTTGACTGTGCTTTCCTTATCCATACAAGATTGAACGAATGATTTATGATATTTTCTACGATTGCCTTCTTTATTTAGAAAGCATTTTAAATATCTTTCCAGATCGTTCTCCTTACATTGCAGATTTTCAATCAGATGAATAACGCGAAGATTGATATCTCCATACGCTCCGCAAAAGATTACTTCAATCCGTGTTAATAACATCTTTTCATCATGTGACAGGGGTTTTCGATTGTTTCTTCTAAGCTTTTGTGCTGTTTCAGCATATGCTTTAAGAACTTCCGGATCACGCAATCCAATTTCTAAAAATCCACCATCATTACAAAATGCTTCGACTTTGTTTATAAATTCGTCCATTTTCTTCTCCTTTCTTAACGTAAAAAAGGCACAAAAAAAACAGACCTTTCGTCTGTTAAATTTGTACCCTTTCATTATAAAATTTTCGTTAAAACACTACTACAAAGTCTGTTGCTTTAGTGTAAATACTTTAAAAAATCTTTTTTTGCCACACCGGCATGTTTCGCTGCTTCATCAACAGAAAGTATTTTGTCAGCAACAAGTCCAACTAAAGTGGTAATCTTTCCTTCTTCAATACCCTCAGCACGTCCTTTAGCACGTCCTTTAGCATGTCCTTCCTTTAATGCTTTTTCTCTTGCTTCTTCCTCTACCAAATCTGATAAGTTACACATGAGATTCAACTCCTCTTATTATTTTGTGTTTAAATTTTGAGAATTTTTAATCTGCATCAATCGCTCTTTGGAAATTGTAACACACTCCATAATTGTTTCGTCAGATAATCCCTGTGCTATCATTTTTAAAACAATCTCTGTTTCTTTACGATTGAGAACTTCCTCCTCTAACAAATCTGATAAGTTGCACATAAAATTCAACTCCTCTCCTAAACGAATTGTCATTGGAATATGATAATCCGTTTGTAAAATTTTCTTTTTCTCCTTAGCTGAAATATGAGAATTTAATAATAAATTCATCATTTTCAAAAATGAATCATTCGTTTGATCTTCTTTTTTTTGATTTAGACAAATCATAATCACTGATAATTTATCATATGCTTCCACATTATCTGGAATTCCTGAAATGATATCCTCTTTTGCTATTTTGTATTCAGAAATCGCATTTCCGATATAGTTTGGTGCATTCATGCAAATCCAAATAGAATATACTTTTTTGAGATTCTGATAATTTGGAATCGCAAATTCTGTGCCTAGCTGTGCAGATAACATCCTAGCAGCATAGAAAATTCCTCTGGTTTCAATGTGATATCCAGGGTAAAAAGATTTCTGTGCTTCTACATTAATGATTAGTCTGATCTTTTCCTGTGTTTTGGGAACAATAGCGAAAAAACGCAGGTCATAATATATGACACCTTCTTCATTTACAGCATCTTCCGTATTAATTCCTGTGATCTTCTGATGATTCGTCAGACCCGGATTAACACATACTTTAGAAACTGTTGGTTTTTCGATACATTCCATAATTCTGTCAATGCTGTAAACAGCAAATTCTTTCACTGTACGACGTAATATCCAAGCAAGAATCACTTTGTTACTGAGAATATTTTTACAATTCTCATCATATTGTTCTTTTGCTTCTGCGATCGTCAGTGTCCTTGATAACTCTGTGTTCAAAATATCTCCTTTCTTATTTTTACATGTTGACGTATTTTTGTCAATTTTCTTATCGCAAAAAGGGCACAAAAAAAGCCTCGCATAATCGTTGCTCCCAAAAAGGGTTACTTATTACTATGAGGCCGGTTCTTTGTCCTATTCTCTGTTTATATATTCAAAGTAAGCTGTACTTCCTGTTCCGCCTGCTGCTTAAATTCCTCCACCTGCACCGGATTCAGTTCCGGCAGTTCTTCCAGACTCTTCACGCCAAAGCAGCGTAAAAACTGCTCCGTAGTACCAAACAGCAAGGGTCTTCCGGGAGCATCCAGACGTCCCAGTTCCGTGATCAGATCGTATTCCAACAATTTGTTAATAGCATGGTCACAGCTGACGCCTCTGACTCTCTCGATCTCCAGTCTCGTTACCGGCTGCTTATAGGCAATGATGGACAGGGTCTCCAGAACCGTATCCGTCAATGTCATCTTTCGGGGAGTCTTGGCGATCTTGATCAGGTATTCATACATATCCGACTTGGTACACAGCTGTACCGAATTGTCAAACTGTGTCAGTCCGATGCCACGGTTCTCTTCCTCATACCTCGCCGCCATATCTTTTAAAATGGATTTTGTAGTCTTCACATCCTCTTCGATCACTTCCGCAAGTCTGCTGATCTCCACGGAATCCCCCATGGTAAAAAGGATGGCTTCTATTACTGCTTCTGCTTTACTGCGTTCCATGTTACGACCTCACTGTATCTTAAACGTTAGATGTAATCATAATATCATCGAATATATTTTCCTGACTGATGTTGATCTTGCCGGTCTTCATCAGCTCCAGAATGATCAGGAAAGTAACGATGACCTCCATTTTGCTGTTCTGCTTCTCCAGAAGCTTTCGGAAACTGAAGGTCTTATGTTCTCTGGCATAAGCTTCCACATACAGCATCTTGATGTCCATATCCACCTCGTCCTTTTCGATATTGCCATACTGGCTGCGGACAGGGTCGATCTTGTCCTCCTGTTTCTTCACAATAGATTTGAATATTTCATGAAGCTTGTTCAAGTTCATATCGCCGATCAGCTCTTCGTAATCGATGGGCTGTCTGTAGGCTTCCACTTCCTTCGGAAGTCTCTGTTCTCTGTACATATTTCTGGCAGCATCCACCTGCCGGTCTCTGAGTTCGAAGGACATATATTTGTACATCTTGTATTCCAACAGCTTCTGTACCAGCTCCGCTCTGGGATCCTCTTCCTCGCCGTCCTCGTTCACTTCCTTGGGCAGCAGCATCTTGCACTTGATATCGATCAGTGTTGCCGCCATTACCAGGAATTCACTCATGACGTTCATATCTTCCCGTTGCATCTGCCTGATGTAATCCAGATACTGGGCCGTGATCTCCACAATAGGAATATCATAGATGTCTATTTTGTTTTTCTCGATCAAATGAAGCAACAGATCCAGAGGACCTTCAAATACTTCCAGCTTTACCGGAATTCCCATAGCACAGTCTTTTCCTTTTCAAGTAAATATTTCGCTGCCATACAGTCAGCAGACAGTAACAATATTCTCAGGCATTCGGTTTCAGATCCACCATCAGCAATTCCCTGGGATTATGGATCCTTACAGGTATGGTGTGTTCCCCTGCTCCTGCGCTTACCAGCATATGCTGTTCCTTCCTGTGGAAATCTCCGCAGCAGAACTTCGGAAATGGATGAAGCTGTGGGGAAAGCAGCCCATTGTGCCTGCCAATTCTTACAATCCCTCCATGATAATGCCCGCTCAGGATCAGATCTGCCCCCCAGTCAAAATAGGCATCTCCATATTTGGGACTGTGAGCCAGAAGAATATTCAGGGAATCGGAAGATGGTTCTCCGATCAGTTCCCTGATTTCCTCTCTTTTAAGCTGTGGAGAAAATGGCTTTTTATAATAGATCAGAGGTACTTCCAGACCATAGACAGTAAGGCTGGTTTTTCCCACCTGCAGGCTGCAGGATTCATTATGCAGGATATGGATCCCAGCTGTCTTCAGCTCCTTTTCATATTCCTGATATCGGGCTGCCATACAGTTCTCCTGAGGATCTGTCCTGTACAGCTTATATTCATGGTTTCCCAATGCATAATAAACAGGATACTGCTGAGCCAGGCTCCTCAGAAGAGATGATGCAGTCTTTAAAGAAGCAGAATCATTTCTCACGATCATATCACCGGCAATGAGAATCCCATCCGGTCTGTACCGGTGGATCGTCTCCAGAAGCTTTCTGTTATCAGGGCCAAATTCCATGCCATGAAGATCTGCGATCACAGCAAATCTGATGCCTCTCGCATCCTTTATTTTGTTAGAATGGATTGTATAATGTACGGTTTTAAATCTTTTCATGCAAGTTTTCTTTTCCCTTTATGTTCACTTTATGTCTGGCAACGCACTTTGCGGGATATTATTTTCCGAATCCGCAGTTCGGGAATGTACAGACATCACAGTTCAGGCAGAGTCCACCCTCTCCAAGTTGGTTAATCTCTGATAATGTGATCTCATCATCTGCCATCAGTCTCGGCAGAAGCAGATCAAAGATGGTATTCTTTGCATACATAACACATCCCGGAAGCCCAAGGATCGGTATCTGCCTGCCGTCTTTCTCATAATAGGAAACCAGCATCATAGCTCCCGGAAGTACGGGTGCACCGTAGGATACGATGCGGGTTCCTGTTGCTTTGATCGCACCCGGAGTTCTGTCATCCGGATCTACGCTCATTCCACCGCTGCAGACTACCATATCGGCTCCCTCTTCGATAAATTTCAGGATATCGGCTGTTATCTGTTCCATATCATCACCCGGTTTTGTCTGACCGATGACCTCTGATGGAAATTTTGCAAATTTATCTCTCAGTACAGGAGTGAAGGTGTCAGTGATCAGACCTTTCTGCACTTCACTTCCTGTTGTTACGATACCCACCTTTTTCTTCTTATATGGCAGAATGGAAAAGATCGGCTCTGTGCCTGCCACCTCTGCTGCACGATCCATTTTCTCCTTCTCGATCACCAGAGGGATAATTCTGGTTCCTGCCAGTTTGTCGCCCTTCTTTACAGGAAAATCTCCATGGCGGGATGCGATCATCATCTCTCCAAGTGAGTTGACAGCCAGCAGAGCTTCTCTGCGGATTTTAAGCACTCCGTCAATGTCTGCGATCAGCTCGATTTTTCCCTCTTTTATATCAGAACCATGCATGGTGTCCGAATCTCCGGCACAGATCTTATAAAGGATCTCTGCGCCTTCATTCTCATGAAGGATTCCTTCTTTCTTCTCCCACACATATAAATGTTCTTTTCCTACAGAGAGTAACAGAGGAATATCCTCTTCTCTGACAATATGACCTTTCTTAAAAAGCACCCCTTTTTTTACATCTTTGATAATCTGTGTGATGTCATGGCATAAAATGTGCCCTACGGCATCTTCTGTACGGATTTCTTTCATTATATAGTACCTTCCTTTTGTTTTTTATTTCCCTCAATACCCATTTGGATTTTATTATACATCGGATTGCTGTCCTTTGTCAAAAAATTATAAAATTGTCCAAACTCGGCAGCGATTTTCCTGAGATCCATTTGTAGACTGCCTGCGGATTTTCAAATCCCATCACGGTCTGGACATCTTTCACCGTGTAACCGTGTTCTGATAGAAGCCTCTTGATCTGTCTGCCGGTCTCTTTCTGCTGGATTGATAAATACATTGGTTCCATCTCATACCTCCTTATTCATCACTGTCCCGAAACACAAATTTATTTTATCTTAACATTTTTTTGTTGGGAAATCCAGATAAATCGCCTGACTAATGAATTCTGTTCTTCTAATCAGAAAATAATCTACTTTCCTGTCCTTATAGCATCTTTTTGCCAATAATTTTACCACTTTCGGCGCTATTCCCTTATTTCTCTTATTCTCGAAAAGATCTATTCCTATTTCAGGTGTATCAGAGTCCGGATTCTGCAATTCCAGACTTCCACAATAATCGCCATTTATTTCAAATACAGAAAATACTTTATCTTCTCCCTCTAAAACCTGTTCCCACATCATATCTTTGCAATGCTCATTTAAAAACAATGTATGTTCACCATTTATCTGACGATGCAATTCTACATAATTATCACGATCTTCATCCGCAATCGGGCAAATGATAAATTCATTATCTGATACATAAACCTGCCTGTTCAACATCTTTCCTCCCTTATTGTGCACCATTTCTTTCCCAAATTG
>OGRH01002424.1_pt1 | contig 9883 bp, 8 predicted proteins | sample 1553461 | NCBI WGS metagenome assembly OGRH01 (sample SAMEA2580092, study PRJEB22360) | human gut metagenome | biome: human gut; feature: human-associated habitat; material: faeces | place: Denmark | collected 2008/2010
TTATATACAATAAATATATACATATAGTGCCCAGTTATTTAAATGTATTAATTATTTACCAAGAAGAAGGTGATTTTCACCTTCTATTTTTTTGAAAAATTTTTAGATGATTTTAGGCATAATTTATTCGAAAATTTAAAATATAATTGACACAACAAACTATATTATGGTAATATTCTTATTAGAAATGAGGAATGTTACTAATTACTAGGCATAACCAAATTCTTATTTATAGATGAATCTAAGTAATCTTTATAAATGGAGAAGAGGTGTGTCTTTTTTTATGCAATCAATTAATAACTGTGGGGGGATGTAATATGGAAATTTTAAGAGTTTATAATAATAATGTAGCAGCTGTCTTACAAAATGGTGATGAAATGATTGTTTCAGGCAGAGGAATATGTTTTCAAAAAAAGAAAGGCGATGTAATCGATGAAACTAAAATAGAAAAATATTTCACACTAAAAGATAAATTTGTAATATCACGTGTTGAAGAGTTACTTCAAAATATATCAACAGAATATTTAGACATAGCAGATGAGATTATAAAGATGATAAAAGAAAACTCTGACTTAGAACTTAGTGAAAATATCTATATTACATTAATAGACCATATTAGTTTATTTATGGAACGAGAAAAAAAGAACATATCTTTTGAAAATCCTCTATTAATGGATATAAAACATATCTATAGAAAACAATATGATGTAGCAAAAAAAGCTAGAACTATAATTGAAAATCACTTTGATATACGAGTATCAGATGATGAGGTGGGATTTTTAACCTTACATATAGTAAATGCATCAATGAATGAATCTTTTAATATTACTATGCGCGCGCCAAAGTTGATTCAAGTAATATTAGAAATTATTAGAGTTCATTTTGATATTACATTTGATGAAAAATCAATTAGATATGAAAGATTTCTTAGACATCTACAGTTCTTTGTCAGAAGAGTTTTAGATGAGAGTCTAATACAAGAGGAGGATACATTTTTATATAATATGAGTAAAAATGCTTATCAAGAAGCTATAGATTGTGTAAATAAGATAGCATTATTTATAGAGCTTAATTACAAAAAAATGTAACAAAAGCAGAGATGGGTTATCTTGCATATCATATAGTTAATATAGTCAAAGAATTGAAACCAGAAGAATATTTTAATATAAAATAAGAAGGGATGAATAAGAATGGACTATAGAAAGATATCTACCGAAATATTAGAGTGTATAGGCGGTGAAGATAACGTTTCACACTTTGAACACTGTTCTACTAGATTACGTTTTACATTAAAAGATGTTAACAAAGTTAAAGTTGGTGAATTAAAACAAGTTAAAGGCGTGCTTGGGGTTGTAATGGGTGTACAATGTCAAGTTATAATCGGAAATAACGTTGTTGAAGTTTATGATGAAATATTAAAAATAGCATCATTTGATACAAAAAACTCTAGTGAAGAAACTAACAAAGATCAGAAGTTAGGGGCAAGAATTATGGACTTTGTGATAGGGGTATTTCAGCCACTAGTGCCTGCAATCGCTGGAGCAGGTGTATTAAAATCTATAATATCATTATTAGTATTATTAGGGGTTTTAAATAATACTAGTGTAGCATACACAGTTTTTAATAATATAGGTGATGCAGCACTATACTTTATACCATTGCTCGTAGCTAATTCAGCAGCTAAAAAATTAAAATGCAATCAAATGGTTGCGATAGCAGCAGTAGGAACATTGTTATTGCCTAATATAACTACACTTCTTGCGACAGAAGGTGGAGTTAAGTTATTCGGTCTTACATTAAAGAATATAGCATATGCTTATCAAATTTTCCCAGCTTTACTAACTATATTCTTACTAGCATTTGTAGAAAAATTCTTTAATAAAATTACACCAAAACCAATACGTATATTCTTTGTACCAATGATGTGTTACATAATAGTTTTACCTTGTACATTATTATTCTTAGGACCGCTAGGATATAATATAGGTACTTTATTAACAACATTAATATTAGCAATTTATGCAAAAGTAGGGTTTATAGGGATAGGATTGTTTGCGATGTTATTACCATTATGTGTTGCAACAGGTATGCATAAAGCATTCCTTCCATATGCTATATCAACTTACTCAGAAGTAGGAAAAGAGTTTATTTATATGCCAGCATCATTAGCACATAATATAGCAGAAAGTGGAGCTTGTTTTGCTGTTGCAATTAAGTCAAAAGATACAGAGACTCGTTCAACAGCAGTATCAGCAGGTATATCAGCATTATTTGGAATAACAGAACCAGCACTTTATGGTCTTACACTTCAAAATAAAAAAATATTAGGAAGTGTTATGATTGGGGCAGGAATATCAGGTTTATTTTTAGGACTATTTTCTGTAGAAGCATTTGTTGTAGTTGGGCCAGGACTTGCATCTATGTCAATGTTCATAAATCCAGACAATAGTATGAATTTTATGTATGCAGTAATAGGTTTTGTAATAGCATTTGTAATTTCATTCATAGCATCTATAATATTATATAAAGAAGAAACTGCAACAAATGCTAAACAAGAACAAACAAGCAAAGTACAAGAAAATAATGATGTAATAGAAGAGGATGTAACTTTAGAAAGTCCATTAACTGGAGAAATGATAAATATTGAGGATGTAAATGATGGAGTGTTTGCAGGAAAAATACTTGGAGATGGAATTGCGATAATACCATCAGAAGGTGTTTTAAAATCACCAGGTAACGGAAAAGTAAGTATGATAGCAGATACAAAACATTCTATAGGATTAACTTTAGATAATGGGACAGAAGTATTAATGCATGTAGGATTAGATACAGTAAAATTAGACGGAAAATATTATAATGTTAAAGTATCAAATGGACAAACTGTAAAAACAGGAGACAATCTAATAGAATTCAATATAAATAAAATAAAATCAGAAGGTTATGAATTAACTACGCCAGTAATAGTAATTAACGGTGATAAATATTCAATTGCAAATTCAAAAACAGGTCCAGTTAAAGCTGGAGAAATATTATTTGATGCTATAAAGATGGAGGCTTAAATATGGGATTTCAACAAGGATTTTTATGGGGTGGCGCAGTAGCTGCCAATCAATTAGAAGGAGCCTGGGATGAGGCTGGGAAAGGGTTATCAGTAGCTGATGTTGCAACTTATAAACCTAATGTAGATGTAAAAGAATATAAAAAACATGTAGAAGTTTCTTTAGAAAAAATAAAAGAAGCAATGGCAGATAAAGATACAACTTATTATCCAAAAAGAAGGGGTATAAATTTTTATCATACATATAAAGAAGATCTAGCATTATTTGCAGAAATGGGATTCAAAGTATTACGTGTTTCTATAGCATGGAGTAGATTATACCCAACAGGAGAAGAATTAACTCCAAATCAAGAAGGGGTAAAATTCTATAAAGACATGTTCAAAGAAATGGTAAAACTTGGGATTGAACCATTGGTTACACTATCTCATTATGAAATGCCTCTTGAATTAGCATTAAAATATAATGGTTGGAATGATAGAAGTGTAATTGATATGTTTGTTAGATTCTCAAAAACTTGTTTTGAGGAGTTTGGAGAATATGCAAAATTATGGTTAACGTTTAATGAAGTTGATAGTATAATACGTCATCCATTTACAACAGCGGGAATAATACCAGAACTATGTGATGGAGATGAAATAAAATGTTGTTACCAAGCATTACATCATCAATTTGTTGCAGCAGCAATAGTTACTAAAATGTGTCATGAAATTATACCTGGCAGCAAAATGGGATGCATGCTTACAAAGCTAATGACTTATCCTAGAACTTGTGCTCCAGAAGATGTTTTAGCAACACAAGACAAAAATTTAGATAATAACTTCTATGCAGATGTAATGGTATTGGGTGAATATCCTAGATTAAAAACTGTTCAATTAAAAAATAATGGACATTATCCGAAAATGGAAGAAGGAGATTTACAAATTTTAAAAGAAGGAACAGTAGACTTCCTATCTTTTAGTTATTATATGACAATGACTGAATCAGTTGATCCAGATGCTGAAAGGGTACCAGGAAATACAGTTCTTGGAGTAAAAAACCCATATTTAAAATCTAGTGATTGGGGGTGGCAAATAGATCCTATAGGTCTTAGAATATCTCTTATAGAACTATATGACCGTTACAGAATACCTCTATTTATAGTTGAGAACGGAATAGGTGCAAAAGATGTGGTAGAAGATGATGGAAGTATACATGACCCATACAGAATAGACTATTTTAGAGCACATTTCAAAGAAATGAAAAAAGCAGTAGATGCTGGTGTTGAGTTGATGGGGTATACTAGTTGGGCACCAATAGACTTAATAAGTGCTTCAACTTCACAAATAACAAAAAGATATGGATTTATATATGTAGACCAAGATGATTTAGGAAACGGCTCACACGAGAGAAAGAGAAAAGACAGTTTTTATTGGTACAAAAAAGTAATAGAAACTAACGGTGAAGATTTAGATTAATTATTAAGATAAAAAGTATAGGATTATAAAATTTAGTCCTATACTTTTTAGTTATAAATTATTAATTGCTATAAAATAAATCATCTTTATCTCTAGGGCCATTTTGATTTGCTGATGAACCATTTTTGTTCAAGTCAGTTAAATCTGTAACATATTCTGAGTAAAAATGAGGATCTCTATTTATATTATTAGAATCATAATGCTCTGTGTTATCATATCTTGAATATGTTTCAGTTTCTTGTGCGCAGTGGGCACAAAGTTTTGTTTCTGGCAAGATATCGAGTCTTTCTGATTCTATTTTGTTATGACATCTTTCGCAATATCCAAATTCATCATTATCAATTTTATTTAGTGCATCATTGACTTTATCTAATTGGTATTGTTGATGGTCTGTTAAACTATTTTGCATATCGTTCATATAAACTTCAGTACCAATATCTCCTGGATGGTTATCATAACTAGATAATTCACCAGAACTATATCTTTCACTAGTGTGACGCGATGTATCACCAAATAGCGTATTATCCTTCATTTCTGATATTAAATTTTCGAGTTCTACCTTTTCTTTTTTTAATTGTTTTTTATAATTATTTGAGTCCATATTATCATCCCTCGCATAAAATATTTATTAAAAATGTCGATCAGGCGTCTGTCCTGTACCTTACCGTCATCATAACTCATGGTCAATGCTTTGGCTTTTCCGCCGGGAAAACAAGTATATACTTTCATCTTTTCCATCCTTTTCTACTGTAATTTCTATTGTGGTTTAAAAAATATGGTGATTTTCAACCCACATGTTTTCATCATATTACGGCTGGAACAATTTTGCAACTGATAAGAATCCGGCATTAACCCTCTTTATCGTGCAGAACTTTCCATTGCCTTCCTTTCATTCATCCTTTAATATAGTAAGATATACAACCAATAAACGAATTACAATGAGAAGGGAGCATATTTATGAAAAAATTCAACTCCTTCCGTAATCGCCAGAACGGCTTTGAAGATTTAGGTTCCGGCACCGCGGAAGCAGCAAAAACGAAAAAAAGCTGGTGGAAAGTCCCCGGCATCATTCTTGTGATTCTGGTAATCGCTATTTTTGCTTTTAATTCCACTTACCAGATCCGTGAACAGGAGCAGGCGGTTCTGATCACTTTAGGCCAGGCCAAAGCGGTAACGGATCCCGGACTTCATTTTAAGATACCGTTCATCCAGCAGGTTCGTAAAGTAAATACCACCATTCAGGGATTTTCCCTGGGATATGATGTAGATTCCAATTCTTCGGAAACCGATGATTCTCTCATGATCACTTCCGACTATAATTTTGTCAACGTCGATTTCTTCGTAGAGTATCGTTTCAGTGACCCGGTAAAAGCTGTCTATGCATCCAAGGATCCCGTACTGATCCTGCGTAACATCAGCCAGAGCTGTATCCGTACCGTGATCGGCAGTTATCCGGTGGACGATGTCCTGACTACCGGAAAAAATGAGATTCAGGCCGCTATTAAAGAAATGATTCTGGAGCGTCTGAGCGAACAGGATATCGGTATCCAACTGGTAAATATCACAATCCAGGATTCCGAGCCGCCTACCTCCGAAGTCATGGAAGCTTTCAAGGCCGTGGAAACCGCCAAGCAGGGAAAAGAAACTGCCCTGAACAATGCCAATAAGTACCGCAATGAACAACTTCCTCTGGCGCAGGCACAGGCCGACGGTATCATCAAAGACGCTGAGGCGCAAAAGGCCGAGCGCATCAATGAGGCTACTGCACAGGTTGCGCGTTTTAACGCTATGTACGAGGAATATATCAAGAACCCGACCGTCACCAAACAGCGTATGTTCTACGAGACCATGGAAGAAGTACTGCCTGACCTTAAGGTTGTCATCGAAAGCCCCAACGGCAATACACAGACCTTCTATCCTTTGGAATCCTTCACAGGTACCGCTTCCGCTTCTTCGGAGAGCAGCACCTCTGAAGCTGCACAATAACCATTGTCTACAGAAAGGCAGTTTTATAAATATGAAAAAAGTGAAAAATATATCTCTGATTCTATTAGTACTGGCATTGTTGGTCATCGGATCCTCCAGCATTGTCGTTACCAACGAAAACGAATACAGTCTGATCCGACAGTTCGGTAAAGTAGACCATGTAGTGAGTTCTGCAGGTGTTACCTTTAAGATTCCTTTTGTACAGAGCGTCGATAAGCTTCCGAAGGAGATCCTGCTCTATGATCTGTCTTCCTCCGATGTCATCACCAGTGACAAGAAGACCATGATCTGTGACAGTTACATTTTATGGCAGATCAATGATCCTCTGAAATTTGCCCAGACCCTGAACTCCTCCATCTCCAACGCAGAGAGCCGTCTGGACACCATCGTATATAACTCTACGAAAAATATCATAAGCAGTACGACCCAGAACGACGTCATCTCCGGGCGTGACGGAGAGCTGGCTGCAGCCATTATGAAAAACATTGGGAACACCACTGAGCAATACGGTATTGAATTGCTCTCCTTCGAAACCAAACAGCTGGATCTGCCCAGTGACAACAAAGCCGCTGTGTACGAGCGTATGATCTCCGAACGTGAAAACATCTCCGCAACCTATACCGCAGAGGGAAGCTCCGAGGCACAGAAGATCCGCAATACCACAGATAAGGAAGTCAATGTCCTCCTGTCGGAAGCCAACAAAAATGCAGAAATTCTCATTGCCGAGGGAGAAGCAGAATATATGAAAATCCTGTCTGATGCTTATGCAGATGCATCCAAACAGGACTTCTATTCCTTCGTCAGAAGCCTGGATGCACTGAAGGCTTCCATGACCGGCGATAACAAGACCGTGATCCTGTCTCCGGATTCCCCGATCGCACAGATTTTCTACGGAAGATAACGCAAAAGCCGGTATCTGCAATATCTTGCAGACACCGGCTTTTCTTATGCCAGAATCTCTTCAATCTTACGTCTTTCTTCATTGCTGAAAGCGGTTGCGTGTACAATTCCGATATTATCCAGGATCTGTGAAGGCTTGGAAGCTCCGATCAGAACACTGGTAATATCCCCGTCTTTTAAGATCCAGGACAGTGCCATCTGTGCCAGGGTCTGCCCTCTCTGGGATGCCAGATCGTTCAGTGCACGTACCTTCTTCAATGTCTCTTCCACGATCGCCGCTTCTTTCAGGAATCTGCCGTCGGTACGGACACGGCTGTCCTCCGGAATACCGTGGAGATAACGGTCGGTCAGAAGTCCCTGTGCCAGAGGGCTGAAGGTAATAATACCGATGCCGTGAGCTGCAGCGTAATCTTTCAGACCATCCTTCTCAATATCTCTTACAAACATGGAATATTTTCTCTGGTTGATAATAAACGGTGTCCCCAGCTCCTTGAACAGTTCTGCTGCCGCAATGGTCTGCTCCTTATTGTAGTTGGAAATTCCCACATACAATGCCTTACCGGATCTGACAATGCCATCCAGTGCACGAACGGTCTCCTCCAACGGTGTATTTGGATCCGGTCTGTGATGGTAGAAGATATCCACATAATCCAGTCCCATACGCTTCAGGCTCTGATCCAGGCTGGCTACCAGATACTTTTTGCTGCCCCAGTTGCCATAAGGGCCGGGCCACATATCATAACCGGCCTTCGTGGAAATGATCAGTTCATCACGATACCTTCCCAGTCCTTTTGCAAGGATCCGTCCAAAATTCTCCTCAGCGCTGCCCGGTACCGGTCCATAATTATTTGCCAGATCAAAATGTGTAATGCCATGGTCAAATGCTGTGTGGCACATGTCCTGCATATTATCAAAATTCCCATTGGAGCCGAAATTGTGCCATAATCCCAGAGAGACTGCCGGAAGCTGCAATCCACTGGCACCACAGCGGTTGTATTTCATTTCTTCATATCTTTTCTCATCTGCCTGATACATTTAAATAACCTCCATCTTTTCTGTGTCCTGCAATATTTGTGCCTAAGGCACAAATTTGCGTGTCAAAAATGCATTTTTCACACTAGCCTCCTTGTTTTCTTTCCTTCATTTCTTTCCTGATGAGCGATCTGTCTGCACACTCACTCTTTTTTCCAGTCAAATAGCTGATAATACTGCAGACTCTGGTAATCTTTCAATTCCTGTTTTAAGCTGGATGAATTTGTATCCAGACCATCTTTCGTGAGCACACGCATTGCAGAGATAACTGGATAATTCCGTTGTAATTCCAACAGATAAGAACCATATGCATTCTCAGAAATTCCTGCATAGTGTAATACGTCCGCCGCAAGATAATTTGCACTTGTATCTTTTCCGCTCTCTGCATCAATGTCATAATTCGCCCAGATCACATATGGCACTTCATACCGCAGTTTCAACTGATCCTCTGTCAGTGTCTTTGTCGTCATACCATTCAGATTCAAAATCGGCGCTGCCACCGTGTCATTTGGCTGATGATCCCCAAAGAATACTACAATTGTCTTTTCGTCTGCCTCCTCAAAATAGGAAATCAGTTTTTCCAGTGCCTGATCCGAAAGTCTGACAAGCGATAAATACTGGCTCAAAGGTGTACTTTCCACACCCTCCACTGTGATATCCGGGGTAAAATTATCATAAGTATCCGAGTATCCACCGTGATTTTGCATCGTCACATTGAAAACGAATAAAGGTGTTCCCTCTTCTTTTTTCTCATATAATTCAATGATCTTATCCACACAGCTATTATCACTGACGTACTTGCGCACATAACCTGCTCCCCAGTACTGATCTTTAAAAATACTCTCTGAAAAGCCAAGCAATGGATATACCTTATCCCTGTCCCAGCCATCCGCATAATAAGGATGGGTTGCCACCGTCTCATAGCCCAAAGATGCCAGATACGCCGGGAGCGCCGGAAGTTCTTTCGTGATGTACTGCTGATACGGAATACTTCCCTGTGGCAGAAACGCCATACTGTTTCCCGTCAGGAACTCAAACTCTGTATTTGCGGTATTTCCTCCGCACACAGACACATTCAGATAACCTGTCACCGTATTTTCCGCCCCGTTCTGTAAACTGTGCAGATACGGCATATAATCTTCATTTGTTGTAAAATCTCCCAGCACATTCAGATCCGAAAAAGACTCATTCATCACAACAATGATATTGGGCAGTTCCTCTTTCTTTTCACTGCTGTCTGTGTCATCTTCCTGCCCTGCATAACTTTCCAGCAGCGCCTGCTCTTTTACAGCGTCATAACCTGCCGGTTTTTCTACAGTCATATATGCGAGATCCATTGCAAACGTCACTGCCACTCCATTTACCTGCGTCATAAATGCCGGAGTAAATAAAAATGGATACAATCTGTGTCCGGTCTGAAAATCTTCATCCTGTAGCAGATTGACAAACAAA
>OGRH01002431.1_pt1 | contig 9863 bp, 8 predicted proteins | sample 1553461 | NCBI WGS metagenome assembly OGRH01 (sample SAMEA2580092, study PRJEB22360) | human gut metagenome | biome: human gut; feature: human-associated habitat; material: faeces | place: Denmark | collected 2008/2010
CTGTACACAGCTTTGCCACATCTGCCTGTTACTATATAAATAAGGCACAGAGCAGATGCGTCTGCACAACTTAGTTATAACATTAACAAAGTGCAGAATCAATAGTTTCGGGCGAAAAAATACGCCATCTGGCAATCTGACTAAAATTCTTAGCTTTTTGGGAGAATTGTTTGGTATGACAAGGCCAAAAAACATTGAAAAAGCCCTTGATAAAATTTTGACGATGTGATTTACTAATAACGTAGCAAGCAGCTGCCCTGCAGTGCAGAGTTGATTGTTTAAAATTTAACGATAAATCGTTCTGCGGCTTGCACACAAGACTGGAAAGTGCTATCATGGCAGAACCAAAACGCGCTTTTCACAGCGCACAAGGAGGACACTGGCCGATGGCAACAGCAGTTTATCCCGGTTCGTTCGATCCGGTCACCAAAGGACATCTCGACATCATCAAGCGCGCCGCCAAGATCAACGATCATCTGATCGTTGCGGTGCTGATCAACAGCGCAAAAGACCCGCTGTTCACCGTGGAGGAGCGTGTGGCACTGCTTACCGAGTGCTGCAAGGGCATCCCGAACGTCAGCGTGGAGAGCTTTGACGGCCTGACCGTGGAGTTCGCCAAAAAGCGGCACGCATCCGTCATGGTGCGGGGGCTGCGGGCGGTCACGGATTTTGAAAACGAGATCCAGCTGGCTCAGACGAATCACGCATTGATGCCCGGCATCGAAACCATGTTTCTGGCCACCAGCATCAAATGGAGCTACCTTTCTTCCACCATCGTGAAGGAAGCAGCCCGCTACGGCAGCGACATCGGCAAATTCGTGACGCCCAATGTGGAAAAGGCCGTCAACGAAAAGTTCGATGAACGGCGCCGGAACGGCAAGCTCTGATCTGTTTGAAAAAATGTCCACAGGGCATTTTGATAAAAAGGTTTACGAAACGTAACACACATACAATTCAGGAGGCTATTCACATGAAAAAGATCGTTATCGCATCTGCATGCCGTACCGCCATTGGTAAGTTCGGTGGCACCCTTGCCAACGTCCCCGCTGCTGAGCTGGGCTCCATCGTCATCAAGGAGGCTCTGAACCGCGCAAACGTCAAGCCTGAGCAGGTCGATCATGTTTACATGGGCTGTGTGATCCAGGCTGGTCTGGGCCAGAACGTTGCCCGTCAGGCTTCCCTGAAGGCTGGCCTGCCCATCGAGACCCCCGCTGTCACCGTCAACGTGGTCTGCGGTTCCGGTCTGAACTGCGTGAACATGGCTGCTCAGATGATCGAGGCAGGCGATGCTGATATCGTGGTCGCAGGCGGTATGGAGAACATGGACATGGCTCCCTTTGCAATGATGAAGGGCCGTTACGGCTACCGCATGGGCTCTCCCATGGGCAAGAGCGAGCTGGTCGATACCATGGTCAACGATGCTCTGTGGGATGCCACCGGCTTCAACAAGCACATGGGCATGACCGCTGAGAACGTCTGCACCAACGAGACCTATCAGAAGAAGTACGGCTACAACCCCATCACCCGTGAGCAGCTGGATGAGTTCTCCTACAACAGCCAGGTCAAGGCTGACAAGGCCATCAAGGACGGCGCCTTCAAGGACGAGATCGTTCCTGTTGTCATCAAGGGCAAGAAGGGCGACACCGTGTTCGATACCGATGAAGGCCCCCGTCTGACCCCGGTCGAGAAGCTGGGAACCCTGAAGCCCGCTTTCACCAAGGACGGCATCGTGACCGCAGGCAACTCTTCCGCCATCAACGACGGCGCTGCTGCTCTGGTCATTATGAGTGAGGAGAAGGCCAAGGAGCTGGGCGTTAAGCCTCTGGCAACCTGGGTCGCCGGTGCTCTGGCCGGTGTTGAGCCTGAGGTCATGGGTCTGGGCCCCATCGCAGCAACCAAGAAGGTCATGGCTAAGACCGGCCTGACTGTTGCTGACATGGACCTGATCGAGGCAAACGAGGCATTTGCTGCACAGTCTGTGGCTGTCAGCCAGGCTCTGAACTTCGATATGAGCAAGGTGAACGTCAACGGCGGCGCCATCGCTCTGGGCCACCCGGTCGGCGCTTCCGGCGCTCGTATCCTGGTCACCCTGCTGTACGCTATGAAGCACCGTGGTGCTCACAAGGGTCTGGCTACCCTGTGCATCGGCGGCGGCATGGGCTGCGCTACCATCGTTGAGATGGACTAAGCTCCAACCCTTTTAAACGAGACTGAATAACAGACCCGGGGCAGGGGAGGAACCGGAGAGCCTCCCCTTGCTCCGGAGGCTGTTTTGAGATTTGATAGAATTGAATGGGAGGTTTTCACAATGGCTTTTGTAAAAACCGAGGTGCAGGGTGCTGTCGAGATCATTACCATCGACCGTCCCAAGGCACTGAACGCTTTGAACCCCGAGGTCCTGGCAGACCTGAAGGCCGCTTTTGAGGCTGTGGACCAGGCTACCATCCGCTGCATCGTTCTGACCGGCGAAGGCGACAAGAGCTTCGTGGCAGGCGCAGATATCGGTTCCATGAGCACCATGACCAAGGCAGAGGGCGAGGCCTTCGGCAAGCTGGGCAATGATGTGTTCCTGATGATCGAGCATTTCCCCATCCCCGTCATTGCAGCCGTCAACGGCTTTGCACTGGGCGGCGGCAATGAGCTGGCCATGAGCTGCGATATCCGCATCTGCTCCGATAACGCCGTCTTCGGCCAGCCCGAGACAGGCCTTGGCATCACGCCGGGCTTTGGCGGCACACAGCGCCTTGCCCGCCTCGTCGGCCCCGGCATGGCCAAGCAGATGATCTACACCGCCCGCAACATCAAGGCGGACGAGGCCTACCGCATCGGCCTTGTCAACGCGGTCTATCCGCTTTCTGACCTCTACGCCGCGGCGGAAAAGCTCGCCGGCCAGATCGCTGGCAACGCGCCCATCGCGGTGCGCGCGTCCAAGCAGGCCATCAACGACGGTCTTCAGGTCGATATTGACCGCGCCGTCGTGATCGAGGAGAAGGCCTTCGGCTCCTGCTTCGAGACCGCCGACCAGCAGGAGGGCATGGGCGCCTTCCTCGAAAAGCGCAAGCACGAGCCCTTTATCAACAAGTGATTCCATAGAATTATCTATTTATATTGTAGGAGGATACACACAATGAAAGTTGCAGTTTTCGGCGCCGGCACCATGGGCAGCGGCATCGCTCAGGTCTTCGCGGCCAAGGGCCACACCGCTCTGATGTACGCTTCCAGCGTCGCTTCCGCTCAGCGCCACAAGGATAAGCTCGCCGCTTCCCTGCAGAAGCGCGTCGAGAAGGGCAAGATGACTCAGGAGGCCAAGGATGCCCTGATGGCGAATATCTTCGTGGAGGAGAAGTCCGCCGCCGCCGATGCCGACCTCGTCATTGAGTGCGCCAAGGAAGAGATGGCGTACAAGCGCGCCATGCTCAGCGAGCTGGATGAGCTGTGCAAGGAATCCGCCATCTTTGCCACCAACACCTCCTCTCTGTCCGTCACCGAGATGGGCCTGGGCCTCAAGCACCCCGTCATCGGTATGCACTTCTTCAATCCCGTTCCCAGCATGAAGCTCGTCGAGGTCATCCGCGGCGCAAACACCACGCAGGAGACCTTCGACTTCATCTACAACCTCTCCAAGGAGATCGGCAAGGAGCCTGTCGAGGTCGCTGAGGCTCCGGGCTTCGTCGTCAACAAGATCCTGATCCCGATGATCAACGAGGCCATCGGCCTGGTCGAGACCGGCGTTGCCTCTGTCGAGGATATCGACAAGGCCATGATGCTCGGCGCGAACCACCCCATGGGCCCCCTTGCCCTGGGCGACTTCATCGGCCTTGACGTGTGCCTCGCCATTATGAACGTCCTCTACAGCGAGACCGGCGATCCGAAGTATCGTCCCGCTCTGCTGCTCAAGAAGATGGTCCGCGGCGGCCAGCTTGGCAAGAAGTCCGGCAAGGGCTTCTACGATTACAGCAAGAAGTAATCCGTCCCTAAAAGGATAAAAAGGGGAGGCAGTTTACAAAAACTGCCTCCCCTTTTCTCTTTTGGAATGGAAAGGATTCCTGAAAATGACAGAAAACTGTCATAAAAGGAACGGAAATGTCAAAAAGACTTTAATGAATTCGGCGAAAAGCACGAATTCCAAAAAGGAATGATAGTTCCCCTTGCGAAAATGAAACGCACAGGATATAATGTAAGTCACGGAACTGATTTGTGAAAAATTAGACAATCCAATTATTTTTATAGTGAAGGAGCAAAAGACTATGGATTTCCATCTGTCCAAAGAACATCTGCTGGTCCGCAAAATGTATCGCGAATTTGCAGAAAATGAAGTCAAGCCTTTAGCTGAGGAACTCGATGAGGAAGAGCGCTTCCCCATGGAGACCGTCGAAAAGATGGCCAAGCTCGGCATGATGGGCATTTACTTCCCCAAGCAGTATGGCGGCGCGGGCGGCGACGTTCTGAGCTATGCCATGTGCGTTGAGGAGCTGGCGAAGGTCTGCGGCACCACCGCGGTCGTCGTTTCCGCTCATACCTCCCTGTGCTGCGCCCCGATCTTCGAGAACGGCACCGAGGAGCAGAAGATGAAGTATCTGCCTGACCTGCTGTCCGGCAAGAAGATCGGTGCTTTCGGCCTGACCGAGCCCGGCGCCGGTACCGACGCGCAGGGCCAGCAGACCACTGCTGTACTGGACGAGTCCGGCGAGAACTACATCCTCAACGGCTCCAAGTGCTTCATCACCAACGGCAACGTGGCTGATACCTTCGTCATCATCGCCGTCACCGGTAAGACCACCGACAAGCGTGGCCGTGCCATGAAGGAGATTTCCGCCTTCGTGGTGGAAAAGACCGACCCCGGCTTCACTCAGGGTAAGCACGAGAAGAAGATGGGTATCCGCGGCAGCTCCACCTGCGACCTGATTTTCGAGGACTGCGTCATCCCCAAGGATCGTATGCTGGGCAAGAAGGGCCAGGGCTTCAAGATCGCCATGCAGACGCTGGACGGCGGTCGTATCGGTATCGCCTCTCAGGCTCTGGGTCTGGGCGAGGGCGCCGTGGAGGAGGCCGTCAAGTACACCAAGGAGCGTGTCCAGTTCGGTAAGCGTATCTCCCAGTTCCAGAACACCCAGTTCCAGCTGGCCGAGATGCACACCCGGATGCAGGCTGCTCAGTTCCTGGTCTACTCCGCTGCCATGAAGAAGCAGAACCACGAGCCCTACTCCATGGATGCCGCCATGGCCAAGCTGTTCGCTGCCGATGCCGCTTCCGACGTGACCCGTCGTGCCGTGCAGCTGTTCGGCGGCTACGGCTACACCCGTGAGTATCCCGTGGAGCGCATGATGCGTGATGCCAAGATCACCGAGATCTATGAGGGCACTTCCGAGGTCCAGCGCATGGTCATCGCCAGCCATCTGGGCGTTAAGTAATTGAGGAGGTATAAGGCAAAATGAAAGTTATTGTTACTGTGAAGCAGGTTCCCGATACCTCCGGTAAGGTGGCTGTGAACCCCGATGGCACTCTGGACCGTGCGTCCATGCAGACCATCATCAACCCCGATGATATGAACGCCGTCGAGGCTGCTCTGGCCCTGAAGGACGAGCTGGGCTGCAAGGTCGTGGCCTTCACCATGGGTCCCCCTCCCGCCGAGGGTATGCTGCGTGAGCTGATGGCCATGGGCGTGGACGAGGGTGTCCTGATTACCGCCCGTGAGTTCGGCGGCTCCGATACTTACGCCACCTCCCAGATCATCGCCGCCGGCATCGACACCTACGGTGTGGATGAGGACGACGTCATTCTGGCTGGCCGTCAGGCCATCGATGGCGATACCGCTCAGGTCGGCCCCCAGATCGCTGAGAAGCTGCATCTGCCTCAGGTCACCTATGCCGGTGAGATCAAGAAGGAGGGCAACACCTTCATCGTCAAGCGTATGCTGGAGGATGGCTACATGACCGTTAAGGTCAACACCCCCTGCATGATCACCTGCATCAAGGAGCTGAATCAGCCCCGTTATCTGTCCGTTGGCGGCGCCTTCGAGGCTTACAGCAAGCCTCTGGTCACCATGACCTACGAGACGCTGAAGGATCACCCCCTGATCGATGCCACCACCATCGGTCTGAAGGGCTCCCCCACCAACATTCTCACCTCCTTTACGCCTCCTCAGAAGGGCGCCGGCATGATGCTTGAGGGCGCCGGCAAGGAGACCACCGACAAGCTGGCTGGCATTCTGGCCGCCAAGCATATCATCTAAGGAAGGAGATAAGAAAATGGCTTTTAATAGTGCTGATACCGCTGCCTTCAAAAACGTCTGGGTTTTCTGCGAGCAGCGTCAGGGCAAGATGATGCCCACTACCTTTGAACTGATCTCCGAGGGCCGGAAGCTGGCTGACGAACTGGGCGTTGAGCTGTGCGGCATTCTGCTGGGCGACAACGTGGACGGCATCGCCAAGGAGCTGGGCGGCTACGGTGCCGACAAGGTCTATGTCTACAACAGCCCCCTGCTGAAGGACTACACCACTGATGCCTACACCAAGGTCATCACCGACGCTGTGGAGGAGATCAAGCCTGAGATCCTGCTGTTCGGTGCCTCCAACATCGGCCGTGATCTGGCTCCCCGCTGCGCAGCTCGCCTGCACACCGGTCTGTGCGCCGACTGCACCCATCTGGACATCGATATGCCCATCTACAAGAACTTCCTGCGTGAGGCTTCCACGCTGGCTGAGGAGCGTATCGAGAAGCTGGGTACCGTGAAGATCAACGGTCAGGATCACGATGTCTCCCGTGACATCAAGATGACCCGTCCCGCTTTCGGCGGCCACCTGATGGCCTCCATCTTCTGCCCCCGCTTCCGCCCCGCCATGGCCACCGTGCGCCCCGGCGTTATGAAGAAGCGTGAGTTCTGCGCCGACTGCGCCGAGAAGGTTGAGATCCTGCATCCCGCTTTCGAGCTGTCTGCCAGCGACATCAAGACCGAGGTGGTGGAGACCGTCAAGGCTGCCAAGAAGCTGGTGGACCTGATCGGTGCCGACTTCATCGTGTCCGTGGGCCGTGGCATCAGCAAGGATGTCGAGGGCGGCATCAAGCTGGCTGAGGAGCTGGCCGAGGTTCTGGGCGGCGTCGTGGGCTCCTCCCGTGCCTGCGTGGACGCCGGCTGGATCACTGCTGACCACCAGGTCGGCCAGACCGGTAAGACCGTCCATCCCAAGGTCTACGTCGCCCTGGGTATCTCCGGCGCCATCCAGCACAAGGCTGGTATGCAGGACTCCGAGTGCATCATCGCCGTGAACAAGAACGAGAACGCTCCCATCTTCGAGGTGGCTGACTACGGTATCGTTGGTGACCTGTTCAAGGTCGTTCCCGAGCTGATCGAGTCCATCAAGGCTGCCAAGGCTGCTCAGTAATCGATCCCCTTTACGAATCAAGAAGGGCTGTCCCGCTGTGGGACAGCCCTTCTTTCATTACTTGGATCATGGTCAGGTGGTGATATGCCAGTAGGTGACGGTATCCTCGATATCCATTTCCGCCAGATAACCACCTACTCCGTCAGAGCAGAATACCGTGGGCCAGTTTTGATAGGTGGCAAAGTCGTTGATCACAAGGGGATCGGTCTGCTGCGTATCTGGATAGAGGATATGAGCAGCAAAGGCATCGTCCACGTGCATACAACTGCTGCCGCTTCCGGTCAGACGCCACAGGGGCACTGCGGAATCAGCGGTGGATACCTTTCCGTCGCTGATGCGGATCGTCACATAGGAAAATTTTTGAGTCTCCGGGTCACCCAAACCGCACACCATGTACTCGCCCGTTATGGCAAAGGTTGTGACCTGCTGCGAAAGCTCCTTCTGGTACAGAATACCGGACGCATTGCAGAGGAACGCCGTCCAGTAGGCGTCGTTTTTGGCAGAGGCCAAAAAGGCGAATTGCGTACCATTGGTGCAAACGGTTACATCGGACATGGTGTAGTCGGTGAGGTTCAGCACGCTGGAAACGGCACTGCTGTCCACATGATATACGGATATGCCGGTATCCTCTGATTGCAGATACATGGGCTGACCGTTCAGGCAGAACAACGCAGGGACCTGATCATAGGAAGCGGCTTGACCGGAGGCGAGAGTGCTTTTCCCTGTGTCTGTGGACCGGATCAGAGACCATTTGAGGCCGGGCTCCACGGCTTCATAGTCCACGTACAGAACATCGGACCCGTCCAGAACGGCGGAGATGATATAGGCCGGGGAGGAAACGGGAAACTGCTTGGTGGTCCCGTCCGAATAATTCCAGTAAAGCAGATAGTCGGTATTATAAAGGGGGCCGGTCTGAGCCGTATTGCGATGCCCGACAGCCAACAGGACACTGTTTTCCCCGCAGCACTGTATAAGGGTGGCGGCCTCATCCTCGGAAAGCTCCAATGGCGAGGTGAGCCGCTGCACCGTGGGGGCGGGAATCTGTTCCGGCGCCTTGGAGCAGGCGGAGAGAGGAATGGCGCATATCAGGAAGAGAAGAACGATAATTTTTTTCATGTGAGGGCCTCCTTTCTTGATTGTAGATAAATTATATAAAAAGTGTTTACAGATGTCAACGGTTTTTGTGAAATACATATTCCATCACAATTAAACATAACGAAATTGTATGCAAAATTGTACAAGAGGGGCCGCCCCTGTGGGGCGCCCCCTCCGCATGGCGAAAAAATCTTTTCGCCATGCGGAGGCATTTTTCAGAGCCTCAAAAAGCTCTGAAAAATGGTGATCATCATCGTGCAGGACACCCTTCCGGGTTTCCCGCACACACCCTTCTTCCCCGTTGACGAAAGGTTCCCACTTTTTGACAGGCTCAGTGGCCGCCCATGTGGGGCGACCCCTCTCTTTTACCACGAAGCTCTCCCGCCCTTCGACCATCCGGATATGGCAGAATGTGGAAGATGATAAAGAATCTGCAAAGAAATAAAAATTCATAATTTCATAATACTTCCATAGCGCTCCGGGGGTTGCAATTCCCGAAACGGAGTGCTACAATAGGCGTCGCTTGAGAGATAGAATCCTAAAAAGAGGCGAATTTCCTATGGTAGCTGAAATTGCAGCGTTGGTAATTTTTGTCATCATGTTCCTGCTGATCGTGCTGGACCGCATCCCCCGCCAGTGGGTGACGCTGGGCTGCGGCGCACTGATGCTGGTGCTGGTATTCGGCATCTGTATGCACGATGGCGGGGCCATATGGGATACTCTGAACCTGTCCGCCTTCGGCCAGAGTACCTTCTGGTACGGCGCATCGGAGTCCTCCGGCGGCATCAACTGGTCCACCATCGTGTTCATTGCGGGCATGATGGTGATGGTGGAGGGCATGGGCCACGTGGGCATCTTTCGCTGGCTGTGCCTGAAGCTGGCCAAGGCGGTCCATTACCGCACCGTGCCGCTGCTGGTGTGCTTCATGGTCATGGCAGCCGTGCTGTCCATGTTCATCGACAGCATCACCGTCATTCTGTTTCTGGCCGCCGTCACGGCGGAGCTGGGCCGCACCCTGCGCTTCGACCCGGTTCCCATGATCCTGGCGGAGATCTTCTGTGCCAATTTGGGCGGCAGTGCTACCATGTGCGGCGATCCCCCCAACATCATCATCGGCACCTCGCTGGGTCTGACCTTCTTCGATTTCCTCACCAACACCGGCGTTATCGTGCTGATCTGTCTGGTGGCCACGGTGGTGTACTTCTACTTCTGCTTCCGCCGCATCCTGCGGGAGAGTGAGAGTCAGCGCCCCACGGATATCACCTATCCAGACGCCGCTTCCGCCATCACGGATCGGCGGGCCTTCATCGCCTGCGGCGCCGTGTTCCTGCTGGTGGTGGTGCTGCTGGTCACCCACGCACAGACGGAGCTGACGGTGGCCACCAT
>OGRH01002433.1_pt1 | contig 9853 bp, 5 predicted proteins | sample 1553461 | NCBI WGS metagenome assembly OGRH01 (sample SAMEA2580092, study PRJEB22360) | human gut metagenome | biome: human gut; feature: human-associated habitat; material: faeces | place: Denmark | collected 2008/2010
TCGAGCTGGACCTCGGCGGCTCGGCCCGAGCAGCGGGGTGTAGAGCGGAACGCGTCTGTACGTTCCCTCTCGGACGGTGTCGGCCGGATCGCGTATGCCCAGTTCCCGGACGGCCTCCGCCGATTGGGGCGTGCAGTTCATGTCGCCCATTACCAGCAATTTGCGGTCGGGATCGCGGCGCAAGATCGAATCGACGGCTTTCCGGAGCGTTCCGAGCGCCCGAAGCCGATACGAAGCGCGGTTCAGTTGCGAGGGCAGGTGGGCGCCGATCAGCGTCAGCGGTTCTCCGTCGAGCAGTCCGTCGACGACGAGCAGCTCGCGGGGAAGTCCCGGCCCGGCGATCTGACGGACGCGCCCGGGGAAAAACAGACTTCCGCGGTACAGCAGCGCGATGTCCATACCGCGCCTGTCGGACGTGTGCCGGTGAATGTAGTTGTAGTCGGAGGAAGTTGCGAGCATCAGGTCCCTGAGGACGCTCTCGTTCTCGATTTCGGTCAGCAACAACAGGTCGGCGTCCAGTTCGTCGATCACCCGGGCGATGTGTCCGATTTTGAGCCGGTAGCGCTCGCCGTTCCATTGCCGGGCGCCTCGCGGCGTGTAGTCGCCGTCGTCGATCAGCCGGTCGGGGATCGTGTCGTGCAGCGACTCGGCATTGTAGCACGCGATGCGGATGCCGGGACCGGCGGCATGCAACGAAGCGAGCGGGCAGAGCATCCATATCAATAGGAAATATTTCATCGCGGGAGCGGAGCTTGTTCGATAAAGTTAGCGAATTTTCCCTTCGGACCATTCGTTTTTCGGCCGTTTTTCAGCCGAATAAAGGACTGTTTCTCGTTTTATCTCGGCTTGTGCCGGAAGCGGATCGCGCAAAATGGCGTTAAAACGCGTTTTCAGGGGGTAATTTTGCAATTAGCCAAAAAAAGAGTAAATTAGCGGACCGTTTGGAGCGGCTCGTTTTACCGGGAAACGACCGAAATGCTGATAAAGCGGTCTTTCCCGTCTCTTCGGAAAGAATTTCCGCGGGACGGTCCGCACGGATGACAAAAGTTGAATTATGGCAGAAGCATCAGAAGAAGGAAGAATCATTCAGATCAATATCGAGGAGGAGATGAAAACCGCCTACATCGATTATTCGATGTCGGTGATCGTCTCCCGCGCGCTGCCCGACGTGAGGGACGGTCTCAAGCCGGTGCATCGCCGGATCCTCTACGACATGAGCAACGAGCTGAACCTCTATTCCGACAAGCCTCACCGCAAGTCGGCCCGTATCGTCGGCGACGTGCTCGGTAAGTTCCATCCGCACGGCGATTCGTCCGTATACGAGGCCATGGTGCGCATGGCTCAGGAGTGGAGCCTGCGCTATCAGCTGGTGGACGGGCAGGGCAACTTCGGTTCGGTCGACGGAGACGGTCCGGCCGCCATGCGTTACACGGAGGCCCGTATGCGCAAGATCGCCGACGAGGTGATGGCCGACATCGACAAGGATACGGTCGATTTCCGTCCGAATTTCGACGAGACGATTCCCGAACCTACGGTCCTGCCGACGAAGATTCCGCTGTTGCTGGTCAACGGCGCGTCGGGTATTGCCGTCGGCATGGCGACCAACATGCCGCCGCACAATCTTTCGGAAGTGATCGACGCTACGTGCGCCTATATCGACGACCGTCAGGTCGAGACGTCCGAGCTGCTCAAGTACGTAAAGGCGCCCGACTTTCCGACCGGAGGCATCATCTACGGCTACGAGGGAGTGCGAGAGGCTTACGAGACGGGCCGCGGACGCATCGTGATGCGCGCCAAGACCGAGATCGAGCATACGTCCACGGGGCGCGAGTGCATCGTTGTGACCGAGATTCCCTATATGGTCAACAAGGCCGAGATGATCCGCAAGATCGCCGACCTGATCAACGACAAGAAGATCGAGGGCATCGCCTATATCAACGACGAGAGCGACCGCAGCGGCATGCGTATCGTGATGATCCTCAAGCATGACGCGGTGGCCAGCGTCGTGCTGAACAATCTGTTTAAGCTGACTCCGATGCAGACCTCCTTCCCGGTCAACAACATCGCGTTGGTCGACGGCCGCCCGATGCTGCTGACGCTGCGCGACCTGATCCGCCATTTCGTCGAGCATCGCCACGACGTGGTCGTGCGACGCACGCGCTACGATCTGGCTCAGGCCGAGAAGCGAGCCCATATTCTGGAGGGACTGCTTATCGCGGTCGATCATATCGACGAGGTGATCCGCATCATCCGTGGCTCGCAGAGTCCCGACGCGGCCAAGATCGCGCTGATCGAGCGTTTCTCGCTGACCGAAGTGCAGGCCGCTGCGATCATCGACATGCGCCTGAGGGCCCTGACCGGACTCGAGCGCGACAAGCTGAAGAACGAGTACGACGAGCTGTGCAAGCAGATCGCCTATTATAAAGAGGTGCTTGAGAGCGAGCCGTTGCAGATGAAGATTATCAAGGACGAGCTGCTGGAGATCAAGCAGAAGTACGGCGACGAGCGCCGTACCGAGATCGTATTGAGCGCCGAGGAGTTCAACCCGGAAGATTTTTACGCCGACGACGAAATGGTGATCACCATTTCGCATATGGGTTATATCAAGCGGACGCCGCTCACCGAGTACCGCACGCAGAATCGCGGAGGCGTCGGAATGAAGGGCTGCTCGACGCGAGACGAAGATTTCATCGAGCACATCTATGTGACGACGATGCACAATACGATGCTTTTCTTCACCGAAAAGGGCCGTTGTTACTGGCTGAAGGTGTATGCGATCCCGGAAGGAACGCGCGCCTCGAAGGGACGCGCGATCCAGAACGTGATCCAGATCGAACCCGACGACGCGGTCCGCGCCTATATCAACGTGCGCCGTCTGGACGACAGGGAGTACGTGACGAGCAATTACATCATCATGTGCACGAAGGCCGGCATCGTCAAGAAGACGCTGCTCGAGGCCTACTCGCGTCCGCGTCAGAACGGCGTCAACGCGATCACGATCAAGGAGGGCGACCAGCTGATCGAGGCCAAGTTGACCAGCGGCGACAGCGAGGTGCTGCTGGCGGCCAAGGAGGGCAAGGCGATCCGCTTCAATGAAAAGGCGGTCCGTCCGATCGGACGGACGGGCGCCGGAGTCAAGGGTATCACGATCGACGGAGACGACGAGGTCGTCGGCATGATCTGTGTTGAAAAGGACCGCAAAGAGGACATTCTGGTGGTTTCCGAGCACGGCTACGGCAAGCGGACCGATTTGGACGATTACCGGATCACGAATCGCGGCGGCAAGGGCGTCAAGACGCTCCAGATCACCGAGAAAACCGGCAAGCTGATCGCTATCAAGGCCGTGACCGACGAGAACGACCTGATGATCATCAATCGCTCGGGACTGACGATCCGCATTCCGGTGGGGGACATCCGTCTGGCCGGCCGCGCGACGCAGGGCGTCAAGGTGATCAACCTGCGCGGAGGCGATTCGATCGCCTCGGTGATCGAGGTTCCCAAGAGCGAAGAGCCCGAGTCGGAAACGCCCGAAGCGGAAGGTGGAAGTGCCGATGCCCCGGACGGACAAACGTCCGGAACCGAAAATATGAACGAATAATACCTTAAAATCATTGAATTATGAAACGTCTGTTATTGTCATTAACCCTTGCGCTGTTCGCGTTCTCCGGTTCCGTAAACGCTCAGGAGACCCGATTCAACGAGGAGGCCCTTATGAAGAAGCTTACCAAGTTGGAGGCCGACAGCAAGGATGCGAAGAAAGGAGCCAAGGCCGCTACGTGGCTCGAGTTGGGAAAAGTTTACGAGAATGCTGCGACGGGCTTGACCAACGGTCTGTACGTAGGTTTGGACAGCATGACGACCGAGCTCGTCTTCCCGAAGCCCGAGAGAGGTGTGGAGACGATCAACGGAGTTACCTATTCCAAATGGTCGTATCCCGATTTCGATGTTTATCTGGAAAACGGCGTCGTTTCGTTCTGGTCCGTCAAGAAAGTCGTCGTAGAGGACGCGCTGGCGAAAGCTGCCGCTGCCTACAACAAGGCCTATGAGCTGGATAACAGCACGGCCGAGAAGGTCGCCGAGGGTCTGGGCAAGGTAGTGGACGGTTATAAGCAGGATGCCTCGAACTTCTTCGAGCTGCGCCAGTTCATTCCCACCGCCGAGGCTTTTGCCGCCGCTTTCGATCTGCAGCGTCACCCGACGCTCAACCGAATGGATACGGCCAGTTGCTATTATGCCGGTTATATCTATACGCTGGGTAAGAAATTCGATCTGGGCGAAAAGTATCTCAAGGAGGCGATCGACAACGGTTACGAGAGCGAGGGCGACGCTTATTATTATCTGTTCCACAGCTACTACGGACAGAAGAAAATGGACGAGGCCAAGCAGATTCTGCTGGCCGGCGTGACCAAATATCCCAAGAACTCGCAGATACTCGAAATGCTGATCAGCCTGTACGCGGAAACGGGCGAGGATCCTCACGATATCATTCCTTACGTGCAGAAGGGTATCGAGAACGATCCGAACAATCCGGAGCTGTGGTCCGGCCTGGGTCGCGTGTACGACAAGCTGGGCGATAACCAGAAAGCGCTGGAGGCTTTCGGCAAGGCGGTAGGACTGACTCCGGACGACTTCAACGCGAATTTCAACTATGCCTTGATGGTGGTCCGCAGCGCCGACAACATGACGACCGAGTTCAACGGCAAGTCCTTTACGAGCCGCGAGGAGCGCGATGCCGAGATGGCGAAACTGAACGCGGAATATGCTAAGGCGCTCGCGCCTCTCGAAAAGGCGCACTCGATCAATCCCGAAGAGCCCATTACCGTCGAGCTGCTCAAGAGCCTTTATTTCCGTCTGCGCGACGAGTCTCCCGAGATGATGGACAATTTCAACAAGTACAACGAATTGTTCAAGAGCATGCAGCAATAACCTGTCTGCCGACAGGACCGAAGGACCGTCCCATGGACGGTCCTTTTTATTTTGGACAAAATTTTGCAGTATAGACGGCGAAAGATTACCTTTGCGAGTAATGCGGCCGAATCCCGCTTGTCCGGACCGGAGGATCGTACCGCCGGGTTTTCGGTATCGTAACCGCAGGTTTCGCACATGGAGAGAAAAGACGACATACTGGACGAGGTCACGAGCGGCGAGTACAAGTACGGTTTCGTGACCGACATCGATACGGAGACGTTTCCCAAGGGGCTCAGCGAGGAGGTCGTCCGGCGGATCTCGCGGATCAAGGGCGAGCCCGGGTGGATGACCGACTATCGTCTGAAGGCTTACCGTCACTGGCTGACGCTTACCATGCCGCGTTGGCCGCATCTGGATCTTCCGGAGATCGACTTTCAGGACATCAGCTACTATGCCGCTCCGAAAAAGAAGCCTCGGCTGGCGAGCATGGACGAGGTCGATCCGGAGCTGAAGGCGACGTTCGACAAGCTCGGCGTGCCGCTCGAGGAGCAGATGCTGCTTTCAGGCGTGGCCGTCGATGCGGTCATGGACTCCGTTTCGGTGAAGACCACGTTCCGCGATACGCTGGCCGAGAAGGGGATCGTTTTCTGCTCGTTCTCCGAGGCGCTGAGGGAGCACCCCGATCTGGTGCGCCGATACATGGGCAGCGTAGTGCCCTATACCGACAACTTTTTCGCGGCGCTGAACGCGGCCGTTTTCTCGGACGGGTCGTTCTGCTATATTCCCAAGGGGGTGCACTGCCCGATGGAGCTGAGCACTTATTTCCGGATCAATGCGGCCGGGACGGGCCAGTTCGAGCGTACGCTGATCGTTGCCGACGAAGGCGCCTATGTCAGCTACATGGAGGGGTGCACGGCTCCGATGCGCGACGAGAACCAGCTGCATGCCGCCGTCGTCGAGATCGTCGTGATGAAGGATGCCGAGGTGAAATACTCGACCGTTCAGAACTGGTATCCGGGCGATAAGGACGGCAACGGGGGGATCTACAACTTCGTCACCAAGCGGGGAATCTGCCGGGGCGAGAACGCGCGGCTGTCGTGGACGCAGATCGAGACCGGTTCGGCGCTGACGTGGAAGTATCCGAGCTGTATTCTCGCGGGCGACCGCTCGGTCGGGGAGTTCTATTCGGTAGCCGTGACGAATAACCATCAGCAGGCCGATACGGGGACGAAGATGATTCATTTGGGCCGCGATACGCGCAGCCGGATCGTCAGCAAGGGTATTTCGGCCGGCGTCAGCCAGAACAGCTACCGGGGACTGGTCAAGGTGTCGCCCAAGGCCGAGGGGGCGCGCAACTACTCGCAGTGCGACTCGCTGCTTATCGGCGACCGGTGCGGGGCGCACACGTTTCCCTATATCGAGGTGGGCAACCGCTCGGCCGTCGTCGAGCACGAGGCGACCACGTCGAAGATCGGGGAGGATCAGCTCTTTTATTGCAATCAGCGAGGGCTTTCGACCGAGGATGCCGTCGGGCTGATCGTCAACGGCTATGCGAAGGAGGTACTCAACAAGCTGCCGATGGAATTTGCCGTCGAGGCTCAGAAGCTGTTGTCGATCAGTCTGGAAGGTAGCGTCGGGTAGGGCCTCGCGCATGGAGTCGGGCCGTCGGGTCCGCAGTCGTGCGGAGTTGTGTGAAAAATAGCGTTCCGACCGGAGAAATTTACCGGATTTCGCGGTATAGACGGGCGGGACGACAGGGCGTATTCGTCGCTCGGGAAGAGAATTAACGGGCCTCCGGCTTACGCGCAAGCGCAAGTCGTGCAGGCCGCATGAGATAGATGCTATGTTGGAAGTGAGAAACCTGCATGCCGCTGTCGACGGCAAGGAGATATTGAAGGGAATCGATCTGACGGTTCGTGCCGGCGAGGTCCATGCGATCATGGGGCCGAACGGCTCGGGCAAGAGCACGCTGGCCTCGGTGCTGGCGGGCAACGAGCGCTTCGAGGTGACCGAGGGCGAGGTTCTTTTCGAGGGGCGCGATCTGCTCGACATGCCGGTCGAGGAGAGGGCCCGCGCCGGGCTGTTCCTCGGCTTTCAGTATCCGGTCGAGATTCCCGGCGTCAGCATGGCCAACTTCATGAAGTACGCCGTTAACGAGAAGCGCAAGTATCAGGGGCTCGAGCCGCTTACGTCGGCCGAATTCCTGCGGATGATGCGCGAGCGGGCCGCCGTCGTCGAACTCGACAGCAAGCTGACCGGCCGGGCCGTGAACGAAGGGTTCTCGGGCGGCGAGAAAAAGAAGAATGAGATTTTCCAGATGGCGATGCTCGAGCCGAAGCTCGCCGTGCTCGACGAGACCGACAGCGGCCTCGATATCGACGCGCTGCGGATCGTGGCCACCGGCGTGGCCAAGCTCAAGCGTCCCGATAACGCGACGATCGTCATCACGCACTACCAGCGCCTGCTGGATTATATCGTGCCCGATGTCGTTCATGTGCTTTACGACGGACGGATCATTCACTCGGCCGGCAAGGAACTGGCCCTGAAACTCGAGGATCAGGGCTACGACTGGCTGATTAACCAATACAGGTAGGCGCGATGGACGGTTCGTTGGAAAAAAGGTTGGGCGATCTGTACTGGTCGAACGCCGACATCATCTCCGAGAGCGCGCCCGTGTTGAACGCGCCTCGGGCCGACGCGCTGGTGGCGTTCAACCTGACGGGAGTTCCCGCGCGCGGCTCGGCCGGCGGCGACCGCTATCACTATACCGGGCTGAGGGAAGCGTTCGGTGCGGAGTACGAGTCGTATTTCACGCCTTCCTATGCGTCGGCTTCCGTTCGACATCTCGACCTCGAAGGAGGGCGCGCAGGCTTTATGAACGGTTTTCATTCGGGAGCCGAGCCGCTGACCGAGACGCCCGAAGGGGTCTTGTACGGATCGTTGGCGGCGGCGGCCGTTCGCTATCCCGATTTGATCGGCCGCTATTACAACCGGCTGAGCGGGGAGCACGGCGATGCGTTGTCGGCTCTCAATACCGTGTTCGCGCAGGACGGAGCATTCGTTTATGTGCCGCGCGGCGTTCGGGTCGCCCGTCCGTTGTTGGTCACGTTCGCTCATTACAGCGAGGACGAGGCTTTGCGCTGCTTTGCCCGAAGTCTGTTCGTATTCGAGCGGGATAGCGAGGCCCAGCTCGTGATTGACGACCGTTCGGAAGGCGACGGAGCGGCGCTCGACTGCCAGGTCCGCGAGCTGTTCGTCGGCAGCGGTGCCCGTGTCGAGTTGGTCGAGCTGCTGAGACTCGGCGATCGCTCGACGCTCGTGTCGAGCAGCTTTGCCGAACAATGGGAGTCGAGCCGACTGCATACGCTTTCGGTCGCTCTCGACGGCCGGCTCGTGCGGAGCAATCAGCAGGTCCGCCTGCTCGGCAGCGGGGCCGAGAACCATACCAACGCGCTGATGCTCTGCGGGGCGGGCGAACATATCGATTTCAATACGAGCTTGGAGCACGTGGCGGCCGACTGCACGAGCTACGAGCTGGTCAAGGCCATTGCGGCGGGCGGGGGCCACGAAGCCGAACGGACGGCGGCACGGGCGTGTTCGGCGGCCGCATTTACGTGGCGCAGGACGCCCAGCGGACGCAGGCTTACCAGCAGAACAACAATCTGCTGCTCGGCGATGCGGCGCATGTCTATTCGAAGCCTCAGCTCGAAATTTATGCCGATAACGTCAAGTGCAGCCACGGGGCGACGGTCGGCCGGCTGAGCGCCGAAGCCCTTTACTATATGCGGCAGCGGGGCCTGTCCGACCGCGATGCGCGCCGTCTGCAAATGTTCGGCTTCGCCAATCAGGTGATCGAGAAAATTCCGGTCGAGGGACTGACCGGAACGATCGAGGAATTGGCCGCCGCCAAAATAGACCGTATGTGATGGCTTTCGACGTAGAGAAAATACGGGCCGACTTTCCGGTCCTTTCCTGCGAGGTCTACGGCCGTCCGTTGGCGTACCTCGACAGCGGGGCGACGGCCCAGAAGCCGCGCGCGGTGATCGACAAGGTCGACTGGCTGCATCGCCGGATGAATGCCAACGTGCACCGGGGACTGCACTACATGAGCGAGACCTGCACCGACGAGTACGAGGCCGCACGCGAGGCCGTCCGCCGGTTCATAGGCGCCGGCTCGACGCGCGAGATCGTCTTCACGTCGGGGGCGACCGCCTCGATCAATCTGGTCGCGTACAGCTTCGGCGGGCGTTTCGTCCGGGAGGGCGATAACGTGATTACGACCGAGATGGAGCACCATTCGAACATCGTTCCGTGGCAGATGCTCTGCGAGCGCAAGGGGGCGGAGCTGAGAGTGCTTCCGTTCGACGATGCCGGAGCGCTCGAAACCGGCCGGCTCGACGAACTGATCGATTCCCGCACGCGCATCGTATGCGTTACGCAAGCGTCGAACGTGCTCGGGACGCGGCCCGACCTGCGCGCGGTCGTCGATGCGGCGCACCGCAAGGGCGTGCCGGTACTCGTCGACGGTTGTCAGGGGATCGTGCACGGCGGAGTCGACGTGACGGCGCTCGATTGCGACTTCTATGCCTTTTCCGGTCACAAGCTTTACGGTCCGACGGGGATCGGCGTGCTGTACGGTAAGGAACGGTGGCTGGAACGGATGCCTCCGTTCATGGGCGGGGGCGACATGGTGGCGACGGTCTCTTTCGCCGGAACGACCTATGCCGAGCTTCCGCTCAAGTTCGAGGCCGGCACGGCCAACTACATCGGCGCTATCGGGCTCGGCGAGGCGATCCGCTACGTGGAAGGCGTGGACCGCGAGGCTGCGGCTCGTTACGAGAGCGGGTTGACGGCCTATGCGACCGAGAAGCTCTCGGCCGTGGAGGGTCTGCGTATCTACGGCTCCCAGCCCCGCAAGAGCAGGATCCCGTCCGTAACGAATCGG
>OGRH01002442.1_pt1 | contig 9818 bp, 7 predicted proteins | sample 1553461 | NCBI WGS metagenome assembly OGRH01 (sample SAMEA2580092, study PRJEB22360) | human gut metagenome | biome: human gut; feature: human-associated habitat; material: faeces | place: Denmark | collected 2008/2010
GGTGAAGTTGTCCCGGTTTGTTCCGCGGTTGGCTACCGAGAACGAGACGAACGCGTTGTGGCCTCCCTTCTGGAAGTTAATGCCCGCCTTGGGGTTGAAGAAGTTCCAGTGCTTGTCGACATTCACGTGGTCGCCGGCTTTGTCGTCGCTGCCTTCGATCGTGTAGTGGATGCCCCGGTACTGCATGTCCAGATAACCGTTCAGGTTGGGATGGAGCTGGTAATTGGCCTTGGCATACATATTATAATCCAGTTTGTCACCCGTGTTACGGTAATATTCGTAGTCCGGTTCGGGAAGGTTGTTCGATTGTTTCGCCCACATGACACGCCCGAAGTGGTCGCCGTCGTAACGGTTGATGGCGGCTCCGGCTGAGAATTGCAAACGCGCCTGAGCGACCTGAACGGCTGTAGATCGCTCCGTAGAAGTCGTTTCCCAGCCACTTGCGGCGGACGAGGTCCGTCTTGGCGATGGTGTCTCCCTGGCTGTCGATATATGGGGGCAGTTTGTAGTCCTTGACTTTGGCTCCTCCTTTATAATCTTCATAATAGCCTGCCCCATGTGTGTAATGGAGTGTCAGGTTCATGTTCCACAGATCGCTCAGGCGCTGGCTGGCTGTCAGGTGGTAGTTCTGCTGCCGGTAATTGTCTGTTTGGTTCTTGTAATATTTGGTGACCCCGTCTTCTTTATATTCCCCGCAAGGGTTGTAGGTGCGGTCTGAATCTAGCAGATAGGAAGGGACGCCGGTCCATGCCTGGTAGGTCTTCTCGATGCTGCCGAAAGTCTGGAAGCGAATCAGCGTGTTGTTTCCGTAGTAAGCCGCCGAAGCAAAGTAAGAGTGCATGTTGGCCTTGGCTCGGTCGATGTATCCGTCGCTCTGGATATTGGAATAGCGGGCATCGAAAACGAAATGGTCCTGTAGAAGCCCGGTTCCGAGCTTGACAGTGTTCTTGACTGTCCCGAACGATCCGGCCGAGACCGAATATTCGGCATAAGGTTTCAACTCCGATTTCTGCGTCTGCATGGCGACGGTTGCTCCGAAGGCGGCTGCCCCGTTGGTCGAGGTCACGGCTCCGCGTTGTATCTGGATATTATCGACCGAAGAGGCAAAGTCTGGCATGTTCACCCAGAAGACCGTGTGTGACTCGGAGTCGTTTACCGGTACTCCATTGACTGTGATGTTGATACGGTTGGCATCCGTCCCCCGGATGCGGAAACCGGAATAGCCGATACCTGTCCCTGCATCTGACGTCATGATTACGGACGGCGATTGGAGGATCAGGAAGGGGATGCCTTGTCCGTCGTTCCGACGATTCAGCTCGTCCTTTGTCAGTTCGCTGTAGGCAACCGGTGTCCCTTTGGCTACTTTGGTTGCGGTGACGACCACTTCGTCCAGCGAGATGTCTTTTGATATTTTCAGAGAATCGGCCGGTCCGGTCGTTTTGCCTTCCGCCGACAATGCCATTAATGTTGAGGCAATAATAAGAACACTTTTCATCCTTTTTCTTTTTGATAACCTGAATTTTAAAAGGAATAGCAGAGGTGGACTGTTTTTACTGAAGATACACTTTTTTCCCTTCGTCGGCATTACCCGTACAGGTTCAATGGGTATAATCTCAGCCAGCCTTCCTGTTTTTGGGCGTCATTCCGGCAAGCACCCCTTATATTCGAGGGCAAAGGAACGAAAAAAACGGGTAATGACCAAATGTTCTGATATATGCTTACTTTTGACATATTAAGTATAAATGTACGCGATAAATCTCTTAACATGCAGAAAAAATATATATTTATTTGAAAACTCACTGATTATTTGTATATTTGCAGACGATTAAGCGAAGATGAGGAGGGGGCGGGCAGTCCCCTTCTTTTGTTCTTAACTGTATGTATATGATTGAAAAGGACGTGATAAGTCAGTTGGTAGAAGAGAAATTAGCTTCTTCCGGCAATTATTTAGTGGATGTAGTAATAAAACCAGGTAACCTGATTATCATAGAAATAGATAATGATGAGGGTGTTTGTATCGACGATTGCGCTGAGTTGAGCCGCTATGTGGAAGGTCACCTGGACCGTGATGTGGAAGACTTCGAACTGGAAGTCGGTTCCGCAGGGATAACATCTCCGTTTAAAGTGCTTCGCCAGTATGTGAAAAATATAGGTAACGAAGTGGAAATGCTGCTTAAAAGCGGTACGAAGTTGACCGGCGTATTGAAATCGGCCGACGAAAACGGGGTGGTGGTCACTGTTGAAAAACAAGTGAAGCCCGAAGGAGCCAAGCGTAAAGTGACTGTCCGGGAAGACCAGTCATATACATTCGATGAAATAAAATATACAAAATACCTAATAAGATTCAAGTAAAAAGATTATGGCCAAGAAAGAGGAAACAATCAGTATGATTGACACACTTGCTGAGTTCAAGGAGTTGAAAAATATAGATAAAGATACGATGATCAGCGTGTTGGAAGACTCATTCCGCAACGTGATCGCTAAAATGTTCGGTACGGATGAAAATTACGATGTAATTATCAACCCGGAAAAAGGTGACTTCGAAATCTGGAGAAACCGTACGGTTGTCGCCGATGACGAACTGGAGGACGAGAATCTTCAGCTGACACTGACCGAGGCCCGTAAGATCGATGCCGACTGTGAAGTGGGCGAAGAGGTGACTGATGAAGTGCATTTTGCCGATTTCGGACGTCGTGCCATCCTGAACCTGCGCCAGACGTTGGCTTCAAAAATACTTGAATTGCAGAAAGACAGTTTGTTTGCTAAGTATAAGGATAAAATCGGCAATATCATCGCAGCCGATGTTTACCAGGTATGGAAGAAGGAGATCCTGTTGTTGGATGACGAGGGTAATGAGTTGCTGCTCCCGAAAACAGAACAGATCCCGACTGATTTTTACCGTAAAGGTGAAACCGTGCGTGCTATCGTACAGCGGGTGGATAACTATAACAACAATCCGAAGATCATCCTTTCCCGTACAGACAAATTGTTCCTGCAGCGTTTGTTCGAACTTGAAGTTCCGGAAATCAACGATGGTCTGATCACCATCAAGGCGATTGCCCGTATTCCGGGAGAGAGAGCAAAAGTGGCCGTTGAGTCGTACGATGACCGTATCGACCCGGTCGGCGCTTGCGTCGGAATGAAAGGTTCCCGTATCCATGGTATCGTTCGCGAGCTGAGAAACGAGAACATCGATGTTATTAATTATACATCCAATATATCGCTGTTTATCCAGCGTGCATTAAGCCCGGCAAAAATTTCCTCTATACGAGTGAACGAAGAAGAACATAAGGCAGAGGTTTATCTTCGTCCTGAAGAAGTTTCATTGGCTATCGGTAAAGGTGGTTTGAATATCAAGCTTGCCTGTATGCTGACCGAATACGCCATCGATGTCTTCCGCGATGTGGAAGGTGCAGATGAAGAGGATATCTATTTGGATGAATTCTCGGACGAAATTGACAGCTGGGTAATCGAAGCACTGAAGAATATCGGGTGCTACACGGCGAAGAGCGTATTGGCTATGAACCGCGAAGAGATTGTAGAACGTGCCGACCTCGAAGAACAGACTGTTGACGAGGTACTTGCTATCTTATCTGCCGAATTTGAAGAAGAAGAGGGAGAACCTCAAGAATAAGTATTACGACAAAGTTTGATATGCCCATAAAATTAATACAAGTACAGAGAAAATTAAATGTAGGAATCAACACGGTTGTTGAGTTTCTACGCAAGAAAGGGTTCGAGGTTGAGGATAACAATCCCAACACGCGAATCGGTGATGAACAGTATGCTTTGCTCGTAAAAGAGTTTGGAAAAGATTTACCGAACGGCGGACGTGAGCGTGAACGGGTCGTGCCCGAACGCTCTCACAGGGAAGCTTCTTCTGTGAAAGAAGAAAAGAGTTCGGAAATAAAGACTGTAATACCGGAAGAATTCAGACCTAAAATTGTGACGAAGGGTCGGATCGATCTGGACAGACCGCATAAAAAAGTGCAGGAGGTGCAGCATCAGCCTGTTTCCGTTCCTGTGGAAAAGAAAGTGGAGAAGCCTGTGGAGGCGGCCACTGCTGCAAAAACTGCTGATGCTCCGGTTGAGGAGGTGAAAACCCCCGAAGTAAAGGCACCTGAGGTGGAAATGCCTGAAGTGAAAATCCCGGAAATGAAACAGCAGCCAGAGGAGATAAAAGAAGAAAAAGTTATAGTAGTGGAAAAGGAACCAGCAGAAGTGATGAAACCGGAGCCTGTACAGGAGCCGAAAACTGCAAATGTAGAGTCAACGACTGCGACGACTGCAGAACCGGCGGCATCTGCCGGCAACGATTCTGACGAGGGATTATTCCGGTTGAATACTCCGAAGTTCGAGTCGAAAATCAAGGTGACAGGGAAGATAGATCTGAACGCGTTGAATCAGTCTACCCGTCCGAAGAAAAAGACGAAGGAGGAACGCAAGAAAGAGCGGGAAGACAAGCGCGAGAAGTTCGCCGGTAACAAAGCGGGGCAACAGTCGGGTAACGGGCTTTTCAATAAAGGACCGAAAGACGGAACGGCAAGACCAGGTGCTCCTGTCAAACCGGGAGAAGGCGGTACGGATGCAAAGAAAAAACGTAACCGTATCAAGAAAGACCGCGTAGATGTGAACAATACGCCGGGAACTAATGCACGCCCGTCACGTCCGAACGATGATCGCAAGCCGCGCCTACGCAAGCCGGTGAAGGCGGAAATCAGCGAGGAAGATGTACAGAAGCAGGTAAAGGAAACCTTGGCCCGTCTGACCAACAAGGGAAATAAGAATAATAAAGGTGCCAAGTACCGTCGCGACAAACGCGATGCCATCCAGAAGCGTGAACACGAACTGATGGAACAGGAAGAAATGGAAAGCAAGGTGTTGAAGCTGACGGAGTTTGTGACTGCCAATGACCTTGCCAACATGATGGACGTTCCTGTGACGCAGGTTATCGGTACTTGTATGAGTATCGGTATCATGGTTTCCATTAACCAGCGTCTGGATGCGGAAACAATTAATATCGTAGCTGAAGAATTCGGTTTCCAGACCGAATATGTAAGTGCCGAAGTGGTGGAAGCCATCAAGGCCGACGAAGAAGACGACAACGAAGAAGACTGGGTGGCGCGTCCTCCTATCGTGACTGTGATGGGACACGTTGACCACGGTAAGACCTCTTTGTTGGATAATATCCGTAATGCAAACGTAATTGCCGGTGAGGCAGGAGGTATCACGCAGCACATCGGTGCTTACAACGTGAAGTTGCAGAGCGGGCGTCGTATCACGTTCCTGGATACGCCGGGCCATGAGGCTTTTACCGCCATGCGTGCCCGTGGTGCCAAGGTGACGGATATCGCGATTATCATTGTGGCTGCCGACGATAATGTCATGCCACAGACTGTCGAAGCGATCAACCATGCTTCGGCTGCTGGTGTACCTATCGTATTTGCTATCAATAAGATCGACAAGCCTCATGCCAATCCTGACAAGATCAAGGAGGAACTGGCTAACATGAATTATTTGGTTGAAGACTGGGGAGGTAAGTACCAGAGCCAGGAAATTTCAGCCAAGAAAGGTATCGGTGTGGAGGACTTGTTGGAAAAAGTATTGTTGGAAGCCGATTTGCTCGACTTGAAGGCTAATCCGAAGAGACGTGCTGTTGGTTCCATCATCGAATCTTCACTTGACAAAGGACGTGGATATGTTTCTACCGTGTTGGTTGAAAACGGAACACTGAAGGTCGGTGACATCGTACTGGCCGGAACCCATTTCGGTCGCGTAAAAGCGATGTTCAACGAACGTAACCAGCGTATCGAAAAGGCTGGTCCTTCCGAACCGGCTCTGATCCTCGGTCTGAACGGTGCTCCGCAGGCTGGCGATACGTTCAACGTACTGGAAACAGACCAGGAAGCCCGCGAAATTGCCAACCGTCGCGAACAGTTGCAGCGTGAGTTGGGCCTACGTACGCAGAAGATGCTTACGCTGGATGATATCGGTCGCCGTATCGCAGTCGGAAACTTCCAAGAACTGAACGTGATTGTGAAGGGTGACGTGGACGGTTCCGTAGAAGCGTTGTCAGACTCCCTGATCCGTCTGTCTACAGAGGAAATCCAGGTGAACGTGATCCACAAGGCTGTCGGTCAGATCTCCGAATCGGATGTCGTACTGGCTGCCGCTTCTGATGCGATTATTATCGGATTCCAGGTGCGCCCGGCATTGCCTGCACGCCGCCTGGCAGAGAAAGAGGGAGTTGAAATCCGTCTGTACTCGATTATCTATGATGCGATCGAAGAAGTGAAGAGCGCTATGGAAGGTATGCTTTCACCGGAAATCAAGGAAGAGATCACTGCGAACGTGGAAGTGCTTCAGGTCTTCAAGATCACGAAAGTGGGTACGATTGCCGGGTGTATGGTACGTGAAGGTAAGATCAAGCGTTCGAACAAGGTGCGCGTGATCCGTGACGGTATCGTGGTTCATTCCGGAGAGTTGGAATCTTTGAAACGTTTCAAGGATGATGTGAAGGAAGTGGTTGCCGGTTTGGATTGTGGTTTGAACATTGTCAACTACAATGATATTCAGGTTGGTGATATCATCGAGGCATACGAAGAAACGGAAATCAAGAAGACATTGTAAACATGAACTGGTTGGACATTACATTGCTATGTCTGGCAGGAATAGGATTTGTGAAAGGCCTGTTTGATGGAGTCATCAAACAGGTTGTTTCGCTTATAGCCCTTTTGGTCGGGATCTTTTTTTGTACGAAGGCGGCACTTTGGCTGCGTGGATATATATTGGCATTGGGCTGGTTTCCCGAACAAGGAGTGACGGTGCTCAGCTACGTGGCGGGTTTCCTGTTGATCGTGGGTGTCATATTGCTGGCGGGTGAGATTCTGACTCGTGTCGTGGGAGCGACGCCGTTGAGCGTCCTGAACCATTTGGTGGGTGGTGTCTTGGGGCTTTGCTTTATGATGGCGTTTGTCAGCCTTCTGCTGAACAGTATGGAGATGATAGACAAGGGATCGGTCCTGATCCCGCGTCAGGCAAAGGTCGAATCCCGTTTTTATAATTCAGTCAAAGAAATAATCCCAACCATTTACTTCCAAAATTTGTTTTTTAAGGAGGAATAGGTTTCATAATTTGAACAATATATTTAATGTATAATGGAAGATTCAAACGACATACTAAATGAGGTGACGACCGGTGATTATAAGTACGGATTCGTTACCGATATAGATACGGAGGTGATTCATCGCGGATTGGATGAAGAGACTGTTCGTATTATTTCCGCCAAGAAGAATGAACCGGAATGGCTGCTTGAGTTCCGCTTGAAAGCCTTCCGCCATTGGCAGACACTGGAGATGCCGACATGGCCTCACCTGAATATCCCGCCGATCGACTATCAAGATATCATCTACTATGCCGCTCCGAAGAAGAAGGAAGGCCCGAAGAGCCTGGATGAGGTCGATCCGGAACTGATGAAGACTTTCGACAAACTGGGTATTCCTCTGCACGAACGTGCGCAGCTTAGCGGGATGGCGGTCGATGCAGTGATGGACAGCGTCTCCGTAAAGACAACATTCAAGGAGACGCTTGCTGAGAAGGGCATTATCTTCTGTTCTTTCAGCGAAGCCGTCCAGCATCATCCCGATTTGGTCCAGAAATATCTGGGAAGCGTGGTCAGTTATCGTGATAATTTCTTTGCCGCATTGAATTCGGCGGTGTTTTCGGACGGTTCGTTTGTCTATATCCCGAAAGGCGTGCGTTGTCCGATGGAGCTTTCTACCTATTTCCGTATCAATGCGGCCAATACCGGACAGTTCGAACGTACATTGATTGTGGCGGATGATGAAGCCTATGTCAGTTACCTTGAAGGTTGTACCGCCCCGATGCGCGATGAGAACCAGCTTCATGCGGCTATCGTCGAAATCGTAGCGCATGAACGGGCCGAAGTGAAATATTCCACCGTTCAGAACTGGTATCCGGGTGACAAGGATGGAAAGGGAGGTATCTACAACTTCGTGACTAAACGCGGACTGTGCAAGGGCGAAGGGAGCAAGATCTCTTGGACACAGGTGGAGACTGGTTCCGCTATTACCTGGAAATACCCAAGCTGTATTCTGGCCGGTGATAATTCGGTAGGCGAGTTCTACTCGGTGGCCGTCACCAACAATTACCAGCAGGCCGACACCGGTACGAAGATGATCCACCTTGGACGGAATACTCGCAGTACGATCGTCTCGAAAGGTATCTCCGCCGGGCATAGCCAGAACAGCTATCGCGGCTTGGTGAAAGTTTCTCCCCGTGCCGAAGGCGCCCGTAATCATAGCCAGTGCGACAGCCTGTTGCTTAGTTCGACTTGCGGTGCCCATACCTTCCCCTATGCCGATATCCAGAACGAGACGGCGGTAGTGGAACACGAAGCGACGACGAGCAAGATCAGCGAAGAACAGTTGTTCTATTGCCGGCAGCGCGGTATCTCGGTCGAGGAAGCTGTCGGTCTGATCGTCAACGGGTATGCCCGCGAGGTAATGAACAAGCTCCCTATGGAGTTTGCCGTGGAGGCACAGAAGCTGCTGACTATTTCTTTAGAAGGAAGCGTAGGATGATTTTATGATTTATGATTTATGATTTATGCGTCGATGATAAATCATAAATCATAAATCATAAATCGCATAAATCATAAATTATAAAGTCATGTTAGAGATAAAGAACTTACATGCCAATATCAATGGCAAAGAGATATTGAAAGGAATCAACCTTTCTGTCAAGGCGGGTGAGGTACACGCCATCATGGGGCCGAACGGTTCCGGGAAAAGTACCTTGAGCAGTGTGTTGGTCGGTAATCCGGCATTCGAAGTAACGGAAGGGGAGGTGATCTTCAACGGTAAGAGCCTGTTGGATCTCGAACCGGAAGATCGTAGCCGTGAAGGTATTTTCCTGAGTTTCCAGTATCCGGTGGAGATTCCGGGAGTCAGCATGGTGAACTTCATGCGTGCCGCCTTGAACGAACATCGTAAATATAAAGGGCTGGAACCTGTTTCGGCTACCGACTTCCTGAAGCTGATGCGCGAGAAGCGTGCGATTGTGGAATTGGACAATAAGCTGGCGAGCCGCAGCGTGAACGAAGGTTTTTCGGGTGGTGAGAAGAAGCGGAACGAAATCTTCCAGATGGCAATGCTCGAACCGAAGCTGGCGATTCTCGATGAGACGGATAGCGGTCTGGATATCGATGCCCTCCGCATCGTGGCAAATGGTGTCAACCAACTTCGTACGCCAGAGAATGCGGCTATCGTGATCACGCACTACCAACGTCTGCTGGATTATATCAAGCCTGACGTGGTCCATGTCCTCTACAAAGGACGTATTGTCAAAACCGCCGGTCCCGAACTGGCTCTCGAACTCGAAGAAAAAGGCTACGACTGGATCAAGAAAGAGATGGGAGAAGAATAAGAATAATTAGGCACGGATTACACGCGAAATCCGTGTAATCCATGCCAAAAAATTAGATAGTAATGAAAGCAGAACAACAATATATCGATCTTTTCACCCATTATGAGGATCTGATTTGTCGGCATGCGGCGGGGTTGATGAATTTGCCGCGTGCAGAGGCTTTGGCTGATTTGGAACGGTTGGGCTTTCCGACGGTGAAGAGTGAAGATTATAAATATACAGATGTGGCGCAGGCTTTTGCTCCGGATTACGGGGTGAATATCAATCGTCTTGATATCCCGGTCAATCCGTACGACGTGTTTCGTTGTGATGTCCCCAACCTGAGTACCTCGCTTTATTTTGTGGTGAATGATACTTTCTATGACAAGATG
>OGRH01002449.1_pt1 | contig 9791 bp, 8 predicted proteins | sample 1553461 | NCBI WGS metagenome assembly OGRH01 (sample SAMEA2580092, study PRJEB22360) | human gut metagenome | biome: human gut; feature: human-associated habitat; material: faeces | place: Denmark | collected 2008/2010
CCGCCGCTTTCCGCTCGGAAGAGAGCATGATCGCCAGCGACATCACGGATATGCTCGGAAAAGCGTTTAAGCAAATCAAATAAATCCAGCAAAAACAACGGGCGTTTTTACTCTCGTTTGTTACAATTACTACCGCTATTCCATATATTATACGGACTTACAGTGTACATATAGAATGGTGGTAGTAAATTTTCATGGTACCCCAACGCCTTTTGCTATCACATTTCAACCTTTTCTTACTCACTCGATAATTGTCAGCGATATCTTTTATGACAAAGCCCTGTAAAGTAGAGTTATTGTAACTTTTAAACATGTATAGTTGTATCCCTATCATTTTATAGAAAAACACGTACATGAATTTTTTTAAACATGTACGACTTTTTTCGAAAACACGTACGTGTTTCAGCATAAACATCATGATATTTTCACAATATTGATTATCAACACTTTAAATAAAGTATTCGATTACTGGCTTATTGTAGTATTTTCTGTAAAGAAAAGCTTCAGTCGTTGATACCATAACTATTACAGCAACATTTGGCTACATCATATAATGTATTTAGTGTATCCAAATCAGATATACTGCGTTGGCGATGTTAGTATATATTACTTGGCAAAGTCAGTACTACTGCGTTTGCCGACTAATAAATGACCGATTGCCATACACTTCCGTTAAAATAAATAAAAAAGGAAAAAGAGCTTACGTATCCCTTGCCCCAGAGTTGTCTCATATATAAAACACCGACAAATTTGTATTAACAATAAAGCTATACGTACATGAAAATAACAATCGTATCGTTCGTAATGACAGCTGCTTTCGGTTTAATCGCCTGTGATAACACGAAGCATAACACATTGACCGAACAAGAGAAAGCGGAAGGTTGGGAACTTCTATTCGATGGGGAAACCTTGGATGGCTGGCGGGATTATAACGGAACCGCCTTGACCGGACCTTGGGAAGTTGTAAACGGAACCATCCAAGCGGACGGGCAAGGTAGCGATGCCAGCGGATACATCGTCACCGACAAGGCTTATGAGAATTTTGAGCTTTCGTGGGACTGGAAAATCTCGAAAGGAGGAAATAGCGGTTTATTATATCATGTGGTAGAACGTCCTCAATTCCCGGTTCCCTACGTTACCGGCCCCGAGTATCAATTGATTGATGATATCAATTTCGCGGAGCCATTGGAAGATTGGCAACGTTGCGGAGTGGATTACGCGATGTATTTACCGGACTTCAACACGATAAAAGTACATCCGGCCGGCGAATGGAACAACTCTAAGATTATTTTTGACAACGGACATGTCACCTACTTTATGAACGGGCACAAAACCGTAGAGTTCGATGCATGGTCTGATGATTGGTTCTCCCGTAAGAACAGCGGTAAATGGGCGAACGCTCCTGAATACGGATTAGCGCATAAAGGCTTGATTTGTTTGCAAGACCACGGTTATCCCGCATGGTTCCGTAATATCAAGATCAAGGAACTTCCCCGCAAGACACGAGAGGCTCGTTTATTCAACGGCGAGGACATTACGAACTGGGATAAATACGGCACAGAATTATGGTATGTAAAAGATGGTTTATTAATATGCGAAAGTGGCCCGGATAAACAATACGGCTATCTAGCCACCCGGGAATATTACGACGATTTTGACCTTTCCGTGGAATTTAAACAGGAAGCGGATGGTAATTCTGGCGTATTTATTCGTTCCTTTGTAGAAGAAAAAGATGTAAAGGTAAACGGCTGGCAAGTGGAAGTCGCCCCCAAAGGCTTTGACACGGGCGGTATCTACGAATCCTACGGACGAGGATGGTTGATACAGATCCCGGACGAGAAGGAGAACATCCTAAAACAAGGAGAGTGGAACACGATGCGTATCCGGGTACAAGGAGATAATGTACAGACTTGGCTCAACGGAGAGGAGATGGTAAACATCCGGGATGAAAAGATCGGAGCCGGTCAAGGGCGCATCGCATTACAAATACATGATGGTGGCGGCATCAAGGTTCTTTGGCGCAACCTTCATTTACAAACATTATAGAATTATCGTTTTCTTAAAATTTAATAGTTATGAAAAACATTTCGAGAAGAAGTTTCCTCAAGACGGGAGCCGTAGCGGCAGCCGGACTAACGATCGTTCCGGGTTCCGTGCTCGGTAAATCCTTTGGCTATACAGCTCCTAGTGACAAACTGAATATCGCGGGTATCGGTGTCGGCGGTATGGGACGTCGTAACCTCGCCAACATGAACACGGAGAATATCGTAGCTTTATGCGATGTAGATTGGCACTATGCGGACAAGACCTTCAAGGACTATCCGAAGGCTAAACGCTTTAAAGACTGGCGTGTCATGTTCGATGAGATGGGTAAGTCCATCGACGCGATTATGGTAGCCACCCCAGACCATACACATGCCGGCGTGACCGCCCACGCAATCACGCTAGGCAAGCATTGCTATACGCAAAAACCGCTTACCCACTCCGTTTACGAATCGCGTTTGCTTACCAAACTGGCGAAGAAATATAAGGTAGCCACCCAAATGGGTAACCAAGGACATTCCGAGGCGAACTATTTCCAATTCAAGGCATGGAAAGAGGCCGGTATTATCAAGGATGTTACCGCCATTACCGCCCATATGAATAATCCGCGTCGCTGGCACGGATGGAACCCGAATATTAGGCATATGCCTATGGGAGAACCGGTTCCCGAGACGATGGATTGGGACACATGGATCGGCGTAGCTCAATATCATGATTACAACCATGACTACCATTTGGGACAATGGCGTTGTTGGTACGACTTTGGAATGGGTGTCTTAGGAGACTGGGGAGCGCACATTTTGGATACGGCACATGAATTCCTAGATTTAGGATTGCCTACAGAAATAAATCCGCTTTATTTGAAAGACCATAACCCGTTCTTCTTCCCGATGTCATCCACCCTTTTGTTTAAATTCCCGGAAAGAGGGAATATGCCGGCCGTGGATATCACTTGGTACGATGGACTGGACAATATCCCCTCCGTCCCGGAAGGTTACGGTGTTTCCGAGCTCGACCCGAATATCCCGACCGTAGCCGGCGGCAAGATACAACCGGCGAAGTTGAACCCGGGCAAGGAAATCTACTCGAAAGAATTAACCTTCAAGGGTGGTTCTCATGGAAGTACCTTATCGATCATCCCGGATGAGAAAGCGAAAGAGATGGAATCCCGCTTACCGGAAGTGCCGAAAAGCCCGTCTAACCATTTCGCGAACTTCCTGTTAAGCTGTATGGGTAAGGAAAAAACCCGCTCACCGTTCTCTATCGCAGGCCCATTAAGTCAGGTATTCTGTCTCGGCGTATTAAGCCAGCGCTTGAACCGCAAGCTCGTCTTCGACCGTGACACGAAACAGATCACGAACGATCCGGAAGCGAATAAGATGCTGTGTGGTTTGCCGCCTCGCAAAGGATGGGAACAATATTATACCATTTAATTGAAACATGGAGAATTGAAAGTTATTTGTTTATCGCTTTGACTTTCAATTCTCTCATTAAGTTTATAAGCCTATTTGCTACAACATCTACAACTATCCCTGCATTCATCTGGCCTTAGGATATTTAGTTCATGGTGGTAGATAAAAAACATCTACAATTATCTGGCTCTATCTACCACTATTTACTGCCATTTACCACTTTTCCTTCACCTAACACAACGATCCTCTACACTCACCATATAGCATTATCCAATCTCCTTTCAACATATATAAAATATTAGCATCTAGTTATTTGTAGTTTTTCAGACTAAAAAACAAAAGTTTGTCCATATGAAAACAAAAGTTTAATAAGCGGAAAACTTTTGTTTCTCTATAGGGAAACTAAAGTTTCCTCAGTATGAAACTTTTGTTACCTCTAAGAGAAACCCACTTTTGCTTTTAATCCCTACGCTACGCTCTGCATTTTTTGTTATATTTATGGCAAATATAGAAAACCATAAGAACTAAAAGAATTTTCAAATTACCGAAGGAAAAGTACAAGGAGTGAGAACAACTACGGAAGGGGTCTTATTGTATAAGGGTATTTCATGAAGACCGGAAATCCGAACGAACAAGGATTGGACGAATAGGCACCCTATACGAAGGAAAAAACATTCGTGATGACATTCCATATCGAATAAAGTCATCACGAACGCCTTCAAATATACTCATAGGACTCCGAGAAACTCGACTGGGAGCTAGAAGAAGCCAATTCTTCAGAGACTAATTGAAGCAGATTGCCATTCTGATCATAGGACTTCGTGATCCGACGAAGCTCTATGGATTCTTTTTCTGTCGGAAGGTCGGCATAAACCATGATCTCCATGTTCAATCCGTTCTCATTGCGGTACTCGCTATATCGGAAAACCTCGGACGTTTCGGGATCACGAATCGTTTCTTTTGTCAACAACCCTGTCTCATCGTACTCATAGTCCGTATAAGTAAGCTTCCGGCCGAGTTCGTCGTACTCAACTTTCCGTTCCAGAAGATTATTCTTATAAGAAAAGACTGTCACCTTGCTCTTGCCAATAACCGGATATTCAGTAATCTCCTTTATTTTCCGGCCTTGTTCATCATACTTATAATGAAGCGTAGACAAATTATGATACGTCTGATCTAGGTTTCTGTTGAAGTAAACTTCTTTAGACAAAAAACCCCACTCGTCATAAACATATTCAACGTAGCCAATCAAGTATCCTTCTCCATCCTCCGTATTCAATGGATGTAATACCTTGGAGATACGTCCCGACTCATCGTACACATATTCCTTCGCTAGACTCTGAGGAGAGGAAATACCCGCACCGTACCAAACTCGTGCCAATTTAGCTCCCTCCGGATAAACAACACTAGGACAAATCACCGGCTTAGCCTCATCTTGAAATGAGTCCTCGCTACACCCCAGAGTGCCCAGCAAGACAAAAAGCAGGATGATCCCACCTATCGGATTGATGATTCTCATAATATCTTATTTATTTAAGTTTCTATAAGTTATAGATGATCAAACAATCTCAAAAGCTGCATATCTATTAAAAAAAGACACCGAATATTCGTCAGATTCGTATCCTATGAGTGATTTGCTGTTAAAGCTTGAACTTATACCCAACCGTCAGACTCATCGTATTGTAATTGGCACCGACACTTCTTACCTCATACAGAGAGAAATTATCGCCATCGATCTTATAGTTACCGCCCTCATCACCTAGAGAGAGATCATATCCCAGATTCATCACCCAGTTATTCACCTCTATACCAAAAGAAGTTGTCAATCCCCAATCAAAAGAATTCACGTCTCGAAATGGATGATCGGCGTTTTCAGCCTCATCATATCCCGAATGGCCATAACCATAACTATACCCTAGGCCAGTAGATTTGACATATTTACCAAGCGCCTGCGGCTCCTTCGAATACCCCATCGTAAACGAAGATCCCCAATTCGTATCATTCTTGACAGATACACCGGCATACATACCGACCGCTAAATGCATACGTACCTCTTTCGACACTTTCCATGAGAAATCAGCCATCACGGGCAATTGCAAAAAATGTTGCGTGATACCACCGGTCATCATCTCTTTCAAGACATACGTGGCAGACTCCGTCGTTCTCGGATAATCTCCCAACGAATACCCTCTATTCGCATAATATAAACCGGATTTCAATCCAATCCATCCCGGTTCAAACTGGTAAGATACACCAACGCCTACCTTAACCCCCGCACGCCAGCTAGATCCCATTCCAACACGATTAACCGCAGCAAATCCACCCTCCGGAGTAATCCCCCAGCGTGATTGAGCGCTCACCACCAAGCCGCTCAAAGCGCATAACACAAATAAAATCAGCTTCTTCATATCATTATTCTTTTATATGTAAATATCAATTGTTATTGATAAGACAAAAGATTCTGAAAAACCCCTACTCCAACACCTAATTTTATAGTTACCTTATACCTAAAATAGCATATATCAATTTTTTTACTATATTTGTTACTCAATAAATTACATGGTCATGAAAACATTAAATGAAATCATAAGTATTCTCAAAGAATACAAAAAGACTATGTCTTCCCAATATGGTATAAAGCGATTGGGAGTATTTGGTTCCGTTGCCAGAGGAGAACAAACAGAATCAAGCGATTTGGATATCTGTGTCGAGATAGAAACTCCTAATTTCTATATTCTATGTGATATTCAAGAAGATTTGGAAAAATTGACCGGATATAAAATCGATCTACTACGTTTAAGACAAAACTTGAATGAATTGTTAATGAATAATATACGACGCGATGGAATATTTGCTTAACCAAGAAATACTGCAAATCCTTCATAGAGTTCAATCTACAATTGAAACGGTCTTACGCAGAAATAAACCGATCTTTTCCGTAAATGACTATCTGCTGAGTGAGTCCGGCATGGAAAAGCTAGATGCCGCTTGCATGTTAATACAGACCATCGGTGAAAACCTAAAATCCATTGATAATAAGACCCATGGAACACTATTTTCTAAATACCCACAAATACCTTGGCGAAATATTTTTAGAATGCGCGATTATATCTCTCATCATTATGATGGTGTCGATGCCGAAATCGTTTTTGATGTCATTAAAGATAAACTACCCCCATTATTAGTTACAGTCAGCCAAATTATCAAAGAAATAGAATAGAATTTGCTATATTTACACCCTGTTAGCAATTTGGCGTAATAGCGTTGTGTAGAAAGAACTGGATTTTATGAGACCGGAAGATAAAGAAGACGATTATATCGAGGATAAGGAAAACGAGGAAATTGAGGATATAAATAGTGATACCCAAGATAACGAGACTACGGAGGAAGAGGCGAATACCCATTCCGACTATAAAGTCCCGGGGAAAGGGGATACACGTGTCACGACCTATCATTTGTCTGGGATGTACCAAAACTGGTTCCTAGACTACGCTTCTTATGTGATCTTGGAACGGGCCGTTCCGCATATCAACGATGGACTGAAACCCGTACAACGACGTATCCTGCACTCCATGAGGAGGTTGGATGACGGGCGGTATAACAAGGTCGCGAATATCGTAGGTCATACGATGCAGTTCCACCCTCACGGAGACGCCTCTATCGGAGATGCCTTGGTGCAATTGGGACAAAAGGATCTGTTGATCGATTGCCAAGGAAACTGGGGTAATATCCTGACGGGAGACGGAACGGCCGGGGTTAATCTCATGGGGGGAGGCGAGGCCGCCGCTCCTCGTTATATAGAGGCTCGCCTTTCCAAGTTTGCCTTGGAGACCGTATTCAATCCCAAGACAACCCTTTGGCAGCTTTCTTACGACGGACGTAATAAGGAACCGGTTACCTTACCGGTAAAATTCCCTTTATTGCTGGCACAGGGCGTGGAAGGTATCGCCGTAGGCCTGTCTTCCAAGATACTCCCTCATAATTTCAATGAGTTATTAGATGCTTCCATCGCCTATCTACGGGGAGAGGAATTCGCGTTATACCCGGATTTCCAGACAGGAGGCTCTATCGACATAGCCAAATATAATGATGGAGAACGGGGTGGATCGGTGAAAGTCCGTGCGAAAATCGGCAAGCTCGATAATAAGACATTGGTGATCTCGGAGATCCCGTATGGAAAAACAACCTCTACCGTGATCGAGTCCATCCTAAAAGCGAACGATAAAGGAAAGATCAAGATCAAGAAGGTAGACGATAATACCGCCAAGGATGTAGAGATCTTGGTGCATCTCGCTCCGGGGGTCTCTTCAGACAAGACCATCGATGCTTTATACGCCTTTACGGATTGTGAGATCAGTATCTCCCCGAACTGTTGCGTGATCAAGGAGGAAAAGCCGCATTTCCTTACGGTCAGCGATGTGCTTCGCCACTCTACGGATCGTACGCTGGAGCTTTTACGGGAAGAGCTCAAGATCCAGAAACAAGAGCAAGAGGAGGCCCTGTTCTTCGCCTCCCTTGAAAAGATATTTATCGAGGAGCGCATCTATAAAGATCCGGAATTCGAGAACGCCAAGAACATGGACGAGGCGATATCCCATATCGACCTTCGTTTAGAGCCGTTCAAGCCCCGATTTATCCGTGAGGTTACCCGGGACGATATCCTGAAACTCATGGAGATCAAGATGGGACGTATCTTAAAGTTCAACTCCGACAAGAGTAACGAGTTCATCGCCCAGACCTTGGAACAAATCGCCAAGATCAACGATAAGCTGGAACATATCGTCGACTATACCATCGATTGGTTTACCATGCTGAAAGAGAAATACGGCAAGGCTTACCCCCGCCATACCGTGATACGCAACTTCGACACGATCGAGGCGACCAAGGTCGTAGAGGCAAACGAGAAATTGTATATCAACCGTCAAGAAGGTTTCATCGGCATGGGACTGAAAAAGGACGAGTTCATATGCAACTGCTCGGATATAGACGATGTCATTATCTTCTATCGCAACGGTACTTATAAGATCGTCAAGGTAGCGGATAAGATCTTTATCGGTAAGGATATTCTATATGTCAACGTATTTAAGCGCAATGACAACCGGACGATTTACAACGTTATATACCGGGACGGTAAGTTCGGATATAATTACATCAAACGCTTCGCTGTCACGGGCGCTACACGCGACCGGGAATACGACCTGACCAAAGGAACGGAAAACTCCCGTGTCCTTTACTTCAGCGCGAACCCGAACGGAGAGGCGGAGACCGTCAAGGTAATCCTGAAACCCAAACCCCGGCAGAAACTACTCGTCTTCGAGAAGAACTTCAGCGAGATAGCCATTAAGGGACGGGGCTCTCAAGGTAATATCCTGACGAAAGCGGAAGTGCACAAGATCAGCCTCAAGCAGAAAGGCTCTTCCACCTTGGGAGGCCGGGAAGTATGGTTCGACTGGGACGTACTCCGGTTAAATTACGATGGACGGGGAGAAGAGCTAGGCGAGTTCCATAGCAACGATCAGATATTGGTGATCCTGCCGAACGGCGATTTCTACGTCACGAATTTTGACCTTAGCAATCACTACGAGTCCAATATCATGGTCATCGAGAAATACCAGCCGAGCAAGATATGGACTGCCGTATTATACGACGCAGATCAGAAATATTATTATATCAAACGATTCCTGCTGGAGGTAAACACCCGGAAGCAGAATTTCCTAGGAGAGAATCCGAAGAACCGCTTGATGTTGCTTACGGATGAGGTCTATCCTCGTATCGAGGTGATCTTCGGAGGCCATGACGCCTTCCGGGAGGCTCTCGTCCTCGATGCCGACGAATTTATCGCGGTGAAAGGCTTCAAAGCCAAAGGTAAACGAATCTCTACATTTGAGGTCGAGACAATCAATGAGCTGGAACCGAATCGCTTCGTCCCTTCCGAAAACGCATCGGAATCAGACGATACCGAAGGCAATGAGGAGGGAAACGACACTGACGACGGGCAGAGTACCACGGATATTATCGATGAAATTACGGGACAGATGAAATTGTTTGACGAATAACCTATGAAAGCTATCACCTGTTTGATTGGTTTGTTCCTGCTGTTTCTCGCGTCATCGGCCAAGGCCCAGTCCGATGGAGACGAGATCCCTTGGTCTATCAACAGCGGGACCATGGTCGGTATAGGAAGCTACAACCTAATGGACACCTATTTATCTCCCAGCATGGAAGATAAGAAATATACAGGCCCCGGATTACGGGTAATGAATGAACGGATGAAGAGGGTCCGACTGGCAAACTATCGGGTATCCAGACAGCAAATCATAAGCGTCGATCTGGCTA
>OGRH01002450.1_pt1 | contig 9787 bp, 6 predicted proteins | sample 1553461 | NCBI WGS metagenome assembly OGRH01 (sample SAMEA2580092, study PRJEB22360) | human gut metagenome | biome: human gut; feature: human-associated habitat; material: faeces | place: Denmark | collected 2008/2010
TTCCGATCGGAAGCATTTCGATGTAATGTGCTTTCTCTGTACTGGTCCAGCTTTCGACAACTTTTCCATCCTGATCAAGGATTGTGAGTTTTGCTCCCGGAAGTTCTTTTCCGGCAATATCCTGTTTGGAGATTTTCACCTTCGTCACATCATCCTTCATCTCAACTTTCTGCACATCGGCAGTATCTTTGATGGTGAACTTCACGCTTTCAGCTGTCACATAACCATCGGCCGGTTTTGTTTCAACCAGTGCGTATTCTTTTCCGACAGTCAGCTCACGGATCACATGTGCTTCTTTACCAGAAGTCCATTCATCCACGATATTTCCATCGGCATCTACCACTTTCAGCTTACATCCCGGAAGTTCTTTTCCAGTTGTCAGACTAGATTTTGTAAATTCAACGACGGTTGGCTGATTCTCAAAGGTAAAATCATAGATTACTGTCGGCTGATCCTCGCCTGCATACTCAAAAGTAAATTCCTTTACTTCATCGTTGGTTACAAATCCGTCCGGTGCATAGAGCTCTTTTACATAATAAGTAGCTCCTATTGGAAGATCTGCAACAAATGTGATCTTTCCTTCTTCATCTGTAGATTTCAGTTCAATGATCTCATCGGCTTCGATCAGGACTTTACCAGTTGTCTCAGACTTAATGTCTTCCTTGGCAAATAATCCAAAGATAGCGCCTTCCAATGTACGGTCAGAATCTTTTTCTTTCTTAAGTACACTGACTTCTACTCTCTGGCGGTTGTTCTGCCAGTCTTTGTCATAGACTACAACTGGTGTATTCTGATCCACGTAAGTCAGATCTACATGACGGATCTCACTATCCAGTACATGACCGTAAGCAGTTCCTGTTTCTTTCACATAGTATTTACCAAGTGGAAGATTTTCCAGTTTTGCAATACCGGTTTCATCTGTCTTGATCGTTGCAATCAGTTCATCCTTTTTATAGTAATCGTCACTGACGCCATCGGCAGCCTTAATGTCTTCCTCAGCATAGACTTCAAACGTAACATCTGTCAGTTTTCCGGTTACATAGTTGAAAATGTGTTCCACCACACCTTTGACCTTATCGGCCAGTGTAATAGAATCCAGGAATTCTCCTTTTTTGTTGATGATCAGTTCACCAACCGGTACCTTGTCCTTCATTTCCACTTTCTGAACCTCTCCGGTATCTTTGACTGTGAATGTCACATCATTGGCTACCAGATAACCATGCGGTGCAAACTCTTCATGTAGGGTATAAGTCTCACCCACCTTCAGATATTTGATCACATGCGGTGCATCTTTGGAAGATGTCCAGCTATCTACTACATTTCCATCTTTATCCGTTACTTTCAGATAAGCTCCATCCAGTTCTACACCGGTTGTTGCATCTGATTTTGTGATCTCAACAGTTGTCGGCTGGTTCTTCTTTACGGATTTTAATGTTACTGTCTGCACATCCTGCCCCTGATAAGAAGCATCAAATCTCAGTACTTCATCCGAAGATACGAATCCATCTGGTGCTTTCAGTTCTTTTACATAATAGCTTCCAAGTGGAAGATCCAGTGTACATGCTGCCTGACCTTTTTCATCAGAAGTCATTTCCTGTAAAAGAGTATCTGCTTTGACGATCACTTTTCCATCTTTCGTCTGAATGTCTTTTGCATTGTAAATACCGAACACTGCTCCGGCTACTGTATTGCCTGTCTCAGCATCCTGTTTTTCGACAGTAATCGACACTTTCTGTCGTTCATCTGTGACAGAGATTTCTTTCTCGATCACTGCAGTATCCTGATCCGCATAAGCAAATTCGACATTTTCCAGCACGGTATTTAACACATAAGTGTCCGGTGCATTCTTCTCTTTAACATAGTACCTGCCAAGTGGAAGATTCTTTACAGTTGCATAACCATCTGCATCCGTTGTGACGGTTGCTACCAGTGCATCCTTTGCAAAATACAGAGTTCTCTGTCCATCTGCATCTACCTGATGATCGGCAGTATAAATATCCTCTGCCGCATAGACTTCAAATTCAGCACCTGCAAGTCCAGCCATTTCATACTGGAAGTCCTTATCAAATCCCTTTAACACTTCACCCTGTTTATAGATCTTTAACTGACCTTTGACCGGGGCATTGGTATATTCCACATCAATGACTGCATCTCCTGTGACAGGATCGGTCAGATAAGCAGTATCTGTATCAACTGCAACTGTCACATAGTTTTTGGATATTGTGTACCCATCGGGTGCCGTCACTTCCTCAATCCGGTAGTTACCAGGTTTCAGATTCTTTGGCAGTACCAGGTATCCTTCCTCATTTGTGAAATAGGATTTGTGTACCGTTGGCTTCGGATAGGATGTTGTCTGTTCCACATATTTCTGATTATCCAAGTCGTATACCTTGAACTCAGTATTAGCCAGGAGTACAGATTTCTGTGTTTCTGCATCCTTTTTGATGATCTTTAATTTTGCTTTGAATTCTTTATCCAGCAGCACTCGCCATGTCTGCGGTGTATCCGGATGATTCTCTGTGATCTTCACTACAAAATCATCGACCGGTGCATAGTTGTGTTTGCTTGTGGTTTCTCTTACCACATAAGTTCCATATGGAAGCGGAATCGATCTTGCATATCCTTTTTCATCGGTAAACATTTCTGTCTGACCATCTGCAGTCAGTACAACTGGTCTGGCTGAATCAAAATCATAACTTCCATCTGCTTTTACTTTCAGATCACTGACAAGCCATGCTGAAAAACCAACTCCCTGCAGAAGATCTGCATCGGTCTTTCCGTTGTTTGCTGCCTTGATGATCTGGAACGGCTGCTTGATGACGGTTTCTTTACATACAGAAGTTCTTTCTACTGTCGGAACAGTAGCACCTTCGTAAGTACAGTCCACATCATGTTCTGTCGGATCCAGTACATATCCCACTGGAGCACTAAGCTCTTTCAGATAATACTTTCCAAGATACAGATCCGATACAGAGGCTTCGCCATTCTTATCCGTTGTCAGGGATGTGATCAGGCTGTCTTTCTTATGGATTGTTCCGGTTCTTCCATCCGGATGAACAATATCTTCTCTTGCATAAAGGCCATATACCGCACCTTCCAGTGTTGCATCTCCCTGGGCTTCATTGCCTGTCTCAGCATCCTGTTTTGCAATGTTGAGCTTTGCATTTGTTCGCTTATCAGTTGCATTTTTGGTCGTTGTCTTTCCGATAGCAAGAGTCACATTATAAGACTTTGTATCGATCTGATACCCTGTTGGAACAGAGATTTCTTTCAGATAAACAACTTCCTGTGTCTTTTCCATTGTGAGCTGTGAAGCACCATTCTGATCAGTTGCAGGCATCTCTGCGATCAGCTTTGTACATGCAGCATCGGAATAGATCCCGTACACTGCACCAGCCAGTGCATTTCCTGTATCCTGGTCTTTCTTTACAATGGATACCTTGCATTCTTTTGTCCAGGTTACTTTAAAATCCACATATTTCTCATTTCCGACACCTTCACCGAAAACAAGAGCCAGGTCCTGTGTTCCAGATCCTGTTACAATCTTGTAAGCAGAGTATTCTTTATCAATGCTTCCCTTCATCCGAGAAGAAAATGTAGCACTGACGCTCTCTGCCTGATCAAGTGGTGCTGTCAGATAAAACTGTGTACCTCCACTGATTTCTACACTTGCTCCTGCAGCACTGGTTTTACCGGTTGTCACATTTACAAGCTTTACACCGCTTGGCAACTTAAATGTGATTGTCTGCAGTTTATCTGCTTTGAATGTGATCACGCTTGTTCGCTGGCTGTTTCCTTCCACATAAGCCTTTACATTAGATTCGGAAAAGCTCATATCTACAGACGGAATGTCCGGCATATTTACACAATAATTATAAAGTTCCATTGCCAGGTTCTTTCCTGTTGCATTGGTTCCGGATGCCCAGTCACTGGATCCATTTGCATATGCCGCTGCGATATGAGTAATAATGAATCTCTTTCCTGCCGGGAAATCCGGATGTTTCTCATCAAAGAAACCATTCTCATCACTTGCTTTTGTTCCGTAATAGCAGACCTTTGCAAGTGTCTTTCCATCGGCAAGTTTCTGGATCGTATAAGTTCCATTTCCCGGTCCTTTTTTGGATGGTTCAACACAGTATGCTGTCGCATTGATGCTTCCCCATTTCACATAATATGGACAAGTCAGATAAGAACCTAATCCATAATCTGCGTAATAGTACCAGGAACCGGCTGTGACGGTGACTGATTTTGTTCCTGTCTCACCAGAAGCAAGCATCATTGGCATATCGAAAGTAATACTTTCGCCTGCTTCAAGATCTGCAAGAGCAACCTCCTGGTCAACAGCTTCCTGCATAACCTCTGAGAGTGTGATCCCTGTTTCCGGATCAACGGTCTCCTGATCCTCCGTTGCTTCGATCTCTGCATCAAATTCTTTTTCTGTCAGTTCTGTTTTGCTCTCCGTGTCAGCAGCACCAGTTTCCTCTGTAGACGAGTCAGCCTCAGAATCCTCTGTTTCTGTCTTATCGGAAGAACCAGCATCCTGATCAGAAGAACTTTCTGACTGCGAATCTTTCTGCTGATCCGCTTCTTTTACCACGATCTTTCGATTGATCTGGTAGGTTGGGTGATCCGTTGTCTGTGGTTCTACATAATAGACTGCCTTATAGGAATTGGCATAATCGGTAGAAAAGTCATTCCCGTCCGTATCTTTTGCTTCCTGAAATGTAACTTTTACTTTGCTGTCATCCTGGATCGTAAGACCGGTATAATCACTCTTTACATCGAAATTGTCTCCAACCTTGATTTCATAATCCTTTGCAGTTACCACTTCATCTTCATCCAGCTGATCCTTGATCTCCTCATAATACGGAATCTTTTTTACAGATCCGGCATCATCAGAAGCATAGGCAACTGCGGGAGAGAGTACCGTCGATAGAACCGTTACTGCAGTCAATAAACCGGACATCACCCTGCGTGCTTTCTTTTTCACGTTCATTCTCTTAAATCCTTCCTTTCTGATTTTTTGTGTATGATTATCTGTTCGTGTCTGCGTATTATCTTTTATACGAAGATGATCGCCTCCTTTCCTGAAATTTGCGCTATTTGGGACAGTCAGCACAAGCTGAGATAACAGCACAAATATATGGCGGTACCTGTTTATCACAAATACCGCCACATGATTTCTACTGTCATCCTCTTTTCAGATTTAGACATTTTATTTTGATTTAAGATTTAAGCGTTTTCCTGTTTTCTTTCCCGAATCCGTTCCTATATCAGTTTCCATCTCTGATACGTTTTCTTCTGGCAGACACGCAGCTTTTCGCTCTATGCATGTTCAAACCGAATATCACTCCGGGCAGGCTATTCATTTTTCAAGGTACATGAAGGTGTTCTATGCAAACCCTTCATATAACGAAACGCTGAGAGCCTGTTTTACAGTGGTCTGATTCAATTTTTTTGAAATTTTTTTAAAATTCTTCGTTTTCCGCCTTTTTTTTCATCGTTTTTAATGCCCTGTTCAGGAGGTCATTTACACTCTGCTGTTTGATTCCCAGATAATCAGCAACATCCTGCTGACGCATTTCCTCGAAATAAACCAGATTGAGTACCGTCTTTTGTCTCTCTGTTAACTCTTTGATCAAAGCGTTCAGAATTTCTCTGTCGATAACATCGTCAACAAAATCTTTTGAAGATCCTCTCATAATCTCCGCATCATCTGTAACATCGCTGTTAGAAAATACACCATGATTGGTGCTGATTTTTCTCTGGCTGTATGCTATACGGTCTTCAGCCTCCATCAGCAGACGGATATACCAGTTTTCATTATCAAAGAACTCTTTATTGAATTCCTTGTTATCACCAGTTACACTCACATATTCATAGTCATCACAGCTATGAAGTGGAAATACGGTTGATTGATTTCCTGCTGTATAAAGTACATATCCGTAATCATAAACAGAGATTGTTGTATCTGCATTGATCATTTCCTTTACTACAACTTTGTGTTCCTTCAAGGATTTCACGCTTGGGATTCTCTTCTCCACATCAGCAACTTTCACGATTTTTTTCAGTTCTTTTAATGTCAACATAAAGACCACCTTTCTGCCTTTCGGCTCCGGGTGGTCCATTCCATCTTTTATGAAATTTCTGCACAGACATAAAGAACTGCAGTACAAGAGGTCACGAACTCACCCGTTTTTTTTGAACGGGAGTCCGCGACTCCTTTGTAACGCATGTATCTGCGTTTAGATTAAGTTTGCCAGATTGCCTGGCTTATTCAGTTGCTATGTGCATCTTCTGATTTATTCTCTGCTTGCTCTTTGCGAAACAGGGAATAATCGCCCATAGCATCGTAAGGACAATGCCTTACAAATTCCTGGTATTCGATTTCAGTCATCTTTGCTTCCTCCTTTGCGTCATGTTATCAAAATCTCTATTTACAATTATTTTTGCAAAAAAGAATTCAACCTCTATATAACGAAACGCTGAGAGCCTGTTTTACAGTGGGGTACGACAAAAAAATTTAAAATTTGTCGAAATACGTCAAAAAAGCCCGACAAAACAAATACTTCAACAATCTCCAAAACCAGAAAATACTTCTGATCTTGCAGTGTATCCGTAAATGTTTTGCCGGGCTCTTAGTGATTCCAGTCAGATTCAGCTCCTTGACAAACTCTTACTGTCTGGTGCGTTCTTGATGGTTCCTGCCAAATCCAACGCTTACTACAGACAGCTCATTCTATTCTGTTATGATCCCTGATTCATCATCTTTCGGGAATACGTCCGCATCCTGGACTTTAATTGTTCATCTCTGATGTGGATCGGACGAACCGACACCATATCATCCTTTACAAATATCTCCAATGTACTGCGACATTTTTTGCACTCCACTTCTGAATCGCTTTGTGCGCTCTTTTCAATAAATGCTCCGCATACAGAGCAGTGTACATGCCATTTAATAGCACCTGATCCCATATAGGCTTCCTCCTTTAAGCAATAAGATATTTCTCCATTTATTACTCAACGGACCAAAGGGAAATCAAATCCGCCTTATGAGCATCATGCCATCCATTCCGTAAGTGCCAAAGCTGCACGAACAGCACGATTTTTATTCTGATCAGATCTGCTTTGTCGATCTGTGCATCCTTTTTTATCCTTCCACCAGCTACCACACACTCTTTCCGGTATAAAAAATTCCGCTGTGATTAATTAACATGATATTTCAATAGTTTCAAATACATCACCAGTCAGATCACAGATGTCCTGGATCTGAATCTCAGTATCATCGATCCGTAAGTGGACTGATGGATCAAAAAATTCTACGGTTCCGGATAATGTATGGTACTGGCCAACTGACGGATCCTTCCAGGATTTTTGAAAATAAGTTGCCTGTATCTTCATCCCATATGCCAGGATTCTTAATTTCATATCCAGCTCATTTTTCTTTTCCTCAGATAAATCTCTTTTTGGTTCATAAATGATTTCCTGTTGCCGGATCGTTTCATCCAGTCCACGAAGTGCCGCAAATGGAGCAAACTGTTTTGCCCTGCGTCCTACATCCATGGGATGCCTCCTGGAAACCGGTCTTGGTAAATATAAATACGGTTGATATGCACTTGCCAGCACTTTTTGCACCTCCTCTAAGCACGGTGACCACCAATCTGTTCATTGCGTTCTCTATAGGTGGAACACTCCAGCAGATTGGATCCACGCATGATCGCATTCTTTCCATAACGCTGCTTTACATTCAATACTGCTTCCTGTAAATGCCGTTCCTTATCGGTCTGTTTGGGATCATCAAACAGGCTGTACTGCACATAACTTTCAGGAGCAACCCTGTTCGCACACACCTCGATTCTTCGGATTCCGGTATATTTGTCTGCAATCCTGAGATATAAATCTGCCACTGCATCTATGATTTTTTTGGAACTGTTACTTCCTCTTTCAAGTTTTACTGTTCCTTTGGATGCCTCATGCTCATACCTGTGGTCGTATGCAATCCATAAGGTGATAGAACTTGTCACCAGTCCCTTTTCAAACAGATCCAGGACCAGGTTGTCTGTCATTTCCCTTACAATCACGAGTGCTTCGTCAAAAGAATAATTTCGCATCAGCACCTGGCCATTCGATAGGCTGTGTTCCTCAGAATGATAGTTCTTGATGTCACTCATCCGGCATATTTCATAGCCCCATGCATGATCAATCAACAGCTCTGCATCAATCCCAAACATCTTATACAGCCAGTCTTCGGATCTTAAAGAAGCCATTGCGATATCGCCCATCGTATGAATCCCGTAACCGGCCAGTTTTTTTTCAGTCCGGGATCCAATCCTCCAGAAGTCACTTAATGGTTTATGATCCCATAGCTGCTCTCTGTAAGAGAATTCATCCAGGATTCCAATATGGTCATCCACATGCTTTGCTACGATATCCATTGCGATCTTAGCAAGATACAGATTGGTTCCCACACCAGCGGTTGCAGTGATACCTGTTTCCTCCATAACCTCCTGCATAAGCTTTACCGCCATTTCTTTTGCAGTGAGATGATAAAGCTGCAGATAGTTTGTCACATCAATAAAACACTCATCGACACTGTACACATGGATATCTTCTTTTGAGACGTACCGCAGATAGATTCCATAGATCTTTGCGGAATAATCCATATACAGCTGCATCCTTGGCATGGCTGTGATGTACTTTACACAATCCGGTATCTCATGGATCCGGCACCGGTTCTTGATGCCAAGAGACTTCATAGCCGGAGTGATTGCCAGGCAGATTGTTGACTTTGATCTGGTCGGATCTGCAACCACCAGGTTTGTTTTAAATGGATTCAGCCCACGTTCTACGCATTCTACAGAAGCATAAAAGGACTTTAGATCAATACAGATAATAGAAGTCTGATCCTGACTCACATTGTCACCTCCCATACGTCTTTCCTCTTTTTGTAACATGTATCCCATTTTGACTGTCAATGACTGTGCATCCTTCCTATTTTCTTTAAAATATAGGAAATTCATTCCACATATTCATTGACAAAAGAGGAAATATTGTGTATCTTATAGGAAAGATGTTTCCCTTATCTGTGATTCACATTATAGGAGAGATATTTCCCTTTGTCAAGATTAATTTTTGATTTTTAGGAGACACATTTCCCGTTTTGCCTTGAGGCGGCTAATGAAACTTATAAGACAAGGCTTAGAAAGAGGTATGTTTATGACATTCGGTGAAAAAGTAAGATCATTAAGAAAAGAAAGAAAAATGAGCCAGCAGGAACTGGCCAGCATGGTTGGTGTTTCATATAGGACCATTCGATCCTGGGAAGTAGAAGGACGTTTTCCAAAACAAAATGTTCTGTATCAGAAACTGGCAGATGCATTACAGTGTGACGTTTCTTATCTCATGAGTGAGAATGAAGCTTTTATCACAGAAGCATCCGAACAGTTTGGTAACCGCGGTGCCAAACAGGCTCAGCAGATCCTGGAACAGGCTGCAGCTATGTTTGCTGGTGGATCACTGACAGACGAAGATAAAATAGCTTTTATGGATGAGATCCAGAGCCTTTATCTGGATTCCAAAAGACGTGCAAAGAAATTTACACCGAAAAAATATCTGAAAAACCAAGAGGAAAAATAATAGAAGGCGGGATTATTGTACACCTAATCTGTTACCTTATAGTTACAAGGATATTTCTGCCCTTTTTATTTTTTACTTTTGAGGTGATTTATTTGAGAAACACTTACATATATACAGAAACAAAGAAATTAATCAAGAAATATGGAACCCG
>OGRH01002451.1_pt1 | contig 9783 bp, 8 predicted proteins | sample 1553461 | NCBI WGS metagenome assembly OGRH01 (sample SAMEA2580092, study PRJEB22360) | human gut metagenome | biome: human gut; feature: human-associated habitat; material: faeces | place: Denmark | collected 2008/2010
AAAGTGTAAGATACAACAATTTTTAAGACCATGGATATCTGGGACAGGATTTAAAACACGTCTACAGAATTGCAAAATAGATGGACCATGACTAACCAGCAAGGACTTAGAACCATCGGTCATACTCTCGATGATGGCCCTAATCGTCAACCCCATACTATCCCGGACCTGGGTAGTACTCTCGCCACCAAATTGAACAAAGTAATCACAAAAGCCTTGTCTATCAGGTAAGGTTTTAGGAGTAAGATACTCTGACTGGCCCTCAAAAGCTCCAAAATCCTGTCCTCTAAGACCTTTAAGTCTTTCATAATCTGTTAGTCCTTTCGTAATTTCTAGATTATCGCTGGCTCTCTAAGAGGTCGACGTAAAGACATGATCAAAAATTGGCTCTTGCTTGGCTAGATACTGACCAGCCTTTTTAGCCTGTTCAATCCCGACTTCCGTCAAAGGGGCATCGCAGACCCCCTGAAGTCTATGCTGAACATTAAATCGTGTTTGTCCATGTCTCATTAAATAAAATTCTTTCATAATGTCACCTCTAAACCAGAAATCGGATCAATCACCTGAAGAAGCTCCAATTGACCTTGGTTATAATCATAAACACAAACATTACAATTCCCAAAGCCCACTCCTTCAGGAAAGGCCAAATCCATGAAAATGATTAATCCCCATAAAGCCGCCCCATGACTGACAAATAGGAGATTCTCAGCATCATCTTTAGTGTGTTCTTCTGCTTTTTCTAAAACAGTCTTCAAAACCCTCTGTCCAACCTCGCGAATATCTTCGCCACCGTATGGGACCAAGAGATCTTCAAAGGAGCGTGAACCTGGTCGATGTTTGGGGAGGAGGTGCTCTGGTTGAGCTTCAAAAGACCCAAAATTCATTTCTTTAATTCCCTTGAGCTGGGTTACAGTGTACTCAGGCACCACAATCTTAGCCGTATCAGTTGCTCTCTCTTGCGTAGATGAGTAGACAGCATCAAAAGAAATACCTTCCTTCGCAAAGTACTGCTTAGCTTGTTCTGCCTGACAGATTCCATTTTCAGTTAGAGGAGAGTCTCACCATATCTCATTAAATATAACTTCATTACTTTACCACCCTTTTTTACGATAAACCTAAATAATCTACTAAGATAGTCAATACCCCTTAATCCTTATGGTGCGGTGCTATTTGGTCTGCCACTTGCAAAAGAGCAGGGCTGGCATTTTCCATCGCATAAGAATGACTAGCCATACGCAGGAGCTCAATATCATTGTCACTATCACTAAAAGCCATAACATTTGCCTCATTCAAGTCCCAATGGTTAAGAAGCTGCTTAAGCCCCCAAGCCTTGTGCATGCCTTTTTGAATGAAGTCAATAGCACCAAAACCGCTTGGAACAGCGACAAGATTACCATCAAAATCACGATTAAAGGCTTGCGAAACCTGATTAGCCTCTTCAGGACACAGCAACATGGTAATTTTGATGAAATCATCATCTAAATCCTCCAACCTATTCAAACGGTGAATGGATGCTTCCATAGCGGCTTGCTCTTCTTCTGTTATCATCTCTTTACCAAAATGTAGTTTCGTTCCTGATAGCATGTAAGCAGATTTAGCACCATCAAATATAGTCGGTTTATCTAACAAATCATAATTAAAATATCTTAGTAATTTTTCAACATCATTTGATGCCATAAACTCCTGACACAGAAGCTTGCCATAGCTAACCACCTGACCACCATTTTCAGCTACAAAATGCAGTCGGTCAAAAGTCTCCGCAAACATGGGTTTAAGACGGCTCATACTATTACCTGATGCAACGACAAAGTGCATATCACGCGCATCCATAGCATCTAAAATCTGACTAAAACGCTCCTTGTCATAGCTCCCTTTATCGTCTAAAAATGTTCCATCCATATCTGTTGCAATCACCTTAATGGTCATAAAGCACCTCCTCGACTAACTTATCCTTATTATAACCCTTTTAGAAAACGCTTACCAGTACCATAATAGGAAAAACTGATACTATTCTTGGATATAAAAAAAGATTCCATCGGAATCTCTTAAATAAAAGCTCTATAATTTCTGTGGTGGGTAAAAGTACTGTAGAGATTATAGAGCTTTTTAAGTGTACACAAAAAGTCCCGAAAAAGACAATCGACAATAGCTTCAACTAAGCCACATACGATTGCCTCTATACATCGTCTCATTCGAACAATATATTACCTCATTACGCATAACAAACTTTACGATTATACTTCTACCCAAAATCGGTAAAATTGTTTATGCCATATTATTGTAACGCCTTATCAAAAAAATCACCAGATAAGGTGTTGGTTTAGTGTACACTTTTTACACTAAACTTTAGTTCAAAAAAAGACAATTTCCTTAGTTTGACTATGAAAGTCAAACTATTTTTCGGCAAATACCTTGATATACTTGACAAATGGTAGAAAAGGACTTAGTCCTGTGCAATACAGAACTAAATCCTTTGTGTAAATTAATTGTCTAACTTTTTGGGGTCAGTACAGAAGGCTCGGGGTATTAATTATTCTGATTTAATCGCTTCAATCAAAGCCTCAGCTTGATTCTGAAGGCTTTCAAGAACTTCTTCTGTTACTACGAATTTTCCATCTACCCAGGCTGTATCATTTACACGTGTCGCTGTAAAATCACCAACTACTTGGGTACGGATAAATGGTAATAATTCTTTGTAGGCATCAAAAAGTTTATTGTGACCACCATTAGCAACTGATGATACAGTTACAATCTTATCTTGAAGAGCTGATGGTCCTGAAGGATCTGATAGATCAAGGGCACGACTCAACCAGTCAAGCAAATTTTTCACTGGCCCAGGAATTGAAAAATTATAAACCGGTGAGAAAATCCAGATAGCATCAGCAGCCAAGATCTGCTCTCGAACTTCTGTCAAAACAGGAAGAATTGGACTTTCTAAATCCTGATTAAAAACAGGTACTTGACTATATTCAAGATAAGAAACATTAGCTTTACCAGCTAGCATTTTCTCAGCTTCTTCTGCTAATTGGTGGTTAAATGATCCCTTACGAAGAGAACCAACGATAAATAGAATGTTTTTCATGATAAATTTCCTTTGTATTTCTAATAATCATTTTTACTACTACGTAGTAATATAATTGATTTTAGTATAAATATAAAGAAATCTCTGCTCAGACATTCTTAAATTTTTTCAGAAGCTCTACCAATTGGGACTGTTCGTCAGGAGACAAAACGGAAAAAGTCTCATCAATTGCTCGCTGATGTGGGGGATTGCTGCTTGGATAATACGGCGTCCCTCATCCCTCAAATCAATCTCAAAAGCACGCTTATCTGTTTGACAGGCTTTTCGTATCAACCAACCCTTTTTCTCCATGTTTTTAATGACGACAGTCATATTACCCGAAGTGGCAAGCATGCAATCAATTAATTCGCTAATCTTCATACGCCCCTTGGCATTAAGCATATCCATGACTCCAAATTGAGTTGGTGTCAAATTAAATTCTTTAAAGGTCTCAGAAACCTTTGGCATCGATGGTCCGAAAAGCATTACGCATAACAACCATACTTTTTTACAGCCATGTTTTTATCTAGATCACTCATTCTAGTCCTTTCCAAATAGATGCTGTTTTTATTACTCTACCACAGTTTTTCTAAAAGTGGTATATGAAAATGAAAAAATAAGAAAAAAGAGTCCTTAGATATCTAACCAATATCTCAGAACTCTTTCATTTCTAACTATTACGATTCCAAAAAAGGGCTAATAAGATAACAGCACCTAGTACTGAAGGAACGATAGCAGTATCTGCTAGCATCGGTCCCCAATTTCCAAAAAGAAGCTGACCAACAAAAGCACCTAGCCATCCAACAAAGGTCTTACCAATACAGCCCATATGTTCACCCCTATTTGATATAGCAGAGGCAATAAGGCCAATTAGAAAACCAACTATCATACTTCCAATCATGAGAAATCCTCCACAATACTTAAATCACCCAATCACCATTTCGGAAGATTGGTACACGGCTACCATCATGGTGGATGCCATCAATATTCATTTGATTTGAGCCAATCATAAAATCTACATGTACATCAGAACGATTAAGACCAGCTGCTTTAAGTTCCTCTTCTGTCATATCTGCTCCTCCCTCAACACTGGTCGCATAGGCTGCTCCAATAGCTAGGTGGTTGGATGCATTCTCATCAAAGAGGGTATTGAAGAAGGTAATCCCAGATTGTGAAATAGGGCTTGAATCTGGTACCAAGGCACATTCACCTAGAGCACGCGCCCCATTATTGTTGAAGACGAGATTCTTCATCACTTTCTCACCTTGATCTGCTGTAATATCTACAATTTCACCATCTTTGAATGTTACTTTGATTCCCTCAATAATATTACCATTATAGCTTAGTGGTTTTGTACTTGAGACATAACCATATGCACGACGGAAATCTGGTGCCGTAAAGACCTCTTCTGTTGGCATATTAGGAAGGAAGCTCTCCCCCTGGTCATTGATTGCACCTGCAGACTCCCAAACGTGGTTTTTCGGCAAACCAAGGGTCAAATCTGTTCCTGGTGCTGTGTAATGAAGGGCTGAGAATTGTGCTTCATTGAGTATACGTGCTTTAGCATCTAAACGATCAGCATGTTCCTTCCAGGCACGTACAGGATCCTCTTCATAAACACGACAGGTCTTGAAAATTTGATCCCAAAGTAAATCTACAGCTTCCTCATCACTCGAAGCATTAGGAAAGACCTTCTTAGCCCATTCTTTACCTGCTGCTGCAGCTACTGTCCAACTAACCTTATTAGACTGAGTTGCCACCTGCATAGGTTTAAAGGCCACTCCAGTAGCTTTAGCATGGGCAGATAAACGTTCAGGAGCTACACCATTAAGGGCACCTGGATCAGAAGAACGGACTCCTAAACGACTTGCTTTCTTTTCTAACAAATATTCCATCTCCGCTTTTTTATAAGCTGGAACCTCTTCGATTCGATTCGTCTCTGCATGCAAGAAACGCTCACGATTAATAGTATCATCCGACCATTGAACAATTACCTCAGCTGCTCCTAAAACATAAGCTTCTTTTACTAAGAGGTGAGCCAGCTCTGCTTGTTCTACATCAATGCTCAAGGCCACTGTGTGACCAGGCTGCACATTAATCCCATTAGCAACCAATAATTTAGCATATTTCTCAAGATTTTCTTTAAAATTTGGTAAAACCATGATTAACTCCTTGAAACTGTAATTTTCTATCAGTATACCATAAGACGAAGAAAAAAGTTTTCTATCAGCTTTGGCTTTTTATCATCACATACAGATATCCAAACAAAAAGAGAACGGAGACTGACTCCATTCTCTCAACGTTGATGACAATTCACTTTAGCTATTAAAAGAAATCATCAAAAAGACTTAACTGATTATCTTCTGGCATATTTCCTAGAATGCCCATTTCATCTAATCTTTCAACCAAGGTTGATGATAGGCCTCCTCGTTTACGCAATTCTGTTTTGGAGAGGAATTCCCCTTCTTCACGCGCAGCAACCAATTGCTTCGCAACGTTTTCACCCAGACCTTCAAGTGCGATAAACGGAGGAATCAAGGTATCTCCTTCAATCAAAAATTCAGTCGCCTGACTCTTATAAAGATCTAACTGGCCAAAAGTAAAGCCACGTTCTAACATTTCATTGACAATTTCAAGCGTTGTAAACAAGTCATTTTCAAGATTAGTCGCTTCATTTCGTTGGCGCTTCTCCTTAATATCTTCCATTCGAGCTTTAACAGCATCGAGCCCTGCAGACATCGTCTTAAGCTCAAATGCTTTGGCTCGAATCGAGAAGTAAGCACAATAGTAATAAATAGGATGGTGCACCTTGAAATAAGCTACGCGAAGGGCCATCATAACGTAGGCAGCCGCATGGGCTTTAGGGAACATGTACTTGATTTTACCACAAGATTCAATATACCAGTCCGGAACATTATTTTCACGCATGGCTTGAATATAACCATTTCGCTCTTCTTCAGAAATTTTCAACCACATTCCCTTACGCACACGTTCCATAATGGTAAAGGCCATCTTAGGATCTAACCCTGCATGCATTAGGTATACCATGATATCGTCACGACAACCGATAACTGTTTTCAGGGTGGCAATACCTTCCTTAATCAAATCTTGTGCATTACCCAACCAAACATCTGTACCATGGGATAAACCAGATAACTGTAAGAGTTCCGCAAAGGTCGTCGGATGCGTCTCGTCGACCATACCACGAACAAAGTTAGTCCCAAACTCAGGGATTCCCAACACGCCCGTTGAGGTCCCAATTTGTTCAGGCGTTACCCCTAAAACCTCAGTCCCTGAAAAAAGTTTCATCACATCCGGATCATCTGCTCGAATATCCTTTGGATCAATTCCTGATAGGTCCTGTAACTTACGAATCATAGTCGGATCATCATGTCCCAGAATATCAAGCTTCAACACGTTCTCATCAATATCGTGGAAGTTAAAGTGAGTTGTCTGCCAAGCAGCAGTTACATCATCAGCCGGATATTGAACAGGTGTAAAATCATAGACATCCATATAATTTGGAATAACAACGATACCACCTGGGTGCTGACCTGTATTTCGCTTAACCCCAGCAACACCCATAGCCAAACGATCAACCTCAGCATCACGATAGAACTTATTGTAATCACGTTCGTAACCCTTGACAAAACCATAAGCTGTCCGATCTGCAACAGTACCTACCGTTCCAGCACGGAAGGCATATTGCTCTCCAAAAATATCACGTACATCCAAGTGAGCCGACGGCTGATCATCTCCTGAGAAGTTCAAATCAATATCAGGAACCTTATCCCCATCAAAACCGAGGAAGGTCTCGAAAGGAATATCCTGACCATCTTTTTTATACTCAGTTCCACATTCTGAACACTCCTTATCAGGCAAATCAAAGCCAGAGCCATAAGAACCATCCGTGATAAACTCTGAGTGTTGGCATTTAGGACATAAATAATGAGGTGGCATAGGATTTACCTCAGTAATTCCAATCATTGTTGCAACAAAACTAGAGCCAACAGACCCCCGAGAGCCAACCAGGTAGCCACGTTCATTTGAACGGTTAACTAGCATCTGCGAAGCCAGGTAGATTACGGCAAATCCATTACCAAGAATTGAGGACAACTCTTTCTCAATCCGCAAGTCAATAATATCAGGCAAAGGATTACCATAAAGCTCAAATGCTTTAGCATAAGTCATCTCTGCAACCTGTTCTTCTGCACGATCAATATAAGGTGTATACAAGTCTTTTTTGACGACTTCAACCTCTTCGATTTGATTTGCCATAGCTTGTGTATTAGCTACAACAATCTCATAGGCTAAGTCTTTCCCCAAAAAGGCAAATTCATCTAGCATCTCATTGGTTGTTCTAAAATGAGCTTCCGGTAGAGGAGCAGGTTGAGCGTTTTCCCCCTTACCAATTGGTCTATTGATCATAGCTCCTTGTCCCAAAGCACGAACAATGATTTCACGATAAATGGCATCTTCAGGATTGATATAATGTACATTTCCCGTAGCAAGCACAGGCTTGTCAAGACGATTAGCAACTTCAATCAAATCTTTAATAAGTTGTTCTATAGCTCCCTCATCCTTGATTAAATCCTTTGCAATCAATGGCGCATAAATCGCTGGTGGCATAACTTCAATAAAATCATAGTATTTAGCAACTTCAACTGCCTTATCAATACCATGAGACAAGAGAGTATCAAAAACTTCACCATCTGCACATGCGGAACCGACTATGATTCCCTCACGATACTCATCTAAAACCTTACGAGGAATACGGGCTACTCCCTCAAAATATGATACATTTGATAGGCTTACCAATTTAAAGAGATTCTTCAAACCCGTTTGATTCTGAACATATAGTGTCGCATGTTTGACACGAGACTTCTTATACGAATCATCAGAGACCAATTCTGTGTTCAACTGTTCCAGATTAGTCAATCCATGCTTTTCGAATACATCTTTAATGAAAATAAACAACAAACGACCTGTTGCTTCCGCATCATAGTTGGCCATGTGGTGGTGGTCCAAGGCAACGCCAAAACGCTTTGTCAAAGGACCCAAACCATGACGTTTATACTCAGGATAAAGATTCCGTGCAAATTCTAAAGTATCAATAACCGGTTGTGAGATTGTCGGTAACTGATGTCTTTCATAATTGGCATTCATAAACCCAACGTCAAAGGTCGCATTGTGGGCGACTAGCACAGCTCCTTTACAGAATTCTTGAAACTCCTGTAAAACTTGCACTAAAGGTTTGGCACCTTTAACATGATTATCAGTAATACCAGTCAATTCAGTCGTAAACGCAGAAAGCGGATATCCAGGATCAATGAATTCATCAAATTGCTCAACAATATTACCTTTATGCATTTTTGATGCCGCAATCTGGATCAAATCATTATGAACAGCAGACAAACCTGTTGTTTCTACGTCGAATACAACATAAGTTGCTTCTTTTAATTCCAAATTTTCGGAATTATAAACAATAGGAACTTTGTCCTCAACAAGATTGGCTTCAAGACCAAAAATAGCCTTAATCCCAGCTTTTTTAGCCCTATGGTAGCCATGAGGAAAACTTTGAACATTTGCATGATCTGTTATCGCAACTGCTGGATGTCCCCAAAAAGCCGCTGTATCGATGAGCTCTTCAACTGTTGGTATAGCATCCATAGTTGACATGTTAGTATGAGCATGAAATTCAACTCGCTTCTGTCCCTCGGGCATCAAATCCTTACGAGGAGTATGAGAAATTTCCTTAATATCTTGTACGTTCATAGTCAAACTATGTGTAAAAGGATTATTCTCAATACGACCTCGAACTCTTACCCAGTTTCCTTTTTTAATCATACCGAACTTAACAAGTTCTTCGCTATCCTTCACCCAACGTTGCATAGCAAAACTAGAGGTATAATCAGTTACCTTAAAATTTATTATAATCCTACCTGTTTTCGTTTCACGTTGCTCTACATCAAAAATATATCCTTCAAAAACAATCCTATTTTCTTCAGAATTGACTTCAATCATTGGAGTAATCTCAGCCTTATCAAAGCTTGCAACTCGTTGACTTTGTTTCTCAGCAAAATTTTGGGCCTGATGCTTCTGAGGTGGTGGTACCGGCGAACTTTGAACAATTGATTGAAGTGCTTGTCTAGCTTGAGATTCTGCCTCTTCTTGTAAGGAGATCTTATTTGTCTCGTAAGCCTCTTCAAGAGAGGATGAAGCTTCTTTATCCTCAAGAACCGAAATAGAAACATTAGATAAACCAACATTCGAAAGAACATCAGCAATCAGGGCTATAAATCTCTCATGTAAATTCTCTCTAAGGATATGCGCAGGAGCCTTAACAGAAATACTATTATTAGAAATCTCAATCCCCAAATTGGAGAATAGGGAATAGATTGAAAAGTGTGATGATTTTAAAATATCTAAAGCATATGAAAAATAAGCTTCAAGTAAAGATTGATCACAAGAAATATCTTCTACATTAATCATATATGAAACTTTAGCCCCTAAAGAATCAAAAGAAGAATGAAGCAGATTATCAAAAAGAGTGAAAGTCTCATATGACAGTAGATTTCTGAAAGAAAAAACAAAAAACCACAAAAGCCATGGGAGAAATGTAGAGAGTAGAATAAAATAACAGATAAGTTATAAAATAATATACAAAATACGAGAAGTATGGTACGAAATCATACAAATCAGGATTTATTTGATCACGAAGA
>OGRH01002452.1_pt1 | contig 9769 bp, 9 predicted proteins | sample 1553461 | NCBI WGS metagenome assembly OGRH01 (sample SAMEA2580092, study PRJEB22360) | human gut metagenome | biome: human gut; feature: human-associated habitat; material: faeces | place: Denmark | collected 2008/2010
GTAATCATCCATTTCTTCTTTGGCCTGCCGATATTCTTCTCTGGCATAGCTGCTCCATCCTCTCGAATCGCTCCAAATGGCAGCCGATGATTTTGCGGAATTGTATTGACGTTGCAGTCGTTCTTTTTTCTCTTCCGCATTTAGCTCGATCAAATCATGAGCGGCTCTAATCACAGCTAAATCCGTATAAATAGAAGTATATGCGCTGTCTATATGTGTTTCAATGGGTTCATAACTATCCGCATCGTAAAGACGTTTCATCATTTCCGACTTGGCAATCTCTGCTCCTCTTTGTTCTCTCGTCTGCACACAACCGAACAAAAATGGGACAATACTTAAAATTAAGAAAATCTGTTTCATAGTGGCTTTTATATTTGTTTTATAGATTTATCTGTAATGATAATGAATGCCCACTCGTTCTTTGCCATCTTTTTCATAAGTATAGAGAAGATATGTAAGTTGGCTGGCAAGTTTGCTTTTTAGGTTGTCGTTATTCAACCAATCGGCATAAACTGCAGTATCATCAATCAGTGTCTTGATTTTCTTTGCCAATTCAATACACAGTTCATCCGCATATTCAAAACCGTGTTTGTCCCGAACTTCGACAAGGACATCAAAGAATGCTTTCTCCTCAAAAGTAATCCCCAAAACCTTGAATTTCTCACTGTCAGCCTTAAGTTCTTTCAGGATATTCATCAGCTTGTTCGACAGTCCGTTGATTTTGTATGAAACGATGTCACATACATCATTCACCACGTTCTGTGTCACTTCATTGGTGAATATCAACTTGTCCCTTGTATTATAGGCATCTATCGTATCTTCAAGCATTTTCTGGAAATGTTCAGCCTGAATCTTGTTTGTCCGGCTGTATGCTCTGATGGCTTTAGCGACAAGTTTACAAAGAATCTGGAACTTGGTGAACGGCATTTTTATTTCATCGACCTCTTTGGCAAATGAGTCGCTGAAAATATTTTCTTCAACACCTTCATTCATGACCCGCTCCACGCCACTTGCAAGAATCGCTTCTTGAACCATCTGTTCCACGTGTCTGTTCATGCTCTCCGTATCATGCTCTGTAGTAGTCATTTTGTTCACATATGAGCAGATGCCCATGAAACATTGACTCCATGCGACTTCGTCTTCTGTCAGGATTCCGGCTGGGTTACAGATATTATAAGCAGAGCGCAGTCGTTTGACATGTTCCTTGAAAAGTTTGAGGAAGGAAACCTCTCCTTTCCGTTCAACACTGTTGGCAAGGATATATTCTGCCGCTTCCTGAATAAACTGAAGTCGGGCAAGGTCATTGTTCCCGAAAAAACGGTCAAATACCAATCCTGACAATCGCTCTTGCAAAAGTTGCAGTTCGTTCTGCAATACTTCATGTGCAACCTCCAAATCTTCCTGAGGTCCGACTTCACCACCATATTTTTTCATGGCCTTTTTCATCTCTTCGCGAATGCCTATGTAGTCGATGATAAAGCCACACTCTTTTGTGCCGAATTTACGGTTTACACGCGAAATAGTCTGAATGAGCGTATGTTTCGATAACGGTTTATCGTTATAAAGCATTGTCAGGCATGGCACATCGAATCCCGTAATCCACATATCTACATTGATGGAGATATGGAAATTCGATTTTTCCGATTTGAACTCTGCATCAAGGAACTTACGATATTCCTTGTCGCCAAGCAGATTGTAAAGTTCCTTTTCATCGTCCTTATCCCTGGTCATGACCATATTGACAAATGCAATGTCATGCAGCTTGTTCTTTTCGTCTGCGGTCAATACAAGTTCATTCAATGCTTTCTTCTTCTCGAACCAGTCGGGCTGCATCTCCCGCATGATTTTATACAACCTGAATGCTATTTTGCGGTCGGCGCAAGTAATCATGGCCTTTTGCAAACGGTCTGTGGTCTCTGTTCTTCGTTTATAGTCTTCGATAATATCTTTGGCAACACGATGAAGGACATCTTCATCACCGATGATCACCTCCATACTCGACATGGCGGCTTTGCTCTTGGCAATATCCTCCGGCGTTGCCCCTTCGTCCGCACATAGGCGATAATATTCTTCTACTTTCTCTGCCTGTTCTTTATTGAGAAATACACGAGCCAATCGGGGATCATATTTGATTGGGACAGTGATGCCGTCATCCTCCGACTCCTTCATCGTATATTGATCTACAACCTTCCCAAATACATGTACGGTTTCGTCAATGGGTGTTCCCGTAAAACCTACGTATGTAGCGTTAGGCAATGCATCCCGCAGATATTTGGCAAAGCCATATGTGATTTTCGCTCCTATCTTGTCGGTATCTCCTTCGGCTTGGATGGACAGTTTAGAACCTATATTGTTTTGGGAGCGATGCGCTTCATCACTTAAGCAAATGACATTGGAACGTTCTGTAAGCAATCCTGTAGTCTCTGCGAATTTCTGAATTGTGGTAATATAGACCCCGCCAGTCTTGCGCATACTCATCTCTTCTGCAAGTTCCTTTCTTGTTTCAAAGACTTTTACAGCTTCGTCTTCAAGATATTGTTTCGAGCGACAGAATAGTTTCCCTGTCTGTGTCTCCAAATCCTCCCTGTCTACTATGATAAGAATAGTCGGGCTACCCAGTTGCTTTCTGCATCGCAAAGCCAGTTGGCGGGCAAGGAACAGCATGGTATATGTTTTTCCACACCCTGTGGCTCCGAAATATGTACCACCCTTACCATCACCTCCGACAGAACGCAAATGATTCAGGATATGATCCCGCAGTTTGCGTGTAGCAAAGAACTGCGGATAACGGCATACGATTTCAGTCGTGTCGTCTTCTTTTGTAGGATCGGGAAAATAGACATAATCCCGTAATATCTCCAATATGCGTTCTGGAGAAAGTGCTCCGCGAATAAGTGTACGAAGTGTGTCAAGTCCCTTTCCGGCTTTGTCCTCATTCTCAATCTTTTTCCATTCGTAGAAAAATTCAAATGGCGTGTATGTCGTACCCAAAGCATTCTTTGCACCATCGCTGATTACCGCCAATGCGCAATATTTCAGCAATGCCGGAATATCCCGCATATAGCGCGTGCAAATCTGCGTATGTGCATCATGTATAGTAGCGTTTTGTTTGGTCGGATTTTTTAGTTCGATGATGCAGACAGGTATACCGTTTATGAAAAGTAGTATGTCGGGGCGACGGTTCTCTCGACCTTGCTCCATAACAAACTGATTGACACAACGGAAAATATTATGGTCTGGATGCTCAAAGTCAATGTATTCCAAACGAAACGGATTACTCCGTCCATCGCTATATGCAAAATCATACCCGTCACGATAGAGCAAAAAGGTATTCCGAAGAGCATAATAGTCATTCTGTCCACCTGTATTACGCAGATTGGCGACAATGCTGTCCATCTCGGAGGTGGTCAAATTCTTGTCTTTGTATTGAACGGTGAGAAAATTCCTTAAGTCCTCTTCAATGAGTGGATCGGTATATTTCCTGTGAATGTCATCACCAAATGCATATTGCCAGTGTGCCTCTCGAAGAAGCTCGATGGTTGCTTCCTCGAACTGGCTTTCATAGAATTTTCCGTTTGATATCATGACGTATGTTTTACAAATTCAATGACAGCGTTAACTAATGCAAAGATTTCTGCTATTGCGGCTATTGACGCTTCCCATTTCCCAGATTTATCAAAATTATCAAAGAGCCTTTTAAAAGGAAATGTCAATAGTCTAAATAATACACAAAACCCTCTGTATAACTTTGTTAAAGGCACAAAAAGTATGGCGAAATTTTGTTTTAGCACCTTTTGAAGTTTCTTTCTCCCTTTTTCATAATCAACAAATATCTGATGGCAATATGTGGCAGCATCTCTGTCATCCCATCTTTCATGATACAACATCGAATATAACGAATAAATTGGATCTGAAATATAATGATCAGCGGCAATACTATTTATTGCATCATCACTATTGACTTCTACAAAATGTAAACTCTCTGCAATTTCAATTAAGTCCTTTGTATCAACAAAACCATATTGCTTCCTAGCATGTAGTCTTTTTGCTACATGTTTTTGAATAATATCAATATGCTTGATATATTCATCTGCAATGTTGATTTTTCTAACAGCATTGCGAATTTGATATATAATTTCAATCAGACCAACAACTGTCAATATGATTAAAAACCAAAAGCAGAATATATGTAGATTATCTATCGTGATAAAATCTTTAAAATCTTGCCACATCGTTTTATAAATTAAGAGTTAATTACATGTTGAAGCAATGCCGAACAAACTTCTCGTGAAAGCCGATCGGCTTCTTCGGCTATCTGCTTGGCTTCATTTGCGCACTTATAGATATTGACGATTGCACGCTGAACGTCAATGGGGGGAATCGGTATCTTACAACGTTTCATATCTTCAAATGAAAATGCTTCACGTGCACTTCCCCATGAGTTAAAACGGGCATAACGATCGAATTCCGATCGACAGAACCATAGGTAAAGAAAATTTGGTAAAATATTTTCTTTGTCCACGTTGAATACAGACGAAATAGATGAAACAATATAAGTTTTATCTGAATCGTTTAATCCTAAACTCATTTTATCTCCACGACGAGAGGTGTCAGGTACAAAAGCGATTTCTTTAGGCTTTACCAATTTATACGAATTTAACGAGACTCCATCCAAATTCGCTTTTGTTTCAATCAAACCTTTCGATGTTGCTATTCCACGAACTTCCTTTTCTGTAAATTTGCCGTCCAAATTGCGTTCATTGCATTCTTCAATATACGGTCCGATTTCATGCATCGGATATTTGTGTTTCAATTCCTGAATATAGCTTTGGCAGACCTGCATAAGCGGAGCAGCCTTAGTCTCGTTTTGTTCTTTGATTTCCCTGAATGTTTTCCATGCATTTACCACTTGTTGCTGTTCAGTAATGGATGGAAGAGGAATCATTATATTACACATATCTCCCCACGAAAACACTTCTCGTGCGCTTCCCCAAGAATTGTATCGAGTATATCGGTCAAATTCAGGACGGAGGAAAAATAGATACAAATATTCTGGACTTAATTCGTCCAAAGCAGAGACTTTAAATACACAATATATAGAAGAAATTAAATATGTATCAGAACTGTCATTAAAAGCTAAGGCTACTTTATCTCCTCGTCTTGACGTGTCTGGAACATAGGCGAAATATTGAGATGCGACCAACTTATATGATTGTAAAGGTACACCATCAAGATTGGCTTTAGTATCAATAAAGGTTTTATTGGTGCTAATCCCTTTAATAGCCTCTATATCATATTTATTATTGTGATTCCTTTCATTACACTGTTCGATATAATCTCCCAGCCGAACCCATTTTACATTACTCGCTCCCATATCACTCCTCCATTCCGTGTTGTTCCAAGAAGAAACGTTTTTGCTGTTCTATCTCTCGGCTCAACTCTTCCTCCGTCGGCATATAAGCCATATATTTGGCTGCAAAAAGTTGCTCGCTACCGTTAAGTACGGAGTATTTAGCCAAGACTTTATCGGTCTCGGTGCAGAGCAGTATGCCTATTGTCGGGTTATCATTCTCATCTTTGACAAGGTCATCATACATCCGGACATACATATCCAATTGCCCCACATCTGCGTGTGTCAGAGGATGTGTTTTCAATTCAAACAACACGTAACGTTTGAGTTTGATGTTATAGAACACAAGATCAATGTAAAAATCACCTGTGTCCGTTGAAATGTGTTTCTGCCTATCGACAAATGCAAAACCACGTCCCAATTCCATGATAAATTGTTGCAGGTGATCTATTAAGGCTTGTTCCAACTGACTTTCGTCATATTTGCTATCCTTGCGGAAGCCTAAAAACTCGGCAACCACCGGACTTTTTATATATTCCAATGGATCATTGGCTTCAATATCAGGAGAGGGTAACGCCAATCCTTCCTTTACGCAAGCCATTCGGCGTCCATAGTATTGCGTACCAATGTTGCGATTGAGTGTCCTTACACTCCACATCTGCTCCGATGCCTCTTTTACATACCACTCTCTGGCTTTAGGGTCTGCAACCTGTATAATTGAGCGGAAGTGCGACCAAGTCAGATTGTGAACACACGTGTTCACAATCTCCAAATCATTGAAACACAGATAAAATTGGCGAAAGTAATCCAGATTGCGTTTGCTGAATGTGCTACCGTATTTAGGCATCAGCTGTTCTGCCAATGTTTTAATCAACCGAGTACCATACTGCGCACGAGCTTCTCCATGCTGTTCTTCTTCCACTATTCGCCGCCCTATATGCCAATAAGTAAGTATCGCTATCTGATTTGCTGCTGCGTATGCCTGTTGACGGCCTTGTTCGATAATACTCCGAATGTCAGAAACCAGTTTATCAGTTGTCACATGTTGCAGCTTATTCTTCTCCATAACCTAAAACTTTGAAAGCGTTTATAAGTTCCGTTTCGTTTGCATCCCATCTTTTCTTCAATTCATCAAATTTACAACTCATTTCTGAAAGGGCAGATTTATAGTCTATTTCCGTATCACGGTCTATAAATTCAATGTATCTGGATGGAACAAGAGAATATCCCTTTTCTTGAATTTCGTCACGATGTGCTGCATAATATAATTCCGGTTCTGCATACTCGAAAAAATTCTCGGTTTGCCAATCGAGATATATTTGACGTACTTTGTCTATTTCCGTTTCCGACAAGCGGACGTATTTCTTTTCATAGATGTTACTGTTCCATGTCCGCAAGTCAATGAAAAGAATTTCACCTGCACGGTCACGAAGTTGTCTGCCATGCCATGGACCGCCTTTCTTGTTGTTGTTCAAAATCCAAAGAGTGACTGATATATCAGTAGAATAGAACATGTTTCGCGGCAAAACGATAATAGCTTCTATTTTGTCGCTTTCGATTAGCTGTTTGCGTATTTCCCGCGTATCGCTATCATCCAAAGCACCATTGGCAAGCAGAAATCCTGCGATTCCACGACTGACATTCAATTTGTTTAGGATATGAAGAATCCACGCATAGTTAGCATTGCTGGTAGGAGGAATGCCATAGCCTTGCCATCGGGGATCAGTCTCAAAACCTCCATATTCGGCATATTTTTTCAAATTGAACGGCGGGTTTGCCATGATGTAATCAAACTTGAGTTCCTTATGCTGATCATCGGAGAACGTGGACACGGCTCTATCGCCCAAATGGTAAGAGATGCCTCGGATAGCCAGATTCATTTTTGCAAGGCGATATGTTGCCGGCTCTGATTCCTGCCCATACACATTGACGGCTTTTGTGTTTCCACCATGAGCCTCTATGAACTTCGCAGCCTGAACAAACATGCCTCCGGAACCACAGCAAGGGTCATAGACCGTTCCATCAAAAGGTTCAATAAGTGAGGCGATAAGCTCTACGATAGAATGCGGCGTATAAAATTCTCCTTCCTCTTTGTCGGCATTGATTGAGAACGCTTGTAAGAAATACTCATATACACGACCTATGAGGTCATGATCATTAAATTTCTGTGGGTCAATCTTATTTATTTCATCCACTACACTTTTCAAAACTCCCGGTTCAAGGGCTGTTTTCGTGAAAATTTGCTGCGGAAGGGCATTTTTCAATTTAGATTCATTGTCATCCAGAGTCTTTATAGCCGTATCGAAAGCGATGGCCATGCCGGTAGGCGATGTGAGAATCAGCTTGTCCCAAAATGTTTCATCTGTCAGGAAAAACACTCCGTCCTGCATATACTGATTGGGGCGTGAAAGTTGCAGTTTAATGAAATCCGTATCATTAATGCCTTGCACTTCCACTATTTCATGCCTGATTTTCTCCTTTTGCTGTTTGAACCGTTCTCCTATGAATTTCAGGAATACAAGGGTCAACAGCAAGTCACGTTTATCTGTCATGGCTGCACGCCCACGCAGACTGTTACGACAGTTGAAAAGTATCGTTTCAAGGGTTTCTTCCTTTACAAGTTTATTCTGTTTCTTAGCCATTTTACTATTTTATCAATTCAGTATTCAACTTAAAGGCATTTGCATCAATTCCCATTTGATAAATCTTAATATCAGGATTAAGCTTTCGTGCAACGCTTATTATTTTTGATTTCTCATCTGTACTCATATTGATTCCCAAATAGACAGACTCAAAACATTCTCCTCCGATTTCAGGAAAAGCCCGAACTTCTTTCCAATCAATAGGTCCCTTATCATCATTTTGCCCCGGCAATAAACTCATATATGTCGGCCAAGGGTCTAAAATAAACAGCCTTACCTCTTGTTCATGCTCCCAAGCCTTTGCCTTTGTGGACAACTGATAATGGAAAAAATCTTTTGCATCCCTGAAATAATCAGGCTTCTCTACAATATCCTTATATTGTACTTCCACCACAGAACAGCCAATCATGATTTTTCCATACATTCTCGAAAGATACTTTTGGGCTTTCTCCATATCCAAACCAATACAGATACCTTTATGTTTGCTATAATAGCTCCACATCAAGATTGAATCATATATTTTGGAAAGGCTACATATCCACACCTCTTCTCTGGTTCTACGAAATGGATCTCTTCTTAATTCTTCGATTATTTCCGGAGTCCATCCTCCACACGCTTCTTTCGGAACATTGGAGAAATCAATTAACGATGGATGGCAATCAAACGGGTCGTTCAACTGCGTAGCATTGGTAAATTGAAGATTACTATAATGTAGCATCATCAATCCACCGGTAAAATCAAGATATTTATATAATTTGACTGCTCTCATAAACTTATTATTCCGTCCTCAATAAGTCATCCACGGTTACACCCAAAACTTTGGATATTTGAATTAAAGTCTCCACATTGGGCTGTGTTGTATTGGTAACCCATTTGGAAATTATGGCGGGATCTTTATCTAATTGTTCCGAGAGCCATTTATTGCTTTTATTTTTCTCTGCAAGAACGACTTTGATTCGGTTCAGTAATTTACGTTCCATATTCGTATGTCTATCCAATGTGACTACAAAAGTACAAATTATTTATGAATATATTTGATATTATAGGTTATATATTGCGTGTAAAGCACAAAAAAGTGACTAAAACATCAATTTTAGCCACGCAAGTTTATGACATCTACTCTTTAGGGGGATGGTGATACTCTATGTTTACCCTAACCTAATATATTAAGAATGATTATTATTGAATATCGTAATTTTGTGGGAACTTAACGGTATCAAATCTACTGAAAAACAATATATAATAACTGTATATCAGATTGATACAAATTCTATTTCGGTTCAAGTATGGAACTGGACCAAATAGATATACATTATTTAATTGCGGCAATTTGTGTCATCACGGGAGCATTGGTGTTTTACAGCATAGGTGTATGGGGGGAACGCATACAGAAAAAATTAAAATTCTGGCATATTTCTTTTTTCCTGCTAGGACTGGTTTGTGATGCGGTGGGAACCGGATTGATGAAGAATATAGCCCATATGACCGGATTGCATGATGAGTTTCACACGGTGACGGGTGTTATTGCTATTTTATTGATGTTTGTTCATGCTATGTGGGCTATCTGGGTGTATGTCAAAGGTTCTCCTAAAGCAAAGATGCACTTCAATCGGTTTAGTATTGTTGTGTGGTGCATTTGGTTGATCCCTTATTTCATAGGAATGTATCTTGGGATGTCCATACACCATTAATGATATTTATATATTCATTATCTCCTGGTCCTCTGTCGAATATGGTAGATGCAAACGGGCACTTTTACAAATACGTGACATAAGCG
>OGRH01002461.1_pt1 | contig 9747 bp, 8 predicted proteins | sample 1553461 | NCBI WGS metagenome assembly OGRH01 (sample SAMEA2580092, study PRJEB22360) | human gut metagenome | biome: human gut; feature: human-associated habitat; material: faeces | place: Denmark | collected 2008/2010
TTATCTCCGGTTGTATGACGACTTCCGCCAACGAGTGAATGTTTTCATCCAGAGTGATTTCCATATATACTTCCTTGGAAGAGGTTACAGGTATCTCATTGAAAATATTGGCATTATATCCTACATAGGAGGTTTGTATATTGCATCGTCCCACAGGAACATTGTCTATCCGAAATCTCCCCAGACTGTCTGTTGTGCTGCCTAAAGAACCGACATTCATAATTCTTACAGTAGCAAACTCTATGGGTGCATTGGTTTTGGAATCCAGTACAATTCCTCTGACTGTTTGGGTAGGTTTCTCTGTTTTTTCCTTGGTGGATTTCTGTAGTTCGTTGCCGGATGGAGTGATAATGATATGGTAGCCTGTTATTTTGTACGAATAGCGGGTGTCTTTCAAAATTTGCGCTAACGCCTTGTCAATGCTTTGGGATTCTAAGGACAGGGATATTTTTCTCTTTACATCTACGGCCGATAATTCATAGGCTATGCTATATCCGGTTTGTTGTTCTATCTCAGCAAAAGCTTCTTTCAGTTTCTCTGTTACCTGACGGATATTTTCTTCTCTTGTCTGTTTATCGTCAGAGAATACGGCAACTTCCATTTCTGCCGGAGGTACGACCTCTTTGATCGCTGCGAAGAGTTCTTCCGGAACTGCACATGATTCGTAGCTGTGTTTCGGTTTTCCGCATTCTTCTACGATCTTATCGATAAATTTGATGATCTCCTGGTTTACTTCATGAGCTTTATAGATAGCTTCGATCATCTTGTCTTCCGGAACTTCTTTTGCGCCGGCTTCGATCATGATTACTTTCTCTCTTGTGGAAGCTACTGTAAGCTGAAGATCAGATACATCTTTCTGTGCCATGGTAGGGTTGATGATATATTCACCATTGATCAGACCAACCTGTGTGGTAGCACATGGACCATCAAACGGAATATCGGAAATGCAGGTTGCAATAGAGGAACCAAGCATAGCCGGAATCTCCGGATTACACTCAGGATCAACAGACATAACCATGTTTACCAGTGTTACGTCGTTTCTGTAGTCCTTCGGAAACAGAGGACGCATTGGTCTGTCGATCACGCGGGAAGTAAGGATTGCATGCTCGCTTGCTTTTCCCTCTCTCTTGTTAAATCCTCCTGGGATTTTGCCTACTGCATACATTTTCTCTTCATATTCAACGCTTAACGGGAAGAAATCAATTCCTTCTCTTGGCTCTTTGGATGCTGTTGCTGTAGATAAAACTGTAGTATCACCATAGTGCATTAATGCTGCACCGTTTGCCTGTTTTGCAACGCGGTTGATATCTACTGTCAAGGTTCTTCCGGCTAATTCCATGGAATAACTTTTGTACATATGTTCATTCTCCTTTTTTCATAATTCTGTTGTCATTTTCTGTTACCGTTCACTGCATGTCCGGTAACTACTTTATTCTTTTCAAATTTGTCTGTTCCGTCTGCTGACAATCTTGTCCATCAACGTTCAGACTTTTTATGAAATTGTCACATTAAAACAGGAGTCCGAAACAACTGAAAAAACTACTTTTCAGGCAAATATATCTGCCTGTTTTGTTACTTTCATATACAAAATAATCTTTTCAGTAGTCTCGGAAATAACTCCTGTCATGTTTCGCAGCTTCTGAATATGCAGATGCAGTCGAAACAACAAGCCACCGCAATCCTGAAAAACACCATATTTTACAGAACTGCCATATACATAAAAAGAGAGGCGGATGGAAATCCGCCCCCTTCCGCATACTAAAAGGCTATTATTTTCTTAAGCCTAATTTTTCAATCAGTGCACGGTATCTTTCGATGTCTGTTTTCTTCAGGTAAGCTAACAGTCCACGTCTCTGACCTACCATTTTCAGAAGACCACGTCTGGAGTGATGATCTTTATGGTTGCTCTGTAAATGCTCTGTAAGTTCCTGGATTCTTGCTGTAAGAACTGCTACCTGTACTTCCGGTGATCCTGTATCGCCTTCAGTTCTTGCATATTCTTTCATGATCGCTGCTTTCTTTTCTTTTGAAATCATTGTGATTTCCTCCTGTATTCTATAATTATTATTGATTGACCGCCACACATTAAGAGATGGTCGGAGCGTCCGGTCCCTGAACATGGGCTAAATTCACCTTGGTTAGTATAGCACATTGATTCTGGCGTGTAAACCTCTTTTTTACAAAGTTTCAAAATATTCCTGTCCCTTCACAGCATCCCTCTCCAGCTGTGCCTTCAGTGCCTCCAGCGAAGAAAACTTCTGTTCAGGTCTGAGGAATTTTTTGAAATCTACCTTGCAGTATTCCCCATACAGATCTTCATTGCAGTCAAACAGATATGTTTCCACACCAATAAACTTCTCGCCGCCAACAGTAGGCTTATGACCTACATTGGTAATCCCCTGATAACTTCTGTCTCTGAAATGGGATACTGTGATATAAACCCCGTTTGGAGGCATCAGTTTCTCTACCGGAGGGATCAGGTTGGTGGTCGGAAGCAGATATTTATGTCCCATTCCACGTCCATGTTCAACGATTCCTTCTACTGAGAAATCTGTTCCCATAAGGAAACGGAATTTTTCCATATTTCCTCTGTTCAGTTCTTCCCTGACAAAGGTACTACTAATCTTACGGCGTCCGTCCATTTCTTTTGGCAGGACTTCCGTATGAAATCCATATTTCTTTCCGAACTCTTTGAGCATGGCAGGAGTTCCTTTCCGCTCATAGCCAAAACGGAAATCCTCTCCAACTGCCACATAGGAAACCTGCAGATCTCCTATCAATATTTCTTTTATAAAATTCTCTGCTTTCATGTGCCGTATTTTCTCTGTGAGCGGACATTCCAACAGTATATCCACTCCCATTTCTTCCAATATACGACATCTCTCTTCCTTTGTGAGGATTGTTCTTGAGGCAGTTCCAAGCGCAAGTACAACCGCCTGTGCACCTTCCTGTTTCTGCTCAATAATTTTCTCAACCAGTTTCTGATGTCCGCGGTGTATGCCGTCAAACTTCCCAAGTGTTACCGCACTGTGTGAAATTCTGGGAAAATCATTCTCAATCCTTAAATATTCCATCATGTCTCCTAAAACATTTTTACAGGGAAATACCTGTTTCTTTTCTCGTCCCACTGGTAAACTCCGGCAAAACTGCCTTCACTGCTGCACATACGTATCCATCCGTTTTTCTCCTGTGCATCGACCAGTGCCTGTACAAGAGGATTTCCATTAGCCAGAAGTCTGTCCCCTTCTTTTGTACAGCATACCCTTGGATACTCTGCAAGAATCTCCTCAATACCGAGGATTTTACTCTCTATGGTTCCTTCCTGCACTGCCTCTTCTGTCTGCGCCAGGGTAATGGCATCATCCAGTGTAAATCTGCCCACCTTTGTCCGCAAAAGACTTTCCATGGCAGCTCCACAGCCCAGCTTTTCCCCTATATCATGGCACAGAGTACGGATATAGGTTCCCTTGCTGCAGGTCACACGAAAACGCACCAGCGGAAAACTGATATCCAGAATTTCTATCTCATAAAAATGTACAGGTCTTGGTTTACGCTCCACAGTCTTGCCCTCTCTGGCAAGTTCATAGAGTTTCTTTCCATTGACCTTCAGTGCTGAATACATTGGCGGCACCTGCATATAGTCTCCCACAAAAGAACTGACCACTGTGCAAAGCTCTTCTTCTGTAACGGAAAGCTCTGTAGTCTGTGAGAGAACAGTTCCGCTCATATCCTGGGTATCCGTAACAACACCCAGACGCATCACTGCCTCATAGGTTTTCTCTTTATCTGTGATCATATCCACCAGACGGGTTGCTTTTCCCAGAGCCACCGGGAGCACTCCTTCTGCATCCGGATCAAGAGTTCCGGTATGTCCGATTTTCTTCATATGAAGGATTCCCCGAAGCTTTGCCACCACATCATGGGAAGTGAATCCTTTTTCCTTACGGATTACAATTACTCCATCCATCAGACTTCCTGCTCCTGAAACTGTTTGCAGATCTGTTCTGTCACATTGTTGATCACATCATACACAGAACCCTGAAGATCACATCCTGCTGCTCTCATATGACCGCCGCCGCCAAAATATACTGCAATCTTGCTTACATCCACATTTCCGTTGGAACGCAGGGAAACTTTGAAAGCCTGAGTTTCCACTTCATAGATAAACATGGCAACTTCCACTCCCGCTGTAAGACGAAGCTGACTGACGATACCGTCCAGATCCTTGCCATCCACACCATAGAACTCCATGTCTCTTTTTTTAAGATATCCGATAATACATTTTCCATCCAGAAGCAGGATACTCTCTGCAAGAACACGCCCCATTACCTGATTCTGCACATAAGTTTTCTGATAGAAAGATTCGTCAATGATCTTACTGAAATTGAATCCTGTCTTCATCAGTTCCCCGGCAATACGCATGGTCTCCGGTGAAGTTGAAGAGTACTGAAATACCCCTGTGTCATGAACCATTCCCGTATAGATCGGCACTGCAATGGTACGGACCACTTTCTCAGGATCAAAAAGCCCATAGAGAACTTCACAGGCAGAGCTTACCTCTCCCCTGATATGATTCACCTGTGCAAATCCGGAGTTACTGATATGATGATCAATACATGCTGTTCTTTTTGCAGTGTCAAAGTATGGACCTGCAATGGCAAGTCTGTCTCTTGCACTTACATCACAGGTAACAAAAAGGTCATACTCTTTGTCACCGTCCAGCTCTGTTTTAATCTCATCCATACAGTCAATATGTCCGAAAACAGGTTTGGGATTATCCAGGTACACATCTGCCTGAATTTCCGGATAATAGGTTTTTACATATAAATATAACGCCATACAGGAACCAACGCAGTCACCATCCGGACGGATATGTCCGCCGATTCCCATTGTTTTCACACCTTCCAGTATTTCCGCAATATTTTCCATGTTCTCATCCTCTTTTAATTCTCATCCTGCTCCTCATCCTGTCTGTGGGAGTTGCTGTCTTTCTTGGTAACATCATCAATAAGCTTTGACATATTTACACCATACTCAATAGATTCGTCCAGGATAAAACGGATCTCCGGTGTATTTCTCAGGTTTAAATTACGCGCCAGCTGGCGTCTGATGTAGCCTTCTGCACTGTTCAGACCTTTGATCGTCGCTTCCTTTGCTTCTTTTTCACCCAGCACACTGATATATGCTCTGCAGGTTTTCAGGTCAGGAGCCACTTCTACAGCCATGACAGAAGTCATCGGATGAATACGCGGGTCCTTGATCTCGTTGCGGATAATGGTGCTGAGTTCCTTCTGGACTTCCCCATTGATCCGGGTATTCTTAATACTGTTTTTTCTCATTTTAAGTTTTACTCCTATATATCCGGCAATTCTGTCAAATACTGTGAGCAATCCGGATCATCGACTATCCTGATCACATTATTTTCTGAATTACCACAATCAAGTCAAGGTGCGCACCACACTGTACCTGACACTATGAATCGCGCACCCTACCTTTATAAACCATTACTATCTCGGTACTTCTACCATGATATAAGCTTCTACTTTATCTTCCTCTTTCACATCGTTAAATCCGTCAAATACAAGGCCACATTCGTATCCTGCCTTAACTTCCTTAACATCGTCTTTGAATCTCTTCAGGGATGCAAGCTCACCTTCAAATATCTGCTCGCCTTCTCTGGAAATACGAACCTTGCAGTTTCTCTGGAAAATACCATCCAGAATGTAGCTTCCTGCAATCGTACCAACGCCGGATGCCTTGAACAGCTGACGCACTTCCGCATGACCGATAACTTTCTCCTCAAATATAGGATCAAGCATACCCTTCATGGCAGCTTCTACATCTTCGATTGCCTGATAAATAACTCTGTACAGACGAAGATCTACACCTTCCTGCTCAGCAAGCTGTTTTGCGGTTGCATCCGGACGGACATTAAAGCCGATAATGATCGCATTTGATGTAGCCGCAAGACTTACGTCAGACTCATTGATCGCACCAACACCGCCATGGATCACCTTTACAACCACTTCTTCGTTGGAAAGTTTGGTCAGACTCTGTTTTACAGCTTCCACAGATCCCTGTACATCTGCTTTGACAATGAGCGGAAGTTCCTTCAGATCGCTTGCCTGAATCTGATCAAAGAGATTATCCAGAGATAATTTGCCCTTAGTCTCCTCAAGAAGACGGTTCTTGTTCTCAGATACAAATGCACCTGCAAAGTTCTTGGCTTCCTTATCACTGTCAAATGCAAGAAGAATTTCACCTGCATTCGGCACATCACCAAGTCCCAGGATTTCTACAGGAGTAGAAGGACCTGCTTCTTTAATCCTGCGTCCCTTATCATCCATCATGGCACGAACCTTACCATTGCATGCTCCTGCTGCAATAAAGTCTCCCACATGAAGAGTACCTTTCTGGACAAGGATCGTGGCAACCGGACCTTTACCTTTATCAAGCTGAGCCTCGATTACAAGACCTCTTGCGGAACGGTTCGGGTTTGCCTTTAATTCACATACCTCGGCTGTAAGAAGGATCATCTCAAGAAGAGTATCGATTCCCTCTCCTGTATGTGCGGATACAGGAACAAAAATCGTACTTCCGCCCCAGTCTTCCGGAATCAGTTCATATTCAGAAAGTTCCTGTTTTACACGCTCAATATTAGCACTTGGCTTATCAATCTTGTTGATTGCAACTATGATCTCAACGCCTGCCGCCTTCGCATGGCTGATAGCCTCTACTGTCTGAGGCATCACACCATCATCAGCTGCTACAACCAGAACTGCAATATCTGTGGAGTTTGCACCACGCATACGCATAGCTGTGAAAGCTTCATGTCCAGGTGTATCCAGGAATGTGATCTTCTGTCCGCCAACCTCTACTACAGAAGCACCGATGTGCTGTGTGATACCGCCGGCTTCTCCACGTGTTACATTTGTCTTACGGATTGCATCCAGAAGAGATGTTTTACCATGGTCAACGTGCCCCATAACACAGACTACAGGTGGTCTTGAAACCATATCTTTTTCGTCTTCTTCATCCTCTTTGAGGAGTTCTTCGATAACGTCTACCTTCTCTTCCGGTTCTGCGATGATATCATATTCCAGAGCAATCTCCTGAGCTTTCTCAAAATCGATCTCATGGTTTACGGTAACCATCATACCCTGCATAAAGAGCTTCTTCACAATTACTGACGGCTGCATTTTCATAGCTTCTGCCAGTTCGCGGATCGTCATCTTCTCCGGAAGTGTGATTTCCTTAACCTCAGGTTTCTTCTCTTCCTGTTTTGGCTGCGGAGCCGGTTTCTGCAGAGCTTTCGGGATTCTGGAATTCTTATTGAATCCACCCTGGTTTGGTCTGCGTCCGCCACTCTGTGTCTTATCAAAATCTTTTTTCTTGTTTTTGTTCTCTCTGTCTCTTTCTCTCTTGCTGTCTTTGGAAGTCTTTGTCAGTTCCGGTGCAAATGCCATATCGTCATTCTTTCTTGTATTCTGGCGCTGTCCCTGACGTCCCTGACTGCCGCCGAAGCGTCCGTCACGTCCTTCACTTCTGTTTCCGTCCGGACGACCCTGGCCATTGCCCTGCGGTCTTCCTCCCTGACGGTTTCCATCTCCCTGTGGTCTTCCCTGTCCGAAACGTCCTCCCTGACGATTTCCATCGCCCTGGAATCTTCCGCCCGGACGGCCCTGACCATCGCCCTGGGATCTTCCCTGTCCGAAACGTCCTCCCTGGCGGTTATCTCCCTGGGATCTTCCCTCGCCCTGAGGTCTTCCCTGACGGTTTCCTTCGCCCTGGTTTCTTCCCTGGCCAAAACGTCCTCCCTGGGATCTTCCTTCACCCTGAGGTCTTCCCTGACGGTTCTGTCCGTCCGGTCTTCTGTTGCCTGTACCTGGGCGGTCATTATTATTTCTTCTTGGTCTGTCACCGTCTGTTCTTGAACTGTCGGAATTTCTTCCTTCTGCATTTCTTGGTGAACCTGTTCTCTCGCCTTCAGCTTTCACAGGTTTCTTTCTTGTTTTTCCTCCGTCACTTGCATTCTGTGCATGAAAAACGCGGATAATATTTTTTTTCTTTTTAGGTGTTTCAGTTTTATCTCCTTCTGATTTTGCTGTTACAACCTTTTCTTCTGTCTTGGGAGTCTCCAATTTCGCAATATGCTCCTTTCCCCTGTTATTATTGTCTTTTCTGAATCTATTCTTTACTTCCGAAACCGCAGGCTCATCCACCATACTCATATGGCTTCTCACATCACCGCCTTTTGATTTCAGAAACTCGATCACTTCTCTGTTCTGTCGTCCAAGCTCTCTGGCCAGCTCATGTACTCTTAATTTTGACAATCGCTATACCTCCTTCATGATTGCTTTCGCAAAGTTCTCATCCTGGACAGCCAGACAGGCGCGGTACTCCTTTCCCATTGCTCTGCCTAAGCTCTCTTTATCTGAGAAGAAGAAAATCGGAACTTCATAAAAACTGCACATATTCCTGAATTTCTTCTTTGTATTCTCGGAGGCATCCTCAGCAACGATCACAAGCAGTCCTTTTCCGGTCTTTACAGATTTCTCTGTGGAAAATTCTCCGCTTACGGTCTTGCCTGCTTTGGTAGCCAGCCCTATCAGCGACAGTACTCTGTTATTTTTCAATATCTTCCAGCTCCTTCTTAAGTCGTTCGTATACCTCATCCGGAACCGCAGTTTTCAGTGAACGCTCAAGTCCATGATTTTTAATCGCTTTATCCAGACATTCTCTGGAAAGACACAGATATGCGCCTCTGCCGTTTTTCTTACCGGTAGTATCAAGCACGATCTCATCTTCTGTAGTCTTAAGAACTCTGAGCATCTCTTTCTTGCTTTTCATTTCCCTGCAGCCGGTACACTGGCGCATGGGAATCTTATTCTTCGTCTTCATTCTCTCCTGCTTCCTGAGCCTGTGGCTCTTCTTCTACAGGAACTTCCTCTGAAACTTCTTCTGCTTCGGTTTCTTCTGTCAGGGAATCTTCTGCTGAAGTTTCCTCTGCTGATGCCTCAGCTGCATCTTCTGCAGTCTCGTCATCATCATAATCATAGAAATCACCGGCTTCTTTTGCCTGAGTCTCACTCTTGATGTCAATCTTAAATCCTGTAAGTCTTGCAGCAAGACGTGCATTCTGACCTTCTTTACCGATTGCAAGTGAAAGCTGGTAATCCGGTACAATTACACTTGCTGTTCTCTCATCCGGATCAGCCATTACAGAAATAACCTTCGCCGGGCTGAGTGCATTTTCAATCAGGATTGCCGGGTTATCACTCCAGTTGATGATATCAATCTTTTCACCGCGGAGTTCATTTACAACGGCTCCGACTCTGGCACCGTTCATACCAACGCATGCTCCAACCGGATCTACATCCGGGTCGTTAGACCATACTGCGATCTTGGTACGGGAACCTGCTTCTCTTGCAATGCTCTTGATCTCTACAATACCATCACGCACCTCGGTTACTTCCGCCTCAAAAAGACGCTTAACCAGTTCCGGATGTGTTCTTGATACAAGGATCTTTGGTCCTTTTGTCGTGTTCTTCACCTCTACAACGTAAAGTTTGATACGCTCTGTCGGCTCGAATTTCTCACCTTTTACCTGCTCATTCTCAGTAAGGATCGCATCTGCTTTTCCAAGGTTTACACTGACATTCTTGCCAATATATCTCTGAACCACACCTGTCACGATATCTTTTTCTTTTTCAAAGTACTGATCATATACAACTTTTCTTTCTTCTT